>Ga0187857_10001108_pt1 | contig 29229 bp, 51 predicted proteins | sample June2016WEW_8_10_FD_132984 | JGI IMG/M metagenome (GOLD analysis project Ga0187857, IMG submission 132984) | Peatland microbial communities from SPRUCE experiment site at the Marcell Experimental Forest, Minnesota, USA - June2016WEW_8_100 | ecosystem: Environmental > Terrestrial > Soil >... | reverse complement strand
TATCAGCAGCGATCTATGCACACCGAGAAGATTTCGGTGCGTGTGTTCGGGTCAGGCTCCAAGTACATTGCCTTGCAACAGGGTTTGCGTATGAAGAAGCCAGATCTCGACACGTCGTTAGCCGAGATCATGAAGCGTTTGATGTCGGACGACGAGAAGGTGGTTGAGAAGCTCATTGCCGAGCATGAGATCTTCTCCAGGACGTTGCAGGCGGAAAAGAAGGAAGCGGCCATGGCGACTGTGGATGCTAGTGTGGTGGAGCCGACTGCTATGGCCAAGCTGGCGAGAGGTGAGCAGCTTCATGTGAAGGGTGATCGGAGTGCGAGGTCTGAGTTTGCAGCTGTTGTGGAGGGTGATGCAGGCGATATTTCGGGGTCGAGCGAGACTGCCAAGGTGGTTCTCGATGCGCCGGTAGACGATCTTGAGGAAGAGGAGGAGAATTCGGAGGGTGGGTTGGAAGACGATCTCGAAGAAGAGCAGCCTGAGGTTGCAACCTCTTCCGATCCGCTTCCCGATGGTCTTGTTCGTCGGGGGAAAGATTTGAGCATGAAGAGGGAGGGTTCATGACGAAGGAGATGAGATCCGTGAAACCTTCTTGGGTGAAGGAGCAAGTGGTGCGTTTTGCTCAGCATATGGACAAGGCTATCACTTTGGGGGTGACGGCTGCGTATCCTCTGCTTTTTTCCATGGAAGCTCCAGATCCGGTGCCGGACTGGAAACAGGGGGTTCGGTTTGGCTGGCGGGTGGTTCGGGTGACGGCAAAGGAAACTTTCAAGGTGCTCAAGAAGGGATTGCCATGAGTACGTCCGACGATTTCTTGCGGTTGCAGATGGACGAGCCTAAGCCTTATTTGGTTCAGCGCTTGCTTGTCCGGAAAGCTCCGCACCCGGAAGCGGACAGTATCTTCCGTTTCTTCGAGGCAGATCGCATGGGGGCGTCCGAGTTCGAGCATGGGATTCTCGAAGAGGCTTTGATCCAGGCGTGTAAGGTGTGCAAGCGAGAGAGCTGGTTTGTTCGTGCGATCTATGTCGGTCCCGACATAACGGTTTATTACGTTGGGCCGGAGATTAGGTTCCAGTCGGCAGTGACATTCCTTCAGACCCAGCTCATTGAAGATGGAAGCGACCGCTATATGGCGGAGCGTCCTTTGAAAGAACCTACGATGCTGCGCTCGGCGTATCTCTGCAAAGATTTGAATCAGGTTCGGTATGTTGGATGGTGGTGCCTCGATATCGGGCATCAGTTTTTCTTTTTCAAGACCGAGGACGATGCCAGATTGTGTCTATCGACTTTGCAGACGACCAACTGGAAAGCGTTTCTGGAGTAGGGATTTTCGTATTTTGGAGTGAGGTGTTCCATGTTCACTGCTCAAGATCGCCTGAATATTTTCGAGAACTTCCGGGTAGACCGTCAGCTCTTGAAGTTTGTGCAACCCAAACGTAAACCTTCACGAAGCCAGTCCAAAGGCGATTCCGACATTGACGGCGATTCCGAGGTTGGTACGGAGGAGATGTTTTCGTTCAACAACGGGACGATCACGATCCGAAGCGAGTCTCCGATTGTCTCGGTTTCGAGAACTATTCCGAAGTCTCGAAGGGAGAGATTTTGGGCTTGGGTTCGCCGCAAGAAACCGCCGACGGTTGAGATGTCGGTGACGGAGTTCTTTCGCTCCATGAAGAACACGACTGCTCAGCTTGCGATTGTGGACGAGCGTGCGGCTGGATACGAGAAGGCCATGACGGATGCTGTCCGGATGGGGCAGACGGCGCTCAAGGAGCAGTTGCAGAAGGGGCTTCTGGCTACGCGGTCTGAGGCCCAGCTCGTAGCCATGGGTCTCGGCAAGTACATCGAGGAGGCGTCGGTGGTGGCCTTCGCCAAGAAATCGTCGAAGTCTATTCGACTCGACTGGATCGCCAATTTCGTTCGCCTGATACCTGAGAACATTCGGGAGCTGAAGAGGAGTGCCGATGCTCTCGGCATTTTCGACAACTACGTGGTCATGCACCACGATCCGACGGGGAAGAGTTGGGCCGAGACGGAAGCCGAGCGCAAAACTCGCGAAAGTGATCCGGTCTTGTTTGGGGTCATCGAGGGCAGGCGTCGGCTTTACTACGTGGGTGACTGGGACGACGAATTCTGTGACTTGACATTGGATGAGGTTGCTGACAGCCTCGGTCGAGATTCGGTCAAAACGGTGTGATTCTGTCTTCTGACAGTCCGTTGTCTTTTTCATTTTTACTACTTGACTCCTTGTTCTCGGCGAAGGAGAATGGCTCAAATGTTCACGGTGTCTGCCACGAAGATCTTGAAGGCTACCATGCCCGAGCAAGTTTTCGGTCCGCTCGACGAGGCTGGTCGGAGTCGGGCTGAGCAGTTGCGGACTTGCTACCAGCACCTGGCTCGGGTGTTCCATCCAGATCGCGATCCGAAGGCAGCGACTTCTGTCAGGAAGAAAGCCTCGGAGGTGATGGCGGCTTTGAATGTTTTGCGAGAGGCTGCCGAGACAAAGATTGCTGCCGGTACGTATGGTCAGCTGACTTCTATCGTCATCGAGGCCAAGCATACGTACACCAATGTGGTACCGCTCGCGGCCGGGGATATCTGCGACATCTATGCGGCGACCTTCACGAACGCCAAGGGGGAGAAGAAGCGTGCGGTTCTCAAGATCGCGAGAGTGCCGCGCGATGCAGATCTCTTGGCGAACGAGATGAAGGTGCTCACCGATTTGCACTCAAAGACCGACAAGGAGGCTGTTCATTTTCAGCGGTATCTACCGAGGGTCATCGAGTCGACTTCGGTGAAGTTGGGCTCGGTGAACAGGCCGGTCAATGTCTTGTCGATGACGAAGGGATCGTTCACGTTGGAGGAGATCCGGAAGGCGAATCCGGAGGGGCTCGATGCGGCCGACATGGCCTGGATGTGGCGGCGCAATCTTGAAATCCTTTCCTGGGTGCATGGGCATGGGTATGTCCATGGGGCTGTGTTGCCTCCTCACATGATGGTGTATCAGTCCCTCGATCCGATGGCTCATTTCGGCCGCCTGCTGGACTGGAGTTATGCCGTCAAGATCGGGGGCCGAGTCAAGGCAATCTCATCGGCGTATCGAGCTTTCTACGCTCCGGAGATCTTGGACAAGGAAGCCGTCACACCGGCTACGGACATCTATATGTCGGCAAGGTCGATGATGGATCTGCTCGCGATCCAGCGGCCGGGCAATCTTGACAAGCTGCCTCGGCGAGTTTTTGGCTTGCTCATGGCTTGCACGTTAGCGCGGCCGTCGGCTCGGTACACCGAGGTTCAGGATGTGTACGCCGAGTTCGATGCGATCTTGAAGGAGGCGTATGGGCCTCCTGCGTTTCGTGCGTTTTCTATGCCCGTGAGCGATTGAAGCATGCCTATACGGTTCACGCACACCACCGATTCGATAGGAGAGAGACATGAAAGAACTACTGTTTCTAGTTGTCCTTGCATTCGTTGGATGTGGGCCTACGCAAGCTGACAATCCATGTAAAGGCGGCGAGTATGTGTCTCGCCTTGTGGATCATGGGTGGTACTTTGAGCGTTGGGATGTTTGTATCAACGTATCGCAGCTTGAACGGGACGTGGCCGACCTAAAGAATCAAGTGAACGTATTAAAGAAGGCACAGTAATGGTCGTCAACCGGATAGGCATGGATTGAAGTCAACCAACAGGGGAGAGTGACGATGCACGAAGAAGTAGATCCGAGGGTCGATAAGGAGCGTCAGGCGCTCGGTGGCGAGTCCACGTTGACCGATAAGGACATCGCCGAGCTAGGCGCGGGCACCTTGCAGGTTTACCGACTCATGTGTGATGGTCAGTGGCACTCTCCAGAGGCAATCTGTCGAGTGGCGGGACATCCTGGACATCCTGCCACCGAGGGCTTGCGCCGCATGCGAGTGCTTCGTCGATGGTACATAGTCGAGAAGCGACGGGTGGCCGAAGGTCGGTTGTGGCATTACCGACTCTGCGATCTGACCACTGGTTCTTCGGTTCAGGAGTCGCATCGTCAGGTGGTAGCTCAAAGGCAGATGGATTTGAGGTTTGCCATGGGTGGCAATTCACATGGTCAGTCGATGTATGAGCAGGTTGAAGACACCGAACCGAAGGCCACGGTGACGGCCGAGCAGGTGGAAGCGGCCAATAAGGCGGCCGAGGCGGCTGTCGCGCAGGCCAAGGCGGATTTGGTGGACGACAAGACAGGAGCATCGTCCACCTAGGACGAGTTATTGGAAACGCAGCAATTCACACGATAGTCAACGAGTGGAACAGGTGTGCATAGCATGCTGCTAACGATCTCCCAACTGTTAGATCGTCCACTTTCGATCATATCGAAAGGTCCGACCCATGAGAACAAGATCTACGAAGGAGAGCCTGCGTGACGGTGAATGAAGCGTTTCCCCCAATCTTGAACAAACGGACGAATTACCGCCTGTGGCAGTCCGGAGCGTTCGGAAACAAGCTTCGCGCCTGGCGCTCGATGGATGAGTGGCGTGATAGCGGGTTTGCCGGATTGGTCGTTTTGCGCTCGCTCATGGAAGGCGGTGGCCCGTGCGAGTACAATCTCACGTGCGAGCGGGCCGAGGAGGCCGCTCGACGCTGGTTTGCGAATGGGCATCCACTTGATCGAATCATGGTGAACGAGGCCGCGCCCGATCAGTCGGTGCTCTTGCAGGGCGAGTATTTGAACGACATTCACTTAGGTGGTCCTTCGTACTGGGGGTACTTTCACTATAGTCGGGTGAAGGCGCAGATGCGGGATGTCTTGAAGGAGGCTCCAGAACTGGCTCAAGGGCTTCGCTCCGATATGATGCTTCGAGTGGCGATGACACCGTCGTCCTATGAAGATTGGCTCTTGCTCCTCGACCGATACCATGGTCACGTGTTCGAGGTGTCCATCTATGAGCGTTGTCTAGGGGACACCCCCGGCCGAAACGCTCTTGTTTGGGAGGTGCGGAGATACTAGCAATGGCGGAGAGTTCATTCAAGAAGCTGATGATGTTTGTCAAGCGATGGAGGATGTTGTGAAATTTGGAGGTTGCAGATGCCGATGAAGACCTTTGAAGAAGAAGCGGCAGAAGCTTTGAAACGAATCGCCCGAGGTGAAGATCTCCTGGTGAACGAGCGGGAGATGGTTTTGCCGAAATTGCGAACCTTGCTTCATTCTACGGCATTGAAGCCGTTTTTCATGGTCGATTTTCGAGATGCTGCTTACGATGATGTCGTGAGAGCCGTGCGGACCTCGACAGAAATCAAGGTAGCACGCGAGCAACAAAAGGTGATTCATGAAGACTAAACAAACCAAGTCCAAAATGAAGCTCAAGAAGGTTCGTCTTAGTCCTCAATCGAGGTGTGCAGGCAAATGCCGTCACAAATGGCGTCTTGGTTACGATGCTGGCTATACCGATGGCTATGACGACGATCGAGAGGATGTTGTAAAGGGTCGTTTCAGTTCTTAGGTGAGGATTTCAGGTGAACCTTAGCCTAGGTTTCTCATGCCTCTCATCATGATTCACAGCGCTCCTTGTGGAGAGCCTCTCGACAAGTCAGGTCGCTGTCCGAAGTGCGAGTATTCGCCGAGACCGAACAGCTCCGAGTTCGCTGAGGTTGACACTGCCACCCTCATCCAAAAATTGTCGGTTGAAAGGCGCTCGTTTTTGGGGCAATTTCGAGTGCCTATCGACCGCAGCGGCGAGCAACCCGATTCTGACGAATAGGGAAAGGATGACCAGATGACCGATCTACTTTCACCCGAGAACAATTCTCAACCGACAGATGTGGTACTCGCGCGTCCCGAAGATCTGACGGAGAGTCGTTGTCCTACGGTTGCGCTTCACCTCCTCGTCAAGAATGGCGAGAGCTGTGTGGGGCGACTGATCGACAACGTCGGGCCGTACATCCACGAGGTGGTCGCTGTCGTTAACGATACGACGGATAAAACCATCGACGTGCTGGCCGAGAAGTGCAACCAGCACGATCTGATGCTGACCACTGTGACGGTGACGGCGTAGACGCATCCGAGCCTCTACATCCTCGATGTGGCGGAGACGTATAGAGTGGGCAAACCGCTGGCGGGGGAGAGCTACGAGGGGCCGTTCACGGGCAAGCCCCTGCTCGCGAATTGGGCCTATCTTCGTAATATCGGCTGGGAGCTGGGCAACAGCGAATGGAAGCTTTTCCTCGATGCCGATGACGTGGTTGTAGATCCGGAGTGCATTCCGGGGCTCTGCCTGGCCTTGGAGGAGCGCGGGGTAGATCTGGCGACGACCAAGTACCAGTATTGCACCACGCTCGATGGCCGCTCGCAGAGCGAAGCTTTCCGCGAGCGCCTGGCAGTGAATGTGCCTGCGATCAGATGGCACGGGCGTGTCCACGAGGTTTTGAGGGGGCAGCAACTTGCTGCTCACATAGATGGCAACCTGCGTGTTATCGACATGCGTGATAGCAAAGGAGTGGGGCTTCGTCCATCGGGCCGTTGTTTCAAGATCCTCTATCATGAGTGCCGCTCGAATGATTGGTTGGTATCGCCGCGCACGCTGCTTTATCTGGCCATGGAGGCGAAGCACACGATGCCGCGTCTTGCTGAGGCGGCTATCAATCGGTACTTGGCCTTGTCGACATGGCGCGAGGAGCGGGCTTGGGCGATGAACATGCGTGGTGAGATCTGCGAAGCCGAAGAGAATTTCGAGCAGGCATCGGCTTGGTACCGACATTCGCTTGCTGAGCATCCCGGAGTCAAGTCGGCCTTTCGGCTCTGTCACACAACCTTCCAAGAAGGCAAGTGGGAAGAGGTGGTGGATTCTTATCATGTTGGCGTGTCCAACAAGTCTATCTTGCAGGTAGTGGACAGCGGGGAGGTGTTTGAAGATGCCAGCAAGATTCTCGTAGCTGCGGCCTTGCGCAAACTTGGTCGGATGGCCGAGGCCATGAAGTTCTGTGAAGAAGCTCTTCGTGTCTTTCCGACGAATTCTGCCCTCCGGACGTTGCATGATGGTCTCGTCAAGGATATGAATCGAGGGGTGGGGAAATAGTGCATTTGCGAAGGGTATAATGAATTACGGTCGAGCAGAGGATGTCATGGACATTCGAGTTGTGTACGTCTGCGAGGATTGCTCGTGTTGGACGTATCATGAGATGAGCTTCGTGGGCTACCGGATGGAGACGGCTGAAGATCGCCGTATCGAAGCTGAAGATTCCGAACAGGAGGTTGCAGATGCCGATGAAGACCTTTGAAGAAGAAGCGAAGGTACCTACGGTGTTCGAGAGATTCTTGAATGCCAAGGGACCATATCGTGGAAGGATTCGAGACGAAATCGTCGAAATGGTAGGACGTTCCGGACTTTTTGATGTTGACGACCTGATCCAACTGATGAAAGTGGGGTACAGACTGTTGCTGAAGCCTGAAAGAGATGAGTTCATGCGTCGTGTGTTGTTTGAATTAAAGAAGTCAGAACACCCATGAGAAGAGGTGCCCTATGACCGTAGAAGCATTGTCGCTGATCCTTTGTCTGGCGTCGGGTATCTTCGGGCGTCCAGCGTGGACACCTGAAAAGTGCCAAGAACGAGCGGAGCAGATTAGTAAGATCGCCGAACAGAATGATCTAGATCCTATGTGGTTCGTGGCGATCAATATCCAAGAGTGCGATATGCGCGAGAACGTCAACGCCCGCTTCTTTGCTCCCGTGAGTATTGCCTCCAAGGGGAAGAGGAAGAAGCCGATGCAATTGGGCATCGATGCTTGTCCGATGGGTATTCGGATTTGGTGGCCTAATGGCAAGCGGCCGGAAAAGCCTCTCGATGCTCTTGCGTTGTACGATTTGGCCGGACGGAAGATGGCCAGGTTGAAGCGCTGGTGCGACAAGCACCACAAAGGGAAGGGGTTTGGTCCGCATCATCACTTCGTATCGCATTGGAATGAGGGCAATCCAACCTATGCAGCTCAGGTGTTGGCGTTCAAACTGACGCTTATGGGGAAGCCTCCTAAGTCTGATGAGGAGCTGACATCGCGCTCGAAAGAGATCGTGCGCCGGTTGCAGCGAGCCCAGCGAGCTAGGAAGTCGTAACGATTCGAGTGTCGTTTGGCTACGCCAACAATTCGGACGATGTGGCGCGAGCCCTCAAATTCTTTGGTGAGCAGGTGGAAGCATGAAACTTTGGGCGCGGGTGAAAAGGTTCTTCACCGGTTTCGCAGCTATGCGCGAGGAGATCCTCTGTTCGTTGGGACTGAGGACTTGCCGTCAGTGCCGAGCCCTTCAGTTGGCTCAAAAACAGTCTCTTAGGCACGAACAAAGGAGCCGATCATGAAGTACGTCCCAAACGGTCCCCACAGTCGTCCTTCCGAGCCGGGGTGGTACTGGGCTAAGTGTGCAGCTTTACTTTCTGACCATGAGTACGAATGTATCGTTCGCGTCTACACGGCTTGCAAAGACCGCGACACTCCCGAAGCTCACAGCTCACGAGCACCCGATACGGTCTTTTGGGACGGTGAGAACGTTAGCATTGAGGATGAGCGTCTACTGGCGTTCGCCGGTCCCATTCAAACTCCAGAAAGGTGATCCTTGGCCGACGACGATAGCAAGAAACCGCGTCCCGTGGTGTCACCTCCTTGCGAAGATCGCCTGGTGGTGCCCGAGAGCGCCGAATCGGTTCAGATGCGCAAACCCTTCGAGGTCGACGGTGTGGTGTGCGTCTGCGGGAAGCAATTTTTCTTCATCGGCATCGCCGAAAAAGGCAAACCATGCTCGTTTTGCGGTAGCTCAATCACGGCGAGGTGCCAGGGATGTTCCAATTGGACCTGTATTGGTTGTCTGGAGAAAGCCGCTCTTGCCGAGAGAGAGCGGCGTGGGGTCGAATCTCTTGCTCGGGTAGGGAGACGACAACTTCTTTCATGAATTTCAGAGCAAAAGGAGAGTTGCAACCATGTTGTTTCCAGTCATTTTGATCGGAAGCATACTTCTGATCAGTGTAATCTATGGCATTCAGACCTCGGACAGGAACGAGGATCTGCGGATTTGACGTTTCGAGGAAAGGAATCGAGGCAATGAGCAGAGAAAGAGGCGATTGGATCTTGGCTAGCGATGCTGGTCTCCACAACATGTACTTTGGTCGGCTGGAGGAGGGTAAATCGGCTAGCGATGCTTTGAAGCAATTGGCGGCAGCGGGGGGCTCGGCCGTGTCGCTGGAATTGTTCGATACCAGGTTGGTTATGCATCAGTCTGTCCCTCTGGTGGCAGCCGATGGAAACGGACTGACGATTCAAACCCTCTTCAGGATCATGCCATTTCCTACCAACCCCGATGGTGCTCACGTATGTCTAAAGGCGACGACCATCATTGATGTGGAAGGCGATCTAGCCACCAAAGAGCTGTTGATGGCCTCGCTATCCGAGTGTCAAAGGATGGAGGCGGCTGAAAAGGCCCGGCGCTCTAAAATCGCCTCTATACCGGCCATCATCCCAGCTCGCAGCTAGGAGATTCTCATGAAGCCTTCAGATCGCCAGGGGGTGTGGAAAGCCGAAACTGCTCTCCAGAGACTGCGTCGGTGTTTGGCGTTTCTGCGCCGGGGCGATTTCATCTCCGTCAAGGAACAGGAGCGTATCCTCAAGCGAGCGGCGCGGTGGAAGGCCAAGCATAAGCTCAAGTCCCTGGTCAAGCGTCATAAGCAGTCTCCGTTGGAGGACGCCAACCCCTCGGCCATGCGCAATACCATTGAAGAGCGTTTTCGAGCGTTTCACGCTGCGAATCCGGCTGTTTACAAGTGCATTCTACAATTGACGAGGGAGCGGTTCATTAGAGGCTCCCTTAGTCACGGTATGAAGGCTATCTGGGAGCAGCTTCGTTGGCGTATTGCTACTGGCAACCTACGGTTGGCCTCCGGCTACAACTTCAACAACGACTTCACCAGTCGTTATGCCCGGTTGGTGGCGAACGAGTTTCCAGCCTATCGTGGTCTCTTCGAGCTACGAAAGTTGAGTGCCCCATGATGCCATTGGCCCGTTTCAAGTGTTTGAAATGCGAGGATGAATGGGACTCGACTGTGTATCGCAAACACCGCTACTGCCCTGGGTGCGGGAATACGGAAACCATCATTGAAGTGCCTTCATTGGTTCGACGAACGACAACATCTACCAAGGTGGTGTACGATGGTGGCGGAGAGAGAGCAGCCAGTCCGGTCGAGATGCCTCGTCTCGGTTCGCTGGTATTCATCAGGCGCACGTCCGCTTCCGATTCCGATACGGCTCCCTATTGGGATCTGGTGGCAGTAACGGGAGCTGTGGATTTGCAGTCTGAGCAACGGGCATTCTGCACGTTGTGCCATGGCAATTTTCTACTTTCAGATGTGGGGAAATCGTGGAATCCGCCGCCGCCCGAGTATATGACGTTCCTGGCAGCTCTTGGTTTGCCTTTCGAGAACTTCGCTATGGAGTTGGCTCGCGGAGGGATTGAAGGGATTACGGGCAAGGTTTCCGCTGCTCTCAATGATTGGGGCGAGCACAACGCCGCTCGTTACCGAGGCGTGGCCCAGGTTGCCCTGAGCTTGTTCACTGAGTTCCTTGTCGATTTCGAGCGAAGACAAAAGCAGCCGCATACAGCTCGGACACAACAGACCACACCCGAGGTTTTGGAAGACCACGTATCGCAAGAAGAGTACGCCGCTCAAGTGCGAGCGAACGTCGAATTGCGAGATCGGATCTCCTTTGCACAGCAGGTTCTAGGAGGTCTTGATGTCCGCAAAGCGTAAAAGCAAGGCTACAGGCGAGGTGGTCAAGAAGGTCGAGAGTGCCATAATGTCGAGGAAGAAAGCCGTAACACCTGTGCTCTTTAGCCCTGAGAAAGCCATGGAGGTGGTGTCGCGGGACTTTGGGATTTCAATCGACAATCTTGAGACCGATCTGTTTGGGAAAGGTGAAAGGTCGATTACTGTGCAGTGGGAGCACGATGGTAAAATGATTGTGCTTCGAGTGTACGCCAGCAAGGAGATCGCTGAAGAAGGATGCATAGGCTGTATCGAGGATTACATCCACCGTGGCCAGATCGAAAGCGAAGTCGATATGAACAGCCAGGAGATGATCTTTGCGCTGCTTGACATCTGCGAGATGTCTGGAATTCAGCAGTGGATAGAAGTCGCATATCGAGAAGCCATTTGGGAGCAAGCTCATGAGGAGGAAGAAGATCTAGAACCATTGGCAGAGTTGTCTCTCTACAAGAGAATGCCTCTACTGGCCTTACTATCTTTCACCGAGGAGGATGAGCGATACGGTATCATAATGGCTCATGGTAATCCGGATCCCTTGAAGGTGCCAGCGGCGATCTTACGAGGGTTCGGCGGTGTTGAGGGCTTCACCGACCATCCCACCATGACGACGCCTGAAGGTTTCTTCATCGAGCCTGACAACCAGGAGGCGGAAGATCTGATGGATGCGATGCTGGAGGGAACGAGTGGGAGCTAAGATTTCGTCGGGTTCTGTCCCCTCGGCTGAAGAGTACGTCGAGGCGAAGGAAGCGTTGACGGTGGATTATCTAGGTCGGTGGTTGTCGGCCCATTTTCCTGGGCTCACCTCGAAGGATGGAGATCCAATTGAAGAGGCTATGGAGCTGATCGTGTTCATGCAGCATCGGCTGGAGGTGCTTGGTTACGAATAACCATCTTCAGGAGAACCAATCCGTGGGCGATCTCAAGGAGTTACAGAACAAACTTGTGTTTGAGCAGGCTTTGGCCGATTTCTATTCAGTCCACCTAGCCGTAGCTTTCCATCCAAAAGTAGAGTTGCCCGAGTTCCTCAAGACACCTGCCTGGTTGGATCGGAAGGATGTTGTTCACTTGGAGTATGGACTCGACATGCCGGTACCCATTACCGACATGGTAGTCACAGAATCCGGGATAGCGGCTACGCTCAGTTTCTCGCGATCACCTTACCACACGTTTGTTCCCTGGGAGGCCGTGGTAGGCTTTGAGGGGGAGGGTGTGCGATCACCATCTCCGGCTCCTAAGTTCAAGCTCAAATCCGTATGAGAATCGTCTGTTGGAAAAACGACAGAGTAGACGCTATGGGACAGATCTCAAGTGCGAAGCAAGGCGAACGACCAAAGCGACCAGCTCTCGGCGATAGGGAAGGCTTGTGGGGTTGCACTTCGTTCTGGAATGCGAACGACCGTCTTTTGCCGATCTTGTCGGATTGCGTATCTTTTGGGACCGAGGCAGTGTAGATCTTGCGGAGGAGTCCTCGTGTCGCTTGAATACGAAGATATCGAAGACGAGTCGTCAAGCAAGAACTCGAAGTTCTCTCATTATCTCGACTTCGATGGTCGTCGTCAATCCATCTCAAAGTGGGCGTTGGAAAAAGGCATCGCGGTTCCGGAACTCTACCAGCGGATACGCATGGGATGGTCGACTGAAAAGGCGTTGACGACACCTGAAAGTGCTGAGCGCGCACTTTCGGTTCCAGTCTCTACCACAGTGGAAGTGAAAAAAACACATTCAACGTCTCTAACACGACATCCAAACGGCAGGCGTGGACCGCCCGAGAAGTTGTACAAGTTTAGAGGGGAGAGACTGACTCTAACTGAGCTTGCAGTAAAGGGAGCACCGGGCTTAACAGCTGACACGTTGAGGAACAGATTGAAGTACGGTTGGTCGCTCGAACGTTCCCTGGAAGAACCCGTGCATGTCAAGAGCGCCTTGCGAGCGAAGCAGGTTTCTCGCCGAATCTCACATCCTGACTACATACCTTCCGAACGACGGGAGGAGACGTCGCTGGTATCTGTTGTAGATGCCAGTCCCCACGAGATACAGGACGGCCGTGAGGTTGCGCCATTGTCGTCGGAAATACAGTTGCTTGAGAAGAGACTGGTTGCAGCGGATAAGGCCGTCGAGCGAGAGCCTGAAGATGAAGTGCCAGCTTTCATTCAAGAGCTGCGCGAACGTTTTTGGCGCCTCGACGAGATTGACTATGAGATTGCTTTGCTTCGCGATGAACGTAAAAGGATTCATCGCTCAATTGAGGAACAATCTGCGCGTCTGTACCAGGGGGATCGAACAGATGACAACAATGTCCGATGAACAACCCAAAGAGCGCAATGCCGAAAAGCAGTTTCAGATGGTGCTGGCTGTTTTTCGCGAATATCTACTCGATCTCGATTCCGATATTGAGGGTTGTGATGGGGATGAGCTGCGGGATATCGAATCGCAGATTGAGGCTACCCGGCGCCTAAGAGCGCGGATAGTGGCACATGTTTGCGAAGGCAAGGACGCTCGCGGGGCATGAACCAAGCAGCGGAGTTGAAAATGTCGAAGTCAGCAAAGCCAATCAAGCGTGTGGGTTGTGGAGGGGAGCTGCCATCTTGGTTCCTACATCCGATCTGCAATAAGTGCCGGGAACGTTACTGGGGAGGGTTTGGTTGATGATGTATGGTGTTACGTCGCCTGATGGGATCTTGGTCGGGGTAAGGACGACCTTGGACGAGGCTAAAGCTCTGGTCTTTCAACACTTGCTTGCCAGCAAAAGTGAAGGGATCGAAGGATATGTAGATCCGTTGCTGTCTTTCGTCGATTCCGATCATCTCACGCGCGACGAGCACGCCGAATTGAAGCGATTGAACGACGACATCTTTGCGAAATACAAGATCGAAGTCTTGTCGGAGAAATAGATGTCCAGGAAAATCGTGGTCAACTTGCGGGACACCTTTGCACCGGGAGAATTTTCCCGGTTGTCGGCATTGTTGATTCACACACTGCGCACTGAGTTCCCAGGTTTCATCGTGCATACCAATTTGATTCCAAAGTACCGAGAGGCATTTGTAACCTATGCCTTTGGACTGTGGGGTGAGGGTGAGGCCGAAGCCGCCCTTACCTCGGCTTGCAAGACAGTGTCCCGATTGCTCTCGAACGTTGGATGGCGAAACGAAAACCAACCAGTGCTACCTTCGGCGGAAGTTGAGTCCCCTGTATGGACTGCGTCCACTGTCGAGGCTTCACCGGATGACGAATCCGAAGACTGAGGAATAGAACGATGCACTTCGTGGTTGGTTTTCAGTTCGATGAGAATGGGCGGCGGGTTGCCCTGATTCACAAAGGACGGCCCGAGTGGCAGTCTGGTCTCTGGAATGGGATTGGAGGCCATGTCGAGCGCGGAGAGACGGTTCAGGCTGCAATGGAGCGCGAGTTTGTCGAGGAGACCGGCGTGTCTCAGCAGGGTATTCGCTGGAAGCATTTCGCCGACCTGCGTACTTGGACACACCAACTCGTCTCTTTCTTTCTGTCGTTCACCGATCAGGTGGAGCTAGTCCGTTCGGTCACGGATGAAGAAGTTTTTGTCTGGGGTTTGGCAGATCTCAGATTGCCTTCGATGAAGGAGAAATTAGTTCCAAACGTCATGTGGCTCGTCGAGCTGGCTTTGTCCATGCGCGAAGGTCGTGTAGGTGGCGATGGTCGCGAATCGTCGAGTCTCATGGTGGTGGTCGAAATGCCCCCGGTGTCAAAGTGACGTCCACAGTGACAACCTTGATTCAACACTACGATTTCGAGGATCCGTCATTGGTTGAGGAGTTCTTGAAGGAACACCCTTCCCTGGTGGCTGCACTTCACGGATTGGCGGTCGTTCTCAGGTATCATTTTCCTTCTTCTGGAAAGTCTCGTGTTCGAGTGATTCAAGAGCCGACTTGTCTCGAATCGAAATCGCTGAGTGTTTCTGTGCCGCTCGATATGGGGCCAATTCAGGCCCGCACGCGCATGGAACAGGTTGACAATGAGTGGTGGATGCAGTTACCCCCAGAAGTTGCTAGTCTCATTGTATGCGAGGTTGGATATTTCAAAGAATCAGGCGGCAGATGAATCCACAGAGAAAGGTCTCCGATTCCTTTTGGGATGAAGACGACCAAGGAGGCTGACAATGGTTATCGACTGTGTAAGAGGCAGAAGAGACATGGGATGTGTTCGAGGTGGAAACCACGAGTTGACTCCTGAAGAGATGAAAAGGTGCGTGCTTCAAGCCGCCATTGAATCCGGTTTAGTTGCCCCTGGAGCAACTGCCGATGAGGCTTTAGCCGCTGTCATTGGGCGGATTGATTGCGTACTGACATCCATCAAAGGCGAAAGGAGAAGTAGTTTAGCTATGAAGACAACGATGACAGACGAGGCTTTCTTGAACTATGTTCTAGGCCACTCAAAGACCCCTCGGCACGCGTTCCACATAGACGATGTCGTGCATTTGGCGAAATTAGCAGGTGTCGAGGAGGTGAAAGTGGACAACTGCGGCCTGCCCAATTTCTACGGAATCGACGAGTTCGAGGGTGTCCGACCGGTGACACTCCCCCGAAAGAGATTGAAGCAAAAGCCAAACGAGGAAGGAAGCCAAACGCCGTGAAAATCATCATCTGGACCGGGGCTGCCTGGGAGACCTGGGGGCCTCACTCGATCATTGAAGGAGGAATCGGAGGTTCCGAAACGGCTGTGATCCAGATAGCGGCACAGTTGGCTCGCATGGGGCACAAGGTAACGGTGACAGGTCAGGTTGTACCGGGGAATGTGGATGGAGTGTCCTATGTCGATGGGACCTTCTGGAAGATGTATCCAGCGGGCACGATGGAATGCGATATTTTCATCTCGTCGAGGAATTGCAGCATAGTTCGGCAGATCTGTCCTCAGGCGAAGCTCAAGATCTTGTGGATGCACGATTTGCATATGGGCGAAGACATCGAGGAGGAGATGCTCGACTTTGATCGCATCTTCGTCCTGTCGAAGTACGCTCTCCAGTATGCCTTGGGGTGTTACCCGCACGTGCCATCAGATCGGTATGTGGTCACTCGAAATGGCATCGACCCGGCTCTGTTTCTTCGGCCGGGTGAGACACTCGAACGTTTGAGCCATGTCGAAAAGACAGGCTGTAAGGCGATCTATTCGTCGTCCTATGACAGAGGTCTCGTTCGTCTTCTGGATTTCTGGCCGAAGATCCGGAAACTCTGTCCAGAAGCCGAGCTGAATGTCTACTATGGGTTCGATACTGCGGATAAGCAGGTTGCAGCCGTGGGGCGCAAGAGCGACAAGCTGACCTTGGACTTTCTCAAAAATCGTCTGGTGAGCATGGTTGACCATGGTGTTACTTATCACGGGCGGGTGGGTCAGCGCGAGCTGGCCAAAGCGTTCCTAGCCAGTTCGCTGTGGCTCTACCCAACGAACTTCCACGAGACATCGTGTATCACGGCTATGGAGGCCCAGGCCGCCGGGGTCTTCGCCATAACCTCGAAACTTGCTGCTCTTCCCGAGACGTTGCGAATGGGGCATCTGATAGATCCTCCAAACACGACAGCCGAATATGAGGCTGAGTTCTTGGACACAATCAAGTGTTTCTTGGAGGCTCGTCAACACACTGGATATCCGTCTTTGCAGTTCAATCGGAAATGGGTCTTGGAGAACTTGTCCTGGCAGGGAGTAGCGTCCGAGTGGGACATCATGTTCGACAATTGGTGCGAAGGAAATCGTCATGCGTAGTTTGTATGCAGCCAGCTTCGACCCGATCACGAAGGGTCACGAATGGATCATCAAGAACGCTCCCGGCAACTTGACCATAGCGGTTGCCAACAACGCGAACAAAAAGCATCACTTTACCATGCAGCAGCGATTCGGTCTGGTGACCCAGTCGGTGATGAACATCGCGCGGGAACGCACAGGCGGTATCGACGTTTTGATGCTGAACGAGAACATCTACTTGGCCGACTTCGCCAAAGAGAAGGAGATCGCCTACCTGATTCGTGGTGTACGCGGGGTCGCGGACTACGAATACGAGAAAGCCTATGCTGACGTCAACCGCAGTATCGAAGACGGCTTGATTCACCTGCTCATGGTGCCGCCGCCTGAGCTGGGCGCGGTATCGTCCTCCATGGTGCGTTCGCTCGTTGGTCCCAAGGGATGGGAAAACGTCGTCGCCAAGTACGTTTCCCTGCACGTGGTCGAGGCTTTTCGCGCCAATCCACTCCAACTTTTTAGTATTTGACTCTTTGTTCCTGGTGTGAGAGATTCTCTAAAAGGTGAAAAGGAATGATCAAGACGCACCTACATGATTTGCGGGCTTACTTCAAGGCTTTGTTTGAGGCGTGCAAGCTGACGCCGAAGCCTTGTGGAAATCCCTGGTATGCCTTGGAGGCCGCCTACGCAAGGCCGCCTCGGGCCTATCACAACCTTGACCATGCCGTGGAATGCGCGATGATGGCCGAGGAATATCGGCTCCCGCCCATCGCGACCATGGCATTGCTGTACCATGACGCTCACTACGTGGCCGGTGGCAAGAGCAATGAAGAGGAGAGTGTTGCGATCTTGCGAGAGCACTTCGGAGACTGGCGCGACAACTTCACGAAGGACGATCCGTTACCGCATCCCGAGGGTCCGAGTCCGCTCGAACGGATTGCCTCGCTCATCATGGCGACCAAGCACGACCGGCTCCCCGAAGTTCCGCTCGAAGCGTGGGTGATGGACATAGACATGTCCATTCTTGGCCGAGAGCCCGAGGTCTTTGCAGCCTACGACGAGGCTATTCGGGCGGAGTACGGTTTCTTGAGCGATGCCGATTTCGAGGAGGGGAGGACGATGTTCTTGATGAAGCTCCAATTGCGGGAGTGGATCTTCTATTCTCCTATCCTTCGAGATCGCTTCGAGAAGCAAGCTCGGAACAACATCTCCTGGCGACTTGACAAGGCTAAGCGTCAAGCTGGTCGACTGGTCGACTTGGATGGGAAATCTCGGACTTGAAAGGTATGCGAAGCCATGTCTATAGAATCACATTCTGAATTTTGGGATAGCCCGAACTCGGCAGTAGATCTCCCAAGCTCGGAGAAGTCGCAGGCTAAGCCTAGACCGTACATCATGCCCATGACCGAGGAGAAGTTGGCTGCGCTCATCGAAAAAGGACTAGCCTCATGTGAGAATCCTGTCCAGCTGGCTAGCAGAATTTTGGCTTCCTACGAGTCGATGGTGTCGGCCCTTCAAGCCAAACAGGCGGACGAGCGTGAGAGCGAAAATGTGGCGTTGTTCGACCTCGACGGCACACTGGCCGATTTCGATGGCTCTATCACACAAGTTATGCGCTCCCTGGCCGGGCCGGACGAGCCTCTTTGGACTTCGGCGAACGAAGAGTACGAACCGCCGTATCTGACTGCTCGACGAAGGCTGGTCAAGCAGATTCGAGGGTTTTGGAGCGGCCTGCCGCAACTTGCCGACGGATTCACTTTGCTCGACATGGCACGCCAGCTCGATTTCCGCATCATGGTGCTTTCGCGCGGGCCGCGCACCAACGCGGTTGCTTGGGGCGAAAAACTGGAATGGTGTCGAGTCAATCTACCTCCGGATGTCCAGGTTACGCTTACGGAGGACAAGGGCCTTGTCTATGGCCGCGTGCTAGTCGATGACTGGCCCTCGTACATCATCCGCTGGCTCGAATGGCGCAAGCGAGGATTCGTCATCATGCCAGACCGGGTGTGGAACCAAGATTTTGCGCATCCGCAAGTGGTGCGATACATCGCGGGCAAAAACGATGCCGAGGTTCGCCAGGCATTGACAGATCGCCGGAGAGGAGCATGATCGCTGTTCAACTTCAATCGCGAGAACCGAACATGCAACGACTCAACTATGGAAGCATGATCCTTCTGACTATCCCGTTTGTTCTTCTAGGGCTCGTCATTGGGCTCTTCGAGTGCGTTGTGGGCAGCGACGGCTCTACAGCTGAATTCGTGGTTCGTCCTTTCATTTGGGCCTATCGGAGGAAGGTTTAGCGATGACACTTCATCGAACCTCCAAATGTCACGAGCCCGTTGACCCTCCGGTTAGGTCGATGTCGGATACGATGAAGATTACACTTGTTGCAGTATCGTTGATTTTTTCTGGTCGTCGTGGCTCGCATTATGGACAACCACTACCAGACTCAATCGGCTGCGTTTCCCATCGAGACATGCGTCTCAGTCGATCTCGTTCATGGTGAGATCGGCTATACGATGACTTCCAGGTGTGCTCTGGTGGTGAAAGCCTTCAAGGCCGGTCGACAGTCGACAATCGGTCTACCTGCCGTTCCCGAGAGCCAGAAGAAGTGAATCATGAAACCGGCTAGCTGGACAGAAGAGGAAGCTCGGCGAGAGGTCTACAAAGGATTGCTTCGCAAGGCCAAGCTCGATTTCGACGAGCACAGCTTGATGGTTGTCTGGGCAGGGGGAGATCTGATGTATCCCGAGGGATTACTCATGGTGCACTTCACGGGTGACGATCTGACTTTCGAGGTGCTGGCCGAGGTCAGTCGACTCCTGGGCACTCGAAAGATCAATCTCAGCTGTGATTCCGGTTGCAGCAGCGATCCATGTCATGAGCGCATGATTCACATTTACGGAGCTTCGGGTCTCTGATCGATGTGTGAAGGGCGAAAGGTGTTTCATGGCTGGTTTGCGCGCGATCACAATAGGCAAACTCGACGAGTTGGCCGATACGCTTGACGCTAGTGCAAGCCTAGACCCTGTCATTGCAGCCATCGACGAAGAGGTCAAGGCGGCGTACCACGATGCTCGCGAGCACGCCATTTCGGCCTTCTTGTCTATCTTGGCTGGGGGTTGCGCCGAACACGTGATCATGTGGAACTATACTCAACTTCGCGACTATCTTGGCGAGATGGCCGGTATACCTCAATCCAAGGAATCGACATGAACAACATCGTGCTCATTGAAAGTCCGTACCGCAATGGCGACCGTAATCGCAATCTGCGCTATTTGGCCTGGTGCGAATACGACGCGACAACCTATGGCGAAAACCCCATCGCTAGCCATGGTAACTGTACTGCCTATTGGCCCGAGGATGAGGGTCATCGGCTGAAAGGGTTCGCCTGGCGCGATGCCATGCGGGCTGCTTGCGATCATGTAGTCTACTATACAGATCTAGGCATGACGGAAGGTCAGCAGCTCGCCGAGCTTCGCGACCGCGAAGCCAAGATTCGGTGCCTTCGCCGCGCGTTGCCTCCTGCCTTGTTCGCCAAATTCGAGGCTGGCGAATATCCCCCCGGCTCTATGCGCAGGATAGCGTATTTGCCGTTTCCCAGCGAAAAGAATTCTCAGACGGACAGTCTACCGAAGAACGATGATTGGACTCAATACCGAGCGACCAATTCGGCTGGTGGGTGTGGTTGTCTCGTTCTTCATGATTCCTGGAACGATGTTGCCATCTTGATGGAGTTGAAGGCCAGGGGGTATTTACCGCTCCAGTCTAACCAATACACTGTAGTCCATGACACCAATGGTCAGCTTCGGATCGAAAGAGACGGTCTTGCTTTGCTCTTGACTCCAACATAATGCTAGAGTCCGAAAGTCATGCGCCTTTCTCTTCACATGTTGGTGCTCAATGGGGCGCAAGTCCTGGACCGGGCTTTGCGGCCCCTGGCAGGCATCGTCGATGAGATCTGTTTCACCGATACCGGTTCGACCGACGGCACGCCTGAGATGATCGCGGCTTTGGCCAAGACACTCCGCTTCAACTGTCAGCTTGTCTTGCTGACTCCGGAGAGTCACCCTGGGCTGTACTTCATCGACGAGCAGGCGACGTTCAAATTCAAATTTCCATCTACTGTCGAATTCACGGGGCTTCCCCAGCTTTCCGATTGGGCAGACGCACGGAACCGGTCGTTGTCGTTGTGCAAGGGCGACTACGTGCTTCGTATCGACACCGACGACGAGGTGCTCCGACCCGACAACATCTTGCCCACATTGGCGTTCCTTGACGCTCATCCTCAGATCGACTTTGTAATGTGTCCCTATGAGATTGTTCATGGCGACATCATCGATCACACTGTCTCGCAGCACTTTTTCTGGCGGAACAAACTTGAGCACCGATTCAAATACGTTCTCCACGAGCACATTCCAGGCCGGAACTTGAACGGTGAAAACTGGATCGTTACCCAGACCGGCTTGCTCTTTCGGGATTGGAGGGATTCCCAGGGGCTCGGGGTTCGCGTCCCTCATCGCAACTTCAAAGTCTTGTTGCTCGAATACGAGCGATGCATGTCGGCAGGACTGTCTGTGGAAGGCCATATCTCCCTCACACTGGCCGACGAGGGTTGGTCCGTAGATCCGGAGTTCGCACTTCATCTGATAACGTCTCGCGAGTTTCCTCAGGCCCGAGGGTGGGCTCATTACATCCGGGGAGAATGTCTGCGCAAGCTTGACCGGATGACTGAGGCCCTCGATGCTTTCATGTTAGCCGGGACCGAGGGAGAGCTGCGAGGGATGTTGCAGGCGGGATTCATGCAGTATGACCTTGGTACGGATGACTACAAGGCGACATTGAGAACGACGTTGCAGCGCAGATTGAGTGCGATGTCGTGCTTGATTTCGATGTCCGATGTGCAACGGGCCTTGCATCTGCTACAAGTTCGTAGCTCATACGTTCCCATCGAGAAGGGTCGGCGGTTCTACGATGAGCCGGACAAAAATGGAAAGGACACACTCAAGTGATCAAAAAGGACACCAAGGGAAAAGTAGTTATGTTTGAGGACGAGTCGATTGCCGCTGCCCGAAGTCAGGCAAGCGGAACCAAAGACCTGAAGGCTGTGGAATCGGTCGGTGGCAAGGTTCTGACGCCGGAGCAGGCTCAAGCTGAATACGATGCGGCGATCAGGGCGATTGATGTCGCCGCCGATGAAACGCTCAAGAAGCTCACGATGGAGTTGGGGGCCGAAGTGGCCAAGCTAGATCTTGCCAGTCAGATAGACAAGCGTGCTGCGAAGGAGCGTTTCAAGATTGCCGTCAATGAAGCGGATAGGGTTCGTCGAGAGCAGGTGATGCTAGCAGAAGCGGCTTACAAAGGACGGCAGGAGGCGATCTGGGCGCAGTATCGGAAAGACGTAGAGCCGATCAATGCCAGGTTGGAGTTGGGCAAGGCCGAGATTGAAGCTGTCAGGCAAACGGACAAAGAGGCGGCGTTGACGACTCACAAGGCACGACTGGCTGCTATCAGCAAGGCGAAGATCTCCGATGCCAAGGTAGAGGCCGTGGCGGCCGAGTCGCTTCCGGCGGCTCCGTCATGAGGCTAAAACCGGTAAACGACAGGGATGGTAGGTTGGTTGCCTACTCGTTCTACTGTCCGGGTTGCGAGCATTCGCATGTCTATTTCCTGAAGATTGGGGAGAAGGTTTGGAACTTCAATGGAGATCTAGAGTCGCCGACGTTCACCCCTTCGTTGCTCAATCGTTGCGAGCCGCACCCAGATCCGAAGCTTCGAGTCTGTCACTTGAACTTGACGGCTGGGAAGTTGTATTTTCATCCCGACTGTACTCACGATCTAGCTGGGCAGGTGGTGGACCTACCTGACCTGTGAGGAGGAGACCATTTGATGACAACTTGCGAGACTTGTAAAGATCTGCATATAGTCAATGCTCCGTGGCCCAGTGGCTATCCGCACGCATTTCCTTGTCCCGAGTGTCGTCCGAACGAGCCTTGCTCCTGTCGCTTGTCAACCTGTCCGGGGCCAGTTGGACGGTCTGGGGGAGTCCATCAATCAGATCGACGAGGTGTCGATCTCAGTGGATGCTTCTACGGCTGAGACCTACCAAAAGAATCGAGGCGGTTCGTGGCCGGTGTTGTGGGACAATGTCGAATTCGTGAACCGACGGCTTCGTCGACCAGGACGACCTTTCATCTTCTACATGTGCTTCGTCGTTCAGGCCAACAACTTTCGAGAGATGATTCCATTTGTCGAACTGGCCTTTCGCCATCGGGCGAACGAAGTGTTTGTCTGGTATCTGCGAAACTGGAATGCATTCAGTGACGCTGAGTACCTATCGAGAGCTGTTCACCTGCCAGGGCATCCGGACTACGCCGAGTTCGGCCGGGTGATGGCCGACGAGCGCCTCACAGGCGACAAACGCATTCATCTGCCCGTGTTTCCAGCCAGAGTTCTGCCTTAGAACATAAGCTGGAAAAACTATCGCTCTCGGTGGTATGCTTTCCGGCATGGGAACAGGTCTCATCCTTGAAGGCAAAGCGGTTCCGATGCCGGACTTCGACATCGAGAACTACATCGACAATCCTGCGCTTACGCTCGCGTCGGGAGACGTGCGCTTTCGCAACGCTCGGGAGCGCAACAACATCCACGTGATCGTCATGCACTCGACGGGAGGCATTCCGGGAGGAACGGATCTGCGTCCTCAGACGATCTTGCCGGGGTTCGGACCGTCCACGAATGCAGGTGAGCGCATCGTGGCCTCGTGGACGAACGATCCGTCGCGGCCAGGCGGGGCGCACATCATCGTGGATTTCGATGGGCGAATCTACTGCTGTGCCGACCTCATCACCCAGGCGGCCTATCATGCGCAGGCAGCGAACGGGCCGTCGGTGGGTATCGAGGTGGTGCAGGGGCATGACCAGGCCGAGCTGTACGAAAGTCAGATCGCCGTGGCAGCGAAGTTCGCGGTCGAGCTGTGTGCGATCTTACCGACGCCGATTCAACGGCAGATTCCAGCTCCGTATGCAGGCCATCCTGTCGCACGGTTTGTGGCAGCCCAGCAAACGGGCTCGCCGTTAGCCGACGTGGTCGGCATCGTAGGCCATCGAGATCTGACGGCCAACCGGGGAGAGGGAGATCCAGGCAACGCCATCATGGATGCCCTGGCAGCCATAGGCTGTGAAGTATTCGACTACGAGAGTTACCAAGACATCGTGACCTGGAAGCAACGACAGTCGATTCTGGGGCTCGTGGGGGTCGATGGAATCCCAGGCCCGCAAACTGTAGCAGCCCTCAAGAAAGCAGGACATCCCGATGGTATCTGGAGAGCAATTTCCACTCCAACCAGTTGAGGTTTGTCGGAGTCCGGTCGAAGAGTTTTCGATTACCATACCTTCGATTCATCGATAGGAACGAATTCAATGGACACCCACTCCACACCTCAAACATCGACCTACAATTGGTGGTTGTTCGGTCTAGGTGGGGTCGCGGCTACCATCGGGGTAGCGTCTCTTTTTCGCAGGTCGCAGAAGCTCTTCGAGCCCAAGATCGAAACTCGCCTTCACGTCGTCAATGCCCGAGGCGTGGTGGAAGCAGATCCGGAAGGACTCGCGCTAGCGTCTGGCTATCCGCTCGATGTCTACGCTATGGCCTCGTGCATGCAGTCCGAGGAGAAGACGCCCAGGGGACGCCTGGCCGTGGGTCTGGCGCTCTGGAATGCGGTCAAGAAGAACCGGCATCGGATCCCCAAACAGCTTCTCTTCTCGAAGCGACGCGACGGCAATGGACACCTTGGATCTCAAGCCGGTCGGTACGCAGCGACCAGTCATCCTCCGACCGCGAAGACCTTGCAGCTCGCCGAGGCGATCATCGCGGGGCGAGTTGAAGACTTCACCCACGGAGCCATCCAGTGGGATGCTCCCAAGGTCCAGGATGCCAATCACAACCTCTATCTAAAAGATCCGGTGAAGTATTCGGAGCACCGATTCAGCTCGAAGGATATCGAGGAGCAACGCACAGCTGCCGGTCGTCGCCTGGTCATGGTACCTGGCGTACCCGACACGCGCTTCTGGGCCTGACCGACGAAAATGGTCGACTCGACGTTCATAGTCAATCCAAATTTGTTCTGCATAGGGTGGGGAAACCTGCGACCTTCGGATGGCCATGCTCACATGGATTGTCCTGTTGTCATCTTGACAAAGGATGACGCTTGGGAGTCGGCTATTGCTGTCGAGTTGCTGGCCAGTGGGCGGACATTTCCCATGGTGTGTCCGTGCGACTGCCGGGTGTGCAAGGAAGCTTGGTGGAAAGCAGGACGGCCCATCGTTCGAGATGGCTCGATCATTCGGTCGTTCGAGGATTCTTGATCCTTGGCTCACCGTCGATTTTGAGGTAGGATTTTAGTGTTTTCTTCCTCGCCGAAGAAACAACGCCATCACTGGTAAGGCAATGAATCCAGAGAGGCAGAGCCCTCCTCCCAAAGGAGGGCTTTTGCTTTTCAGGATGGAGATCGATGAACACCATTGAGCTTCGCGCCCGACTTCAGCTCACCCAGAAGGAGTTCGCTCGCCTGGTTGGCGCCGATGTTCGTTCGGTAGCGAGGTGTGAAGCCTCGACGGCGAAACCGTGTGGAAGCTCACGCACGGTGATCGCGGTATTCGCGTATTTCCTTGAAAACAGGCCGGAGCTTGAAGCTGAATTCCGGGCTCTCCTGACCGGGTATGTTCGCCTGGGGGGTCTCGCCTTCGATGAATCGCTTGCTCGCCGACGGGGAGGGAAGAAAAAGCGATCACGTGAAAAAAGATGCTTGACTCTTTTGGAAACCGAGTTCACTCTTCGATCATCATGGAACTCAGGACGCAACATACCTCATATCTCGCAGGCCGGATGGCCTCGGGGGCGGTGTGCGCGTGGAGCATTCCATCCGCCAAAGGCTTGAACCCCAGACTGACCACACGCCTTTTTGGGACCAAGCAGGAGGATACCAGAGGCGGTTAGTAGAAGAAGGAGTAGACCTTCTCGAAAGCCGCCCAGGAGACTGAGGCGGCTTTTTCAGTTTCAGGACCATCGATACCGACAAACGAGTTCGAGACAACTGAAAGGAGTGCAGAGTTCATGGAGTTAGGACCGTATAAACGCTCATCCGAAAAACATACGGGTGAGATCTTACATGGAGTAAGGGCTGACTGTAAATCAGTTGCCTCGTGCAAAGTCGGGTTCGATTCCCACCTCACCCACACTCCGCCTGCGTAGCCCAATGGTCAGGGCAGCGGCCTTTTAAGCCGTTCACTGAGAGTTCGAGTCTCTCCGCAGGTACAAACGAAAATGGGTTGCTAGTTCAACGGTCAGAACCGCCGATTCTTAATCGGTCAATCTGAGTTCGATTCTCAGGCATCCCACTCAAGCCTCAGATAGCTTCTGAGGATTCTTTGACAACTCCATAGTACATCATGCGGCGGGATCACCAGTCCCGTCTTTATGCCTCGGAAGCTCAAATGGATGAGCGCTTGGTTGAAGCCCAAGAGGAGATCTGTTCGATTCAGACCCGAGGCACAGTAGAACGTATGGTACTATCCAAGGATGACTAGGAACGGCGTTCGACACCCTAATACCTTGAAGCAGAAAGCAAGGGCTTTGCGCCGAAGTGGATGGTCGATAGGAAGACTTGCATTGGATTTGGGGATCTCTAAGGGAACGGCTTCTCTGTGGGTTACAGATGAGCCCTTGAATGAGAAAGCTCGACAAGAGTTGAGTAGACATCACAGACTAAGAATGGCTGCAACAAGTCAAGCTCATTCTCAAAATGCTAAAGCTCGAATTGACCAGGCGATTCTTCAGGCTAATCAGCAATGGCAAGCCAACAAAGGAAACGCTTTCTTCACCTGGGGCATTGGCTTTTACATGGGTGATGGGGACAGAAGGACAGCTCAACTGGGCATAACAAATGCCGATCATGGTGTGATTGATTTGTGGTTGTTTTGGTGTCGCACCTTCCTCGGTGAGGTTCCTTTAAGAGCCAGAATAACGGTTCACAGTTCATCTCAAAAGGAATCAGCCAGAAAGTATTGGCATTCAGTTTTTAGCAGACATCAGGTGCGGTTGGCTGGCATTGATGCTTATGTATCGTCAGCTACAGGGCGAAGACGAGCAGTGGAGAGATTACCATACGGAACCGTTTCAGTCCGTCAAGGATTGGGTAGTAGATGCAATCATGCTAAAATGATGGAGTGGATAAGGTTAACAAGTGATCCCGAGTGGCGCAATTGGCTAGCGTAGCGGATTCTGACTCCGTTGGTTAGAGGTTCGAGTCCTCTCTCGGGAACAATATCAATCCGGCATCTGACCAACGGTTAAGTCGCCTGACTTTGAATCAGGAGATGGGTGTTCGATTCACTCTGCCGGAACAACAGGGGCCTTCGGCTCCAAAGGTTTGGAAAATTCAGCATCAGCGTGATGGCTTGTTGGTAAGCCGCCTACTTCGGGAGCAGGAATCTGCGGGTTCGACTCCCGCCACGCTGACCGACACAGGGACCGGCTTGGTAGTTATGGACCAGCGTCGGTCTTTGAGACTCGTGGACAGTTCGCAAAAGACTGGCCCTGCTCACTACGAGAAGTCGAAAAGGTGAGCAAACCTTCCCTCTCGTAGCATATTGGTTAGTGCAGTCGCATGATAAGCGACCGAAGTGAGTTCGATTCTCAACGAGAGGACCCAAATATGTTGACCGTACCCAAGTGGCTAAGGGGGCCGACTGTGAATCGGCTATGCGGGAGTTCGATCCTCCTCGGTCAACCCAAGCGTTGCGAGCATCACTCAAACGACTATAATCAAACAGGCAGAACGCTGTCATTCTGTTGCTCGTGGCTACCGGTCACCTCCAGTCGTCAGCCTTGAGTTACTTGTTCTCTCTGGGGGCTGGGAGGCTCGCAACGCTGCAATTTTTTTCATTCGGAGTGTGGCCTAGTCTGGTAAGGCATCTGCTTTGGGAGCAGAACATCGGGGGTTCAAATCCCTCCACTCCGACCATGGCAGGCGTTGGGAAACCGACGTTTAAGTGTCGCGAAGGTGGTACTTCCCTTCCAGTGCGACGCCGAAAAGCTGGAAGATGGGGCTATCTGTCCAATGGGAAGACGCTAGCTTTGCAAGCTAGAGATCGGGGTTCGATTCCCCGTAGCTCCACAAAGAGGAAGAAGAGTTCGATCTTTTCTCGATAGTTGTTTGGGGGTATCGTCCAATTGGGAGGACGCGACGTTCGCAATGTCGAAATCGGAGTTCAACTCTCCGTATCTCCACCAAGCTGGGAAATGTTGGTTCGACTCCAACGCTTTCACGCCTATCCAAGATGCGCTCGCATACGGGAAAGCAATGTGGGGGCTCGTCTAAAGGGAGGACACCTGGCGCTAATTTGGGAATGTGGCACCCCATGGAGGAAACTCCAGAATAGTGCCATGGGAATGGGCCGCCCCGACGGGCAACCGCCGAAATGTGTCCACCAATGGGGCCATCGTCTAAAGGGAGGACAGTAGGCTGGCAGTCTGCGAATTCGGGTTCAATTCCCGATGGCTCCACAAGGGCAAACGCAAATGCTCTGGCGACTTGTAATCGCCGAGAGCGGATGCGGTCGTCGTTCAGGATGGCGAGCACGAGCTGAACCTCGTGTGATTTGCCCTCTCATTTCCGTCCCCTGGCGAAGAGGCAGAATGACTCATTTAGGAGGGTCATAACCGCTCGATGTACCGGGATAAGCGAGGGTCTCCGGCTACCTGGGCTCAGTAGTACGTACTTCGATGTTGTGGGCGTGCTTGTCCGAAGTGCCGGATCAATGGGTCGTTCGTCTAACGGAAGGACAGCAAACTCCAAATCTGCTTATGGGGGTTCGATTCCCTCACGGCCCGCAAACATCTGGATCAGCCTGTTCAAGGGCCTTGTACTTGAAAACAAAACGAGCAAGTCCTTAATGGAGAGTGAACAGGCTTTGGAGCCTGGCCAGTCTGGAAAGCTGTGCGTGCCTTTGGGCATAGAGATCGTGACTCTCGCTCTCCTCCAGAGCTTATGCGGAAGGTGAAGTAGCTATGGAGCTGCACCCGCCTTGAAAGCGGTGTGTGCCTTCGGGCATGAAGATCGTGACTTCCTCCTTCCTCCGATCAGTCTTTGTCGTTGGTTTCGATAGGCCACCATGGGACCAAGATGCGAGCGCATAAGGTTTGGTCTTCGTGTAACAAGCGACAAACCAATTCAACCTTTCGTTGCTGGATCCAGTATTGAGAGCTTAACAACTTCCATGGCTAGAAACGTGGTAGTGCCCACGCTCTGCTGAAGACAGCAACGAGCTAATTCAATGGAAAGGAGGTGCCACATGAAGTCAGTTCATTAGGAGGCTTCACATGGCACGAACGTATCGATTCAGACATTGCCCTTCTCTACCTGGCACTGCAAAGCATTTTGCTTTCACGTGCAGCAACTCGTGGAGGCGTCGGGAGGATATCATCCTTGCTACGGCGAGACGGTTCTTCCCCGAGGTCTTCATCTCTGTCCACGACGAACCGTACATGCGCAGGTGGAAGGGCCGACCCACGAGGGACCGAAACAGAGACGCCAGAAGCATTCTCGACGTTCTGGAGAATCAAGTCACTGTCCCTCTGATGTCGCCTCACTCACATCCGTGGCGAAGGCATTACGGCATCAATCTTCGGATCGCGAAATACTACCGGAAGAGGGCGCACCGGGAGATCCGAAGGCGGGCCAAACAACTACTC
>Ga0187857_10001101_pt1 | contig 29376 bp, 19 predicted proteins | sample June2016WEW_8_10_FD_132984 | JGI IMG/M metagenome (GOLD analysis project Ga0187857, IMG submission 132984) | Peatland microbial communities from SPRUCE experiment site at the Marcell Experimental Forest, Minnesota, USA - June2016WEW_8_100 | ecosystem: Environmental > Terrestrial > Soil >... | reverse complement strand
GAGGTTGTCCTCACGCCAGAGAAACTCGCGCTGCTGGAAACCACCCCCGACACCGAGCCGTTCGACGGCGACTCCAAAATGTTCCGCCTGGGCATCGAGGCCATGCGCCTTGCCCTCGCCTTCGAGTACGACCCCTACTTTTCCCTGTCCATCGCCCGGGTTGACCCGCTCCCGCACCAGCTCGAAGCGGTTTACGACTACTTCCTCCGCCTGCCCCGCATCCGGTTCCTGCTGGCAGACGACCCTGGCGCCGGCAAGACCATCATGGCCGGCCTGCTCATCAAGGAGCTAAAGATCCGCGGCCTGGTTAAACGCATCCTTATCATCGCCCCCGCCAGCCTCTCCTTCCAATGGCAGCGCGAAATGAAGGACAAGTTCCGCGAGAACTTCGAAATCATTCGCAGCGACATCCTCCGCGCCAACTACGGCTCCAACCCCTGGCAGGACAAGAACCAGATCGTCACCTCCGTTTCCTGGGTTTCCCGCATCGAAGACGCCAAGGAAAGCCTCCTCCGCAGCCATTGGGACCTCATCATCGTGGACGAGGCCCACAAAATGAGCGCCGCCAGCCGCGACAAAAAAACCCTCGCCTACCAGCTCGGCGAGGAACTCTCGCGCATGACCGACCACTACCTCCTGATGACCGCCACCCCGAACAAGGGGGACCCCGACCATTTCTGCCTGTTCCTCGAGCTGCTTGACCGCGACGTCTATGGCGACGTGAAGAGTTTGGAAGAGGCGATGAAGAAGCACGACGCGCCGTTCTACCTCCGCCGCGTCAAGGATGCCCTGGTCACCTTTCCGGACCCCGATACCGGAAAAGTCAAAAAGCTGTTCACAGAACGCGTCGTCCAAACCACCGAGTTCCAGCTCACCGAAACGGGCGAGGATTGCGAAGCGGATTTTTACGATGCCCTGACCCGCTTCGTTGTGGACCAGTCCATCAAAGCAGCTTCCGAGAACTCCGCCCGTGGCCGGGCGCTCGGCTTCACCATGGCCATGCTCCAGCGCCGTTTTGCCTCCAGCATTTACGCCGTCCGCCGCAGCCTGGAGCGCATGAAGGAAAAGCGCGAAAAGATTCTGGCCGATCCCGAAGCCTATCGCCAGGAGCAAATTAACCGCCGCTTGCCGGAAGACTTCGAGGACCTCACCGACCAGGAACGCCAGGCCATCCTCGACGAGCTTGAGGAACTGGTCTTCTCCTACGACCCGGCCGCGCTGCGTGATGAAATCGTCGATCTCACGAAGCTGATTGACCAGGCCCGCCGTCTCGAAGATGCCGAAGTCGAATCCAAGCTCGTGAAACTCCGTGAGCTCCTCCAAGACCGGGGCGTTTTCACCGATCCGAAAATGAAGCTGCTCCTGTTCACCGAGCACAAGGACACGCTCGACTACCTCGCAGGGGACGGCAAAGACGGGCGGCCCTTGGGCAGACTCGTGAAATGGGGCCTCAGCCTCACGCAAATTCATGGCGGCATGAAGATCGGCGACCGCGACACGCCCGGCACCCGCATCTATGCCGAGCGGGAGTTCCGTGAATCCGCCCAGGTCCTCGTCGCCACGGAAGCCGCAGGCGAAGGCATCAACCTGCAGTTCTGCTGGTTCATGATCAACTACGATGTGCCTTGGAATTTTGTTCGCCTCGAGCAGCGCATGGGCCGTATCCACCGCTACGGCCAGGAGAAAGACTGCCTCATACTCAACTTTGTCTCGACCAACACCCGTGAAGGCCGCGTCATGCAGAAGATCTTCGAAAGGGTTAAGGCGGCGGAAGACGACCTGGACCCCCAACGAACCGGCAAAGTGTTCAATGTGTTGGGCGACGTGTTCCCCGCAAACCTCGTCGAGAAGATGATACGCGACATGTACGCCCGCAACCAAACCGAGGAAGTCATCAAGCAGCGCATCGTCGAGGGAGTGGATACAGCCCGCTTCCAGCGCATCACCGACTCAACCCTCGAAGGCCTCGCCAAGCGGGAGCTGAACCTCTCTGCCATCATTGGCAAATCCGCCGAGGCCAAGGAACGCCGCCTCGTGCCCGAGGTCATCGAAGACTTCTTCGTCCAGGCCGCCCCCACCTCCGGAATTCAGCTCCGGCACGTAGCGTCCGAGGGTCTCCCTCGCCCCCTCCGAGGGGGAGAGGGCTGGGGTGAGGGGGCATCTTCATCGCTTCCCAGTTCTCACACCTACCGCATCGGCCGCGTTCCCCGCCAGCTCTGGCCCATCGGCGAACGGCTTGAACCCCGCTTCGGCAAACTCGGCCACGAATACAAAAACGTCGTTTTCGACAAGCAACTCCTGCCCAAGGACCCCACCCTTGAGTGGGTCACCCCCGGCCACCCTCTGTTCGAGGCCGTCCGGGAGGACCTGCTCGAAAACGCCGCATCCGACCTCCAGCGCGGCAGCATCTTTTACGACCTGCACGCCAGCGCCCCGTACCGCCTCGATTTCTTCGCGGCCTCGGTCGAGGATGGCCGCGACAACCAGATCCACCGCCGCCTGTTCGCCGTCCAGACCGAGCAAACCGGCCAGATGAGCGTCAAACAGTCCACTGTCCTCCTCGACCTCGCGGTGCCTCCGCCAGGCAGTGGAGCAGGCATCCTGCCTGCTCTGGAGGGTGGCTCAGGCTTCCAGCCTGAGGGTGGCCAGCGGACTCAGGAGGAAGCAGGCAAGATGCCTGCTCCACACTTCAAGCCTCTGAACAAAGCAGCCGAAATCCACAAACACCGTCGGCGCCTGCCACACTGGCAGCAGGATGGCTGCACCTATTCTGTCACCTTTCGCCTCGCCGATTCAGTGCCGCAGGAAGAACTCCAAGTCTGGCAGGAGCAGAAGGAAATCTGGCTAAAACACCACCCGCAGCCCTGGTCGGAAAAAACGGCGGGCGAATACGAGGAACGGTTTGTGGAAGGGTTGCAGAAATGGCTCGATGCCGGATACGGCACTTGTGCGCTGCAAGCGGAGGCGGTCCGGACCGTAGTGGAGAATGCGCTGCTGCATTTCGATGGCCAACGGTATGCCCTGGACGAATTTGTCATTATGCCCAACCACGTCCATCTTTTGGTTCAGCCAATGGCCAGCGTCTCGCTTTCGAGCATCCTGCATTCCTGGAAATCATTCAGCTCCAATGTCGTCAACAAGCAACTGGGCCGCTCGGGAACATTTTGGCTCGACGAAAACTTCGATCACGCCGTCCGCAGCCTGAGCCAGTTTAATTACTTCCGCCGTTATATTGCCGAAAATCCAACCCGAGCGCATTTGCGCCCCGGCAGCTTTGCCCTTGGTCGTGGAGCAGGCATCTTGCCTGCTTTGGAAGATTCCGCAACCTGGAGGCCCCCGGCACAAACCGGGGCAAGCACGCAGGATGCCTGCCCCACCGGCAGCACCCAGGATGCCTGCCCCACACCGCCGGACCTGCACGCAATCGAAGCATTTCTCATCGAACGCGCCCTCAACCCCATGCTCGCGGAAGTCACCGCCCAGCGCGCCAGGGAGACGCAAACCATCTCCCGGCACCTCGAAATCAGCCTTAACGAACTCATCAACCGCCAGCAGGTGCGCCTCGGCGAGCTGTCCGAAATGCAGGAGCGCGGCCTGCCTGCCGGCAGGCAGGCGACCACCTCCCAGCCGCTCGCCGCCAACATCAAGCAGACCGAGGACCGCATCGACGAGTTGAACGCCCGGCTGGAGCACCGCCGCGCCGAGCTTGAGCGCGAGCGCGAATGTATGATCGGCGACATCCAGCACGTCGCCAGGGCCTGGGTCCTTCCGCACCCGGAGCGCAAGACCCCGGACATCGCCGCCATGGTCGCCGACCCCGAAATCGAGCGCATCGCCGTCCAGTTCGCCACCAAGCACGAGGAGGCCCAGGGCCGCGTCGTCGAAAGCGTCGAAAAGGACAACCGCGGTTTCGACCTCATCTCCCGCATGCCGCACCCGGAGGACCCAAAAACCGCAATAGACGTCCGTTTCATCGAGGTTAAGGGCCGCGCCTCCACCGGCGAAATCGCCCTCACCTCAAACGAATACCAAACCGCCAAGCGGCTGAGGAAGGACTACTACCTGTACGTCGTCTTCCACTGCGCTGTCACGCCCTCCCTCAATCCCATCCAGGACCCCGCCTCCCTCGACTGGCAGCCCATTGTCAAAATCGAGCAATACCGCCTGAACCAGAACTCAGTAAGCCGCCCGATCCAACTAAAAGAAGACCCCCCGCCTTATCGCACAACCCCATGAGCCGGCTCACCCTCCAGTGGTTCAACCTGACAAAGCGCGAGGGGCAGGATCTCTGCCTCAAGATTCCTGTTGCCGATGTCTATGCCGGCATCATCGACCGCGCGTTCCCCGCGCTTCACCACATCCCCTGGCGGCAGGGCACCCACGGAACCTGCTACACTTACATTAAACACATTGCCGCCGAGGAGCAGGATGCTGTAAACCACTTTCTCGATATTCTCCAAAACCTCCGCTGCCTGACCATCACCCCGCACCTTGCGCCGCATTTCCGGGGCGAACTCGACGAGGCCTACGCCCTGGACTTCAACTTCCAGCAGAACGTCTTTCCCATGGCTTACACCGAGATCGGAACGTTAGAGCACCATGCTAAGGAATTCCAGAACCCTCAAGCCGTCACCGAAATCGCCCGCCGTCTCGCCGACGTCATCCGCCGTCACCCCACGCTCGCCCGTGCCGACATGATTGCGGCCATGCCCCCCCGGCCTTCCAGCACTTTTCATCTGCCGGCTCACTTGGTGAATCAAGTCGGCACCAACCTGGGGCGACCCGTTAGTCTGAATCTCAGCAAGGCCGAGCACTCCAAACTCCGCACCCTGCCCATGGATCAAAAACTCGCCACCCTCGCGGGCGTTTTTACCTTGGGCGAGCCGGTGCAGCACAAATGCGTGCTTGTGATCGACGACCTTTACCAATCCGGCGTCAGCGCCTGGTCGTTGGCAAAATTTTTGAAGGCCCAGGGCGCGCGCGAGGTTTACGCGCTCGCCTGTGTGAAATCCTGGAGCGATACTGATAACGTGTGATACGTCAGCCGTCAACCATCGAATTCGTCGCCTTCTGCCTCCAACAGTCGCCGGGGGTCGGCCCCGTCACGCTTCGCGCCGCGCTCTCGCGCATCGCGCGCGAAGGGCTCTCGCCCGAAGCCTTCTTGAGTCTCGACGACCGCGCCCTCCAATCGCGCTTCGCCCTGAAACCGCCCGGGATTGCCTCCCTGCGTCAGCCAGACGCGGGCACCCTCTCGACATGGAACCGGTTGCGCGCCGATTTCGTCAAAATCCTCCTGTTGGGACAGCCCGGATACCCCCAGCGGCTCGCCAGCCTGCTGCCCGGTGCCGCCCCACCGCTCCTCTTCGTCCTGGGCAACCTCGATCTGTTCCGGCATCCGGCGGTCGCCTTCTGCGGTTCGCGCAAGGCATCCGACAAAGGGCTGCAAGCCGCCCGTGACTGCGCCCGCCTCCTCGCGGCGGAGCGCATCAATGTCGTCAGCGGTTACGCCCACGGCATTGACCTCGCAGTCCACCGCGCGGCCCTCGAGGCTGGCGGCGCCACCACGCTCGTTCTTGCCGAAGGGGTTCTCCAGTTCCGGCTCAAGGAACAACTTCGCGACCTCGTAACCGAGGACGACCTGTCCCGGCTGCTCGTCGTCTCGGAATTCCCGCCCGGTCTGCCCTGGCTGGCGCACAACGCCATGGCCCGCAACCACACCATCTGTGGCTTGTCCCAGGCCATGATTGTCATCGAATCCGGTCTGGAGGGCGGGACCTTCGAAGCGGGCAAAACCGCGCTGGAAATCGGCGAGCCCCTGTTCTGCGTGGAATACGCCGACCCATCGCCCGCGGCGGCCGGAAATCCCTATTTCCTCCGGCACGGTGCCTTCAGCCTGAAACGCTCCCGCAACGGCCAGCCAAATCTGGCCAAAGTCATTTCAGTCGTCCGCAACGGCGCCAGCGCCATCCAGAAACCGTCCCCTCAAAGCGAATTCATGCTCCGCGAAGATCCCGAGCCATAGTGGCATCCTCATGGCCCAACCCTACCCCAAACGCCTCATCGAAGTTGACCTGCCCATCAAGCGCATCTCCGCCCATGCGCGGCGAGAGAAGTCGATCCGGCATGGCCACATCTCGACACTGCACATCTGGTGGGCAAGGCGGCCCCTGGCGGCGTGCCGGACGGTCATCTGTGCCGCGCTCTGGCCAGACCCCGCCGACCCCGACTGCCCTGCCGGCTTCCGCGAAGCCGCAGCAAAGCTCATGTTCGACTTCGCCCGCAAAGTCGCCGGCGACACCAAGCTCGCCAATGACCATTGCTCCCCCGAAAACTTCAAGCTCTGGCAAAAGCTGACCTCCACTTCAGCCTTTAGCCCTCAGCCTTTAGCCTTGCGTTCGGCACTCCTTGATTTCATCGCTGATTTCGCCAACTGGGATAACTCGACGGTCAGGGAGTACCTGGACACCAGCCGCGCACTCACCCAGGCCGCCCACGAGGCACTGGGCGGCCTTCCCGGCACCCGCCCTCTCGTTGTTGACCCCTTTGCCGGCGGCGGTTCCATCCCGCTCGAAGCTCTCCGCGTCGGCGCGGATGCCTTCGCCAGCGATCTCAACCCGCTCCCAATATTACTCAACCGCGTGGCCCTCGAATACATTCCCAAGTACGGCCAACGCCTCGCCGATGAGGTGAGCAAATGGGGCAGTTGGATGAAGCAACAAGCAGAGAAGCGGCTTGCAGAGTTCCACCCGAAGGACCCGGGTGGCGCCACCCCCAGCGCCTACTTGTGGGCGCGGACAATCCGATGCGAGGGCCCCGGATGCGGCGCTGAAGTCCCCCTGTTGCGTTCACTCTGGCTCGCCAAGACGCCTAACCGCTCCTTTGCGCTGCAGCTCCTCCCCAGGCCGAGGGCCAAGCGGGTCGATTTCAGCATCATCCACAAGCAGGAGCGGGGCTGGGTCGCCCAAGCCGACCCCAAAACCCAGATCGAAGACCCCAAATTTGACGGCACCGTCAAACGCGGGTCGGCGACCTGCCCATGCTGCGGTTTTACGACACCCGTTGCTCGCGTTCGCGAACAACTTAGGTCCCGCCAGGGCGGAACAAACGACGCACGCATGTTTTGCATAATCACCACCTGTGACGATGCGAACGGCCGCGCCTATCGCCTGCCAACGGACCGCGATCTGAAAGCTGCGCTTCAGGCGAGCGACGAGTTCGGGAAGCGCACCAAAGCGCACAGCGGACCGCTCAGCCTAGTACCAAACGAGAAGCTGGACATCCGAGGAGTCCGCCACACCTGGTCCATGATTTACGGATTCCAGACCTGGGATTCCTATTACCTGAAACGCCAGCTCCTGGCGCTTGTGACCCTCCAACAACTGCTCCCCGAAATCAAGACTGAGGAGGGTAATACCGCCGAACACGGCCTCACCAACGCAGTCAGGACGTGCCTATCGCTGGCCGTCAGCAGACAGACCGACTACACCAGTTCCCTGTGTAGCTGGCATCTGACCAGGGAACTAATCGGGCACACCTTCACGCGCCAAGAACGGCCCCGGCTGTGGGCGCTGTGCCGGCGTCCAACAACTCCTCACGGCGGCAGGCGTCCCGGAGGTTCCCAGGGCAGCAGTTGCCGTCCTGGTCGGCGCCGAGTTTGATTCCGTCAGGGGCCGCGGTGGCGATGATGGCACCCCCCTCCGCAAGACACCTTGGGCCGAAATCGCCTGGCAACTCGGCGGCCCGGCCGCGTATGCCGAGGTCGCCACCCACGACACCGCCCCGGGCGGCGAAGTCATCCGCCGCGTCCTGCGTGTGGTGCAGGCTTCCAGCCTGCATCCCGCAGAGCACAGGCAGGATGCCTGTGCCACGCTTATCCTCATGGACGAGCTGATGAATTACGTCAGCCGCAACCGCAAAAGCGGCCTCGGCGCCCAACTCTACAACTTTCTCCAGAACCTCTCCGAAGTAGCGCGCGGGCTCGACAACGTCGTCCTCGCCGTCTCCATCCCGGCCTCCGAAATGGAAATGACCGCCGAGGACCAGTCCGATTACGAGCGTTTCAAGAAAATGCTCGACCGGCTCGGCAAGGCCATCGTCATGTCCGCCGAGGCCGAAGCCTCCGAAATCGTCCGCCGCCGCCTCTTCGAGTGGGATGAACGCGCCATCACGTCCGAAGGCAAGGTCATGCTCCCCAAAGACGCCCTGGAAGCCTGCAACGAGTACGGTGACTGGGTGATCGACAACCGCCAGCAGTTGCCCCACTGGTTCCCCCTCGACACCGCCCGTGACGCCTTCGCCGCCACCTACCCGTTCCACCCGGCCGCCATTTCCGTCTTCGAGCGCAAATGGCAGGAGCTGCCCCGCTTCCAGCAGACCCGCGGGGTGCTCCGCATGTTGGCCCTCTGGGTCGCCAACGCCTACCAGGCCGGATTTAAGAGCGGCCAGAACGACCCCGTCATCGGTCTCGGCACCGCCCCGCTCGACGACTCGCTCTTCCGCTCCGCCGTCTTCGAGCAACTCGGCGAAACCAAACTCGAAGGCGCCGTCACCACCGACATCTGCGGCAAGAAGGAATCCCACGCCGTCCGCCTCGATGCCGAAGCCCAGGACACCATCAAAAACGCCCGCCTCCATCGCAAGGTCGCCACGGCCATTTTCTTCGAATCGAACGGCGGTCAGGCCAAAGGCGAAGCCACCCAGCCCGAGATCCGGCTCGCGGTTGCCGAACCGGGCCTCGACATCGGCAACGTCGAAACCGCCCTCGAGTCCCTGGCCGAGGCCTGCTACTACCTGGCCGTAGAGCGCAACCGCTACCGCTTCACCCTCCGCGAGAACCTCAACAAACGCTTCGCCGACCGCCGTGCCGCCATTCAGCACCCCACGGTGGACGAACTCGTCCGCGAAGAAATCCAAAAAGTCTTCGCCGCGGGCGCCGGCGTCGAACGCGTCTTCTTCCCCGAGAAGACCAACCAGGTCCCCGACCGCCCGGTCGTCACGCTGATCGTCCTCTCGCCCGACGATTCGCTCCAGGACGACAAAACAACCACGAAGCTCGTCGAAACCATAACCCGCGAGTACGGCTCATCGTCGCGCACCTTCAAGAGCGCCCTTATTTTTTGCGTCCCGGAATGCCCCGCTGTTCTTCGCGACGAGGCCCGCAAGGTCCTCGCCTGGGAAGACATTGAGGAAGAGGCACCCGAGCTCAAGCTGGACGAGACCCAAATTCGCCACCTCACCGAAAGCCTGAAAAGGGCCCGGCGCGATCTCAAAGAAGCCGTATGGCGCACCTACAAAGTCCTGATGCTCCTGGGCAAAGACAACACCATTAAACAGGTGGACATGGGCCTGGTCCATTCCAGCGCCGCCCCGGATATCGTGACCCTCATTCTCAACCGCCTCCGCCAGGACGGCGACCTCGAATCCGGCATCAGTCCCAGCTTCCTTGTGCGCAACTGGCCCGCGATGAAAGAATGGCAGACCCAATCCGTTCGCGACGCCTTCTTCGCCTCGCCCAGGTTCCCGCGCCTCCTGAGCGCCGACGCCATCCGCGAAACCATCTCCCGCGGCGTCGCCAACGGCCTCCTCGCCTACGTCGGCAAGAGTGGAGCAGGCTTCCAGCCTGCTGCCCTCTCCAACCCTCTGGAACCAGGCAGGATGCCTGCTCCGCTCGACTACAAACCGTTCTTTTTCAACCAAGCCTTGATGACGAGCGACATCGAGTTTTCGGAAGACATGTTTCTGCTCACCAAGGAAACCGCCGAAGCCTACCTTAAAGCGAAGGCAACTCCGCCGGTTAGCCTTCCCGAGCCAAAACCAGGCGAGCCAGGCGAGAAGCCCAAGCCCCCGACAGCAGAGACCGAAGACAAAAAGGGCCCCGAGCCAAAGAAACCTGAACAGCTCACCTTCGCCACCATGGCGTGGACCGGCGAAGTCCCCCCACAGAAGTGGATGAAGTTCTACACCGCTGTCCTGTCCAAATTCGCCGCCGGCAAAGGGTTGAAGTTGAAACTCAGCGTGGAGGTCTCCCCAGAAGGCGGCATCTCCAAGCAGAAAATCGACGAAACCAAAGCCGCCCTGCGCGAACTGGGCATGAGCGACGACCTAACCTCCAGCTAACTGCCTTGCCATCCGCCAGGCCCACGCCATCAACGGGCCGGTGAAGACGCAAGGGTGGTCCGGACGCCACAACCCCGCCCCGTTTTTTTCCTTGACAATATGTGTATCACTGCTATATAGTGGCCTCATGAAACGATGCCGTTCTGCCCGCCCCGCCCGGCCCCGCCCTGGTTGTCCAGCGCCGCGTCCATGGGCGCATATCACAATCAAACCAAATCAAAGCGATTTTTTTGAGCCCCATGCTGGTCCCCGGTTCACCTGCGTCGCCCTGGCGCCCGCGCAGCCAGCGTGCCCATCGGCCAAAAAAGCGGTTGTGCAGAGTTCGGCCGCGGGCCACACTCCGTCCATGTACGCAAATCAGAGCCGGTTGGCCCGCCGCTGGCGGAGCTTCGAGTTCTTCCTCATTTTTCTAACCACCGTTGGCCAGGCGCTGTCCCAGGACTCGGCGCGGACCCTGGAGACCGCCGCCGAGCAACTGCGCCATGCCCTCTCGGTCGGTGCAAAAGCCGATGGCAGCGCCGACAGCACGGCGGTCATTCAGCAAGCCCTCGACGAAGCGGCCAAGACCGGCGGACCGGTCGGCCTGCCGCCCGGCCGGTTCCTCTTGCGAGGCAGCCTGAGGATTCCCCCGGGCGTGACGCTACAAGGCGTCATGGAATCGCCCGTCTGGAGTGAGCCCTTGAAAGGCTCAATCATTCTCGCCACGGGCGGGCGCGGGCAGGAAAGTGGGCCCGCCCTCTTCGAAATGGGCCATTCCTCGGCCGTGCGCGGCCTGACGGTTTGGTATCCCGAGCAGCAAACCACAAACATCGTCCCGTACGCCTGGACCTTCCACCTCCAGGGCCACGACAACACGGTCGAGAACGTCACCCTCATCAATTCCTACAACGGCATCCGCATTGGCCCGGAGAGCAACGTCCGGCACCGCATCCGCAGCGTGTATGGCTGCGTCCTGCGCCGCGGCCTCCTGGTGGATGCCTGCTCGGATATCGGCCGCATCGAGAATGTCCAGTTCCACTGCCATTGGTGGTCGGCCCCGGAGGTCGGAGGGGACTGGAACCCGGTCCACAAGTTCATGTGGGAGAATTGCGAGGCGTTCATCTTTGGCCGCACGGATTGGGAATACGTCAATAACACCTTTGTCTTTCCGGTGAACATCGGCTACCACTTCGTGCAAACCAAGGCCGGCGCCGCCAATGGCCAGTTCTCGGGCATCGGCGCCGATGAATCCCAGGTGTGCGTGAAAGTGGAGGCGATCCAGCCCATGGGGCTGCTGATTTCCAACGGCCAGTTTGTGTGCCTGCACGGCGACCAGCGCATCGAGGTGCTGGTGGAAAAAACCTGCAACGGCTCGGTCCGGCTGGTCAATTGCGCTTTCTGGGGACCGGCCCGTCAATGCGTGGTCTCTCACAGCCGCAGCTTCGTTTCCTTGTCGGATTGTTACCTCAGCAGCACCGGCCGGGAGAAAAACCCAGGGATGTTCCTGGTCGAAGCGGATGGCGGGCGGTTGCAGGTCCGCGGGTGCAGTTTTGGCACGGATGAGCCGAGCATTGCTCTGCGCAAGGGCCTAAAGCACGCCATCATCACCGAGAACAATGGAGTACGCGGCGTCGAAATTCTTAATGAGCTTGGCGCCGAAGCCGTCGTTGCGAACAATGAACCACAGCGCTGAACGATTCGGCGGCATGACGCGCCGCCGCTGCCTCGGGCTCACCACGTTGGCCTCGCTGACCGGCGCGTTCTTGCCCTGGCACTCCTGGGCCGGGCGGGCGGCCAGAGCCCGCGAATATCACCTGTGCCTCAACCCCCAGGCCGTTTTGCAGGACCCCGCTTTCCCGGCGCTGGTGGCCCGGGCAGGAGTATCCTGTGTGCTGGGGATCAAGGCGGTGTACCTCGGCGCGGAAAAGGCCGGCATCCGCCTGGCAGACTACCGGGGCGTGCCCCTGCGGGTCGGCGAACTGATGTTTGACGACCAGGCATTCAGCCCGCTGAAAGGGAAAATCGACGAAGGAAGACTGGTCTCAAGCGGCACCCGGTTCGTAAGCCGCTCGACGGCTCGAGTCACCACTGGAGTGCTCGAGCCCTGTGAAGAAACGTTGGCCACTCTCTTCGCCTTGAAACACCGCCTCGGGCCAACGCTGCGCAAAGTGCCCTTTGTGGAGAACGACGAGCCCGCCGTGCTGGCATGGTATCCATCGGCACACGCGGCGCTGCTGTGGAATGTGCGCCCTGAACTAACGACCTTCCTTGTCCGTTGCGGCGCACAAAACCGGGAAGTTAGGCTGGGCGGACTGGAAAGCGCGCTGGTGCCGGACCTGCATTTATGAGCACAACCAGCAGGGAATCCCGCAATACATAGAGCTCCTGGAAAAAACTGGCTCCAGTGGACGGACCCTGACGCGCCGGGCCAGAGCGCGTGTTTCTACCGGGCCGTGAAGCAATAAGGCCCCGCGGCGATAGGGAATTGGATGGCCTGCAAGTAAAATGCCGCCCCGCCCGTGCGGCGTTGGATGCGTCCCGGCCTAGCGCCGCGAGGTCGATAAAGATGGCGCCAGCATCGGCGCGACTGTTCCCAGGGCGCCAAAGGCCCCGAGATGGCGCCGTTAAAGACCAGCGTACGAGTGCTGCCCAAGAGCGGCTGCGTATCGATGCGCAGGGCCCATTGGCCCGTCCGGGCCCGGGCGTTAGAACGCGCCAGCGCGCCCTTCAAGCTCGGGGCCCCCGCTTCCGGCCAGACCTGCAAACTCCAGCCCGGCACCCCGGCCTCGGCGCCTTGCTCGAAATCGCCGTTGAGCAGCAGCGAGGGCGGTTCCTGGGCCGACCCGGACAATGGGATCAATAGAATTGCCGGCAGCCCCAGCCGTCGGCACACGCCCAGTGACGCCTGTTTATCGAAGAATAATGGTAACTGTTCAGGTGGGAGGGTGGGGCAGACTTCTGGTCTGCCGGTTAGCCGGGCCTCTGGCCCGGTGTTCCGACCGCACCAGGTTCACGGAGCCGGAGGCTCCGTGAACTGGCAGACCGGAGGTCTGCCCCACACCTGAACAGTTACGAATAATGGTCTGCACCACCTCCACGCCTTCAAAAACTTCGAGCATCTGCTCCCGAAACCACCGGAATGAAGGGCGGCGCTTGGAGTAAAACAAGTGACTGGCCCGGCTCCGATGATAATCCGATGAGCCAAACCGGGGAATCGCCACAGAGAAACCGGGTGCATTCCCCAGCAACTCTGCCCAGCGATGTTCCAGTTTCCTGCTGGCCGTGCTAAACCAAGCCTCAGCGGGAGTGGCAACCTGGAGCAAATAATCGATGTGCCAGTGCGGTTCGGCGGTTGATTCCAGGTGATGGTGGAGGCGACCGCGAAGGCCCCCGAAACCGAATCCACTGCCCACGTAAGCGTAGAACCCGGGAACGATGTCGAATTGTCCCAGGCTGCCGATCTCCAGGCGTTTCATCTGCAGCACTTGGGCGATCAGGATGTAGGTGCCTTTGTCCTCGGGCAGGTCCATCGGTGTGAGGGATTATCGCATTTTCGCGGCTGTTGGCCGAAGGATCACGCCTTTCACAAAAGCTCATGTTCCCGGATCCCGAATCGATGTCATCGCGCCGATAGGGGGATTGGAAGGCCAGACGGGATGAGTGCCTGCACTACGTTGGTGTTAAACCGGCAGTTGCCCGCCTCGAGGTTCTCAGCCAACTCGAACAGGGCCTTGGCGGCAATCTCCCGAGAGGGCCGCTCCGTGCCTCTGTTCCAGTAGTCCACCAGCTTCTTGAAGTCCTCGGGACGCTTGACGGTCAGAATGCAGGACCCGGAAGCGACTTTTTTATGCGGCCACCATGCCCAGCCGATATGGTTCTTTTCAACCAGCGCCACGCAATCCCGGAACCATTGGTTGGAGTTCTCCCCGCTCTCTCCCAGCCAGATGGGCAGATGAAAGCGATCCCGCAGGGCGATGAAGCGCGCAATGGCTTCCTGCGTATTGGGATTCCAGTACTTGTGGAAGCTGAACACCAGGTTGCTTTCCCACGGCCCCGGGAAGCCGTTGTAATTGTTGCCCCAGCCGTTTCCCTCGATGATGAGCAGGTGGTTCGTGTCGGCCTCCCGGATGGCCTTGGTGATGGCCTGATACAAATCCCAGAGCGGTTTGTTCGACGAATCCTCTTTGCCGTTCTTGTCTTTGCCTTCGAAGGTCCAGTTGGGTTCGTTGAGCAAATCATAGCCGCCGAGCCAGGTCTCGTTGACGTACCGCGCGGCCAGCTTTCGCCATAAAGCAATCGCCTTTTGCCGGTTCAGGCCGCTCTCCCACAAGGACGGTTTGGCCGGATCGGAATCGGAGATGTTGGCATCTTTGCCCTGCCCTCCGGGAGCGGCGTGGAGGTCCAGGATCAAGTACATCCGATTGGCCTTGCACCAACTCAGCAGATTGTCCGTCAGCGTGAACCCAGTCGTCAGCCAGGTATCCTGGCCTTTGACCGGCTCCTCCTCGATCGGCAGGGTGAACAGGTTGTAATGCATCGGCAGGCGAACGGAATTGAATCCCGATTTAGCCAGCAGATCCACGTCCGCCCGGGTCGTATGGTTCTGCAGCCAAAGCTGGTAGAACTTGTTGCAGTCTTCTCTGCCGACAAGGCCGGCGATGCGCGACCTGATGGAATGTTGCGTGCCCTCTTTGCTGATCCCGAGCATATATCCCTCTTGCAGCATCCAGCCGCCCAGGCCCATGCCGCGCAGCAGGACCTCCCGGCCCTGGCCGTCCACAATCCGTTGGTCTTGGGCGTGAAGGAATCCGGCGGACTGCGCCCCGGCAATGACCCGCAGGAACGCAAGCGCCACCATCCAGACTGAAAGCTTCTTTATCATAGTTCCATGGGCAGTCCGGCGGTGCCTGCTGTTTGATGCTTGAAGCATCCTGATCGTGAGTGGATCATGCTCCCCTCCGAAAAACTTCTCGAGTGCGGCCTTAAAGAGTGGTTCCTCCGGAGCCGCCGCGGCGAAGAGCGTCATGGAGGAGCGGAACTTCAGATCGTCAGGGTGCCCCAGAATGGAGCCGATGCTGCGGTTAGGCACCGACAGCATTAACTGTGTGCATTCGCGCAAGCGTGGTCCCAAGACGCTGTGGCCCAGATAGCTCCGTGCCTCGGCCTTGGAGGCAATCCCGAACTTCCGGGACGTGGAGCTGAATCCCAAGCCGGCCATCTGTGGGAAGATGAACCAGATCCAGTGGGTTTCCTTTCGGCCGGCGGCCAGCTCGCGTCGGACGTTATCGTACACTGCGTCCTGAGCTGTTACGAACTCAGCAAGCTTCGCTTTGTCGAGGCCTTTCAAGATGTACTTGGCGTTGAACTCCATCCCCCGCCGGCTGGCTTCCCCGGGCGGCACACCCAATCGAACTAGACCTTTCGCATTCATGCTTCTTCCTGTCAATATCCATGCGCCATCGGTTCCCAAATACCGTCACTAAAGCCGGCGGCGCCCCCACCGCTCGGGGCTGATTCAAGCCGGCGCAGAAAACGGGGCGGGGACGGCTCGTCCCCGCGTTTTCTTAATTTGCGCGTTCAAGCCGGGGACGAGCCGTCCCCGCCCCCGATCTTGAATCGGCCCTGCCCACCGCTGGGCCTCGCGATTTTCCCATTCCCTTTGGTGCTGTTTTGTGGATCACTGCTGCAATGGCCGAAATCACGCAGATACTCCAGGCCGTTCAGCGAGGGGACCCCAAGGCGGCTGCCGAATTGTTCCCGCTGGTCTATCACGAATTGCGCAAAGTGGCCGGCCAAAAGATGGCCCACGAGGGGCCAAGCGACACGCTCCAACCGACTGAGCTTGTCCATGAAGCCTGGCTGCGGCTGGCGGGCAACCAGAGCTGCGAGTGGCAAAACCGAGCCCACTTCTTTGGCGCCGCCGCCGAAGCCAGGCGGCGCATCCTGGTGGAGCGGGCGTGGCTGTTTCGAGAGATTCAGGAGCGCAATCCACCGGTTCACGATTCAGGGGGTCTGTGTTGTGGCGTGGAGTCAGAACCATGAAACGGGAAGAACTCATTAAAGAGCTGTTCTCGCGGGCGCTGGAGCAGCAAGCGCCGGGGGAGCGTGCGCTCTTCCTCGAAGAAGCCTGTCGAAGCGACCTGGAGTTGCGCCAGCAGGTGGAGTCGCTCTTGGGTGCACACGGGCGTGCGGGGGACTTTTTACAGCGGACGAGCCAAATGTCACCGCCGGATGTGACGCGGCAACGAGCCGGCATGGATCAGAAAACGATGATGATTTCCCAGGCGGTACTTTACGGCTTGAGAGCCATCCTGTATTTCCTGCTCACCGGCCGGCCCCCGTTCGTGGCGGCATCGCCTCTGGACACGCTAGTGCAGGTGCTGGGCTACAGCCTTCTTGTACTCGACGACTTCTCTCGCACCCGTCGCCTGGTCCAGCCGAACTGGCACGCCGCTTTCCTGGTGTTGCTGGTGCTCACCGGGTGCGCCGTGGCGTACCAGGTCCATCGCGTGCGGGCCTTGAGCCGTTTCTACAACCGCGGAGCCTGGTGATCACGGTGCTCCCTGGGGCCTCGTGAGGTTCGGTGAAGGGAATTCGCGGCGGATGGCGCATGTACGAACAGAGTTGCCTGAAAGCGAATGAAGAGCAACGGAACATTCTTCTGCCAGGCCTGTCATGTCCGGCAACTGCGCCGCTTTGGCGCCAGTTTGCGCGCCGCCGCCCAGTTCTGCTCATCGCATACCCAAGACAGGGTGTAAGGGGCCAGGCCCACCTTTCGAAACATGATCGACCGCAAACAACGAGCAGAGTTGAGGCAAGCCCTCACCGAATTGATCGGGGGCCGGATGACGAACGATCGGTTTGATGATCTCTATGGCGGCCAGTGGGCTGAATCCGAGGACCGCGCAGTGGCGATGATCGGAGAATTCGGGTATTGTCTCTACACCGACGCCATGACCTATCGCCTCAAAGGTGGCCATGCAATCGATTCGGAAACACGAAGCGTTGCCGCTCGCTGCGTTCATTTTCTTTCGACTGACCTGGAATATGCCTGGCCAGAACCTCCCAGTACAGCCCTCCAATCGGCTGCTGGCGGACTGGCCATCTACGGGTTGCTTCCCTTGGGAGTCGTTCTGCTCATTTGTGCCCTAATTCCTAGAATGGCAGACCTGCTGCTGGCCGGACCGGTCGTGCTCGGCCTGAGCTGGCTGCTGTGGTGGGCGTCCCGCACTCAGAACACACCGGAATGGCGGGAGTATTGGTCCCACGGAGATCGCGATGCCTGGCCATTTCTTCGTCCAGTGGACTCGGAACTGGCAGGCGACGACGCCTTGGGTGGCTCGAGCTGACCGCGAAACGCGCCGTGACCGGTGACAAACCAAATGGCATGAATTCCACACCGCCCCGTCTCAAATTCCTGTTGATCAAGCCCAGCACCCCGGAATGGCGGGTCTCGGACGAGGCCACCGGGGCTGGCCGGACCCCAATGTTCCGCCACTCGATGCTCTCGAGCTTATACGTGGCCGCAGCCATGCCGGCGTTCGTGAAGACGCGTATCCTCGATGAAGAGGTTGAGCCGATCGACTATGACATCGAGGCCGATCTGATCGGCCTCTCCTTCATGACCTGCGCAGCGCCCCGGGCGTACCAAATCGCGGACCGTTTCAGAAAGGAGAAGCACAAACCGGTGATCGCCGGGGGTTATCACCCGACCTTTCTGCCGGAGGAGGTCCTCTACCATGTGGATGCGGTCTGCATCGGCGAAGCGGAAGGGGCTGTGCCCAGGATGCTGGATGATTTTCTGGCGGGCTCGTTGAAACGGATTTACCGGGGCGAGCCCGCAGACTCTCCAGGACGGCCATGACTGGATTCTCAGCCGGTTTTACTCCCGAACCGCGATTGCTCGCCGCCTCTTCCACGAGTTCCGCTACCTTTGTCCCTCGACCATCCTCCAGGCGACCGCCCCGCTCAATCTGACCTATCGCCACCGGTTGCGCGGCGCAGGGACGCTCACACCGGCACGGCATTGTCGCCCCCCACTCCTCCACACCGATGAAGTGGTTTGCGCCAGTTTCAGCCCCGACGGTCAGCGGGTGGTCAGAGCGAGTTTGGATCACACCGCACGGGTTTGGGACCCGCACACGGGGAGACCCATGACAGCGCCGCTGACTCACGCCAGCAACGTCCTGCATGCGGCCTTTAGCCCGGATGGACGCCGGGTGGTTGCCGCAAGCATGGACAACACCGCACGCGTTTGGGATGCGTGCCTCGCATCGTCCACCAAGTCACGACCGTATCTCCCTCGCCAACCTGCCCATCTACCGTCACAAACAAATCAGGGCAACAGCGATGGAATGCAAGCACATGATCGCGGAAACCTGCAATCCCCGTCATATCCCCATGGCGCGCAACGCAATCCGGAGCCAGAAACTCCGATAGACGATCCACGTCACCTGTGTTGACCACCTCCTCGAGCAGGCGACGTGCCAGCAACTTGTTTTCTGATTCGGACATAACGAGCCTTCAGTGCGGCCAACAACAACCGTCCAAAGCAGTGTATCGGCCGTGCCCTGGAGCGCAAGGGGCCACATGGTCCCATGTTTCCCGAGCGGTGGCGGGCGCGGGGCCTAGAGTCGAGCCACCGCCATTGGACGGGTCGTCGGATTTGTGCCTCCTCATAACCTCGGCAAGCTTGAACAAATGTTTGGCCTCGAGGGCTTCTGCAAGCCAGTCTGTTGTAAGCTGACCTGATTTGATCTCATAGACGACATAAAACCCGTCCCCGAGCTGCTGGGCAACCAGGAGCAGCGCGGAAGTTCAATTTGCATTCTTCAATGTTCTCTTTTTCCTCGCGCCAGAGACAGCGGCGAAAGGGTCTGAAGCTCCGCCCCGTTAGTGTCGTGTTGGATGCGGGCCTATTGCGCGGCGGCCAGGCCGGCCTTGGCGGTGTGTTTCAGCACGAACGGCTCAGCCAGGCCATAGGGCACCGTCGAGTAACCCTCACCGGCGGGCGGGCCTGGGTTCGGGGCCTGTTGGAAATTGACGGGCCTGGATGCCCCGAGCGGAGGATTGCCGTGATGAGGGCCAAGCGTGTTCTTGAGGGTGCCGATGACCGTCACTTCGATGTCGTTTTCGCCGGGTTCAATCCCCTTTGTCACATCGCATTCCCACGGCGGCGCGTCGATGTACCCGAGGGCCCTGCCTCTGAGGCTGACCTTGGCCACGCTGCCGTACCAGCCCCGCAGAGCCACCGCATAACGGCCCGCCTTTTGGCCGACCCGGAAATGCTCGCGATAAGCCACGCCGCCGCTATAGAAGGGAAAGCCCTGTGAATTCCAATTGGTCCCGAGTTTCAAAGGCTGGTCCGGGACGATCACGAATCCGTGGTCTGCAGGTTTCAGGGCGAAATCGCCCAGGATGTATGCCGGCTCCAGCTCATGGTACATCGTAAAGGGCGAGGCCTTGATCGTGACGACATTCTCGCCGGTGCGCGCCACCGACGCCAATGGGATTTTGCCGAAGGCCTTGTCGAGCCACCAGGCCTTGGGCGTGGGCGTGACGGCCTGGCCGTTGCAGGTGATCGTGTAGAGGTCGGCGCGCTCGATGACGATGGCGAGGTCGGCCGGCGGGTCGCCCTCGAGTTGGAAGCGGTAGCTGGCCTCGAAACCGCTGCCGGGGGCGAACTTCTTGGAAATCAACTCATCTTTGAACTGGACTGCGCTGTCCCAGGGATTGCGTTCGAGGCCGTTTTTCTGCCAGGCAAATTGGTTGGCCTGGTAAAAGTAAAGGCCCTGCCGGGTTTCCCCGCCGACGGTGACCTCCACGTAATCCAGCGTGAGGACATTTGGCGCCAGGCGCCGGATTTCAGGGGCCTCGCCGGCTTGGATGACGGTGACTGTTTCTGCCGTAGGTTGGCTGGGGAGGCTCGGTTTGCGGCACAGGAACAACAGGAGGCTGCCGGAGGGGGGCAGGTTGAAGCGGGTCTGGATGCCCTGGCCCTCTGCCGCAAAGGCCTGCGGTTCGGTTTGGCCGGTGTAAAGGTTCCAGGCCTCGACGCCTTTGAGGTCGGATTGAATCGTGCCAGTCGAGGGCGCTTTAATGCTCGTATTGACCAGGAACAGGAGCTCGCCGTCATCGAGGCGTCGTCGATGGTGAAAGAGGATGCCGCCGTCGGCCTCCGAGCGGGTAACGACCAGACCGGTTGCGCCGAGCTGTTTTGGCAGGGCAGCCATCTCGACCTTCTTCCAGTGGTCTGACCCGGCCAGGGCCGCGCCCGCCGGTGAGAGGCCGCCATCGATCCTGGCGGGCGGCTCTCCGCAGCTCAACACGGTCCCGCCCGCTTGCTCGAAGGCGGCCAGCAACTCGGCGGTCTTGGCATTCAAATTCTCCGTCATGGGCGGCAGGACCACTGTCCGATAATGGCGCCGTCCGACTTTCAGGCCGGCAGAATCCACCGAGCCGTGCCGGGCCAGGATGTCTTCGCAGCCGATGTCGTATTCGACCTGGGCGGCTTCCAGGGCCATGACGAGGTCGAAGAAGCTCTTGCCCAGCTCATCGAGCTTGGCGCCGGCGGCCTGGTACATCCAGGCGGTGGTCGTCGGCTCGAGGACGAGCACCTCGTTGACCTGTTCGCCCTGGGAGAGCGCCGCCGAGAGCCGGGCGAAGTACTGTGCCGAGACGTGATAGCCCTCCCACCACGGTTCGTGGTAGGAGAAGGACTGGGGATAGTCGCATTTGCGCGCCCCGCGAATGGTGACGTAGGAGAGATGCTGGTTCAACGTGTTGACGCCCAGCACCTCGAGCCAGTCGCCGATGCGTTTCATGTCCTCGAAACGCAAGTCCCACCCGCTGCCACCGTAGGTCTCGCACAGGGTGCGCCTCTGGCCCAGTTGGTTGGCGACGCTGGCGAGTTCCCTGACCATCCGGGCGTTGCCGAATTGGGCGTGCGTATGTTCGGCATACTGATTCCTCAGGCAGTCGATGGCGGGCCGTTGGTGCCAGGCATACATGGACATGTTGTCGGGCACGGCGCCGCAGTTGGGCCATTGGTGGTCCCAATAGTGGCCCGTCCATTCCAGGTGATTGGTTTCGCAGTAATCGTGGTAGGGCTTTGACCAATGCTCGATGAACTGCTCGTTGAGGACCTCGTAATAGTTGTGCCGAATCTTCTGCCAATCCCCCAGGGGATAGTTCAGGCTGGGCAGATGCTCCAGCAGGCTGTATCCCCAGCGTTTCTCGAACTCGCCCGCCAGGATCTCGCTCCAGGCAAAGTCGCCGACTTCGCGAATGTTCGGCTCGTCCGAGAACACGCCCGGCACGTGGAGGCCGAACTCCTTGCCGATCTCGCGGCGATAGGCCTCCATGGTGACCTCGAGGAATTTCTCCGTCACCCCGGGCGAGAGCAGGTTCACATAACCGCGGTTCCCAAACCAAGGCGAGTTGCCGGCGCGCACCTCGGCTGCCGCCAGGTAACGGCCCTCGGGCAGGGCTTGGCCTGCCTTGGCCTGGGCCGTCACATTCTCGAACTTGTCCCCCTCGCAGCGATAGAGGCCCGCCAGGTCCTCCGACCAGGAGGGCGCTGTCTTGGTCTCCCGGAAACTCAGGCCGCGTCCCCGGGACTCCGGCATTTGATCGGGCACCCAGCCGCCTGCGAAGCCCGAGGGATAGGAGTTCTCGTCGTAGATCCACACGTTCATGCCCAGGCGCTGGGCTTCGTCGAGCGCCACCTTCCAGAGGGCAAACCAATCCTCCGACAAATAGGGCGTCATCAACCCCGGCCGGGGATGCACCCAGACCTGCTTGACCTTCTGGCCGGCCAGGTCGCGGAGCGTCTCGCGCACCTGCCGCTCGGTGAGCATGTCGTTCCACACCCAGAGCGGGCCGGTGCTGTACTGGCGCGGCGGGTCCTTGAAGAGCGCCTTGGCCTGGGCCGATTCAGTGGCGCCGCACCACCGGGCGGCGCCCAAAACACAAACCACGAGAGCCACGGCCAGCAGCCGGCCGATGGCAGAATCCAGGACCCACAATCCGAACGTTTGGCGAGGTTTCATAAGCGGGCCCACTCTGCCAGAGAAGCGGCTCCCAGATCAAGCCCCGGCGCGCCACCGTTATCACGTTTACGGCACCCACGCTGCGCGATACACCGCCCCTGGCCCTGGCGGCGCATTATCGGTATTCGTTCCGATGCCCGATGCCGGCACCGTGACAGTGGTCAACACCGACCAACTCGCCAGGTTGGTGGAGCGCAGCACCTGGTAGTTGTAGCCGCTCATGCCGGCAAAACGCACCCGCACGGCGTTGCCAAGCATGGCCGCATCGATCATGTCCGGCGTCTGCGGCGGGAAAAGGCGGAAGACCGTGCCCAAGCCGGCTGCCCCGCCGCTCCAGGTCGTGCCATAGAATGCGCCGTCGCTTCCGAGCACAACGCCCGCGTGCGGATTCTGCCCGTCGCCGCCCGTGCTGCTGAAGCTGCGCAACACGCTGTAGCCGGTCCGGTCTTTGTTCAGTCGGAAAATCGTGCCGACACCGTTGCTGCCGCCGGAATAGGTGGTGCCGTAAAGCGATCCGTCCCGGGCTTCGAGCAGGGCCGCCAGAGGATTCTGTCCGTCACTGCCGGTCCGGGCAAACACGTGCAGGAGGCTGTAGCTGGCGCCGTTGGTGGCCAGTCCGAAGATGGTGCCAACCCCATTGCTGCCGCCGGAGTAGGTGGTGCCATAAAGCAGGCCATCGCTCCCTTGCGTCAAAGCCGCATCCGGATTCTCGCCGTCGCCTGGACCGCCCGTAAACCGGTTCAACACGCGGTACCCGGTGCCGTCCTTGTTCAGCTTGAAGACGGTGCCCGAATCATTGGTGCCGCCGAAGAAGGTCGTGCCGTAGAGCGTGCCATCGGTGCCTTGAACCAGGGCGGTGTCCGGGTTGCCACCGTCGCCGCTCAAACCAGAAAAACTGCGCAACACTTTGTATCCGCTGCCGTCTTTGTTCAGCTTGAAGACGGTGCCCGAATCATTGGTGCCGCCGAAGAAGGTCGTGCCGTAGAGCGCGCCGTCGCTCCCCTCCCCCAACCCGGCCTGGGGGTATTGCCCATCGGCGGGGATGCTGCCGAAATGGTGCAGCACGCTCCAACTGCTGCCATCCTGGTTCAGGCGATAGACCGTGCCCACCCTGTTGCTGCCGCCTATCGAGCTGGTGCCGTAGAGCGCGCCGTCGGTCCCGGGTATCAGCGCGTTGGGACTCCTGCCATCCACGCCGTTGGTCGTGAAAGTGTGCAGCGTGGTGTAGCCGCTGCCACCCTGGTTGAGGCGAAACACAGTGCCGGCGCTGTTGCTTCCGCCCTGGGATGTGGTGCCGTACAGCGCCCCCTCATTGCCTGGCACCACCCCCGCATACGGCCTCTGCCCCGCCGCGTCCGCGAGCCCGAGAGATTTCAACTCTTGGTAATGCGCCGCCGCCCGGGCCGACGTGACGATCATCCCGCGGCACGCAAGCAAAACCAGGAGGAATTCCGCGCCAACTCGCGCTGTTCGGGGACCAACGAATCCGGCCGTGCTCATAAAGAAAGCGGACAACAGCAACCCTGCCAGAAAGGCCGACTTAGGGTCAAGCAACGAATCGGACCACCAGCACCGATTTGATTATCCAAAAGGGGTTTCCGAAGATTTCCCATCCACCAAACAACGTCCGATTAGTGCTCCCAATCGTCCTAACTCTAGTCGGATTTGCCAATTCTTGCCCTCCTCAACCCCCATATCCAGGACGCCGTCTTCGGGGCGGCAAAGATCATATCTCAAGAACGACCGCATATCTCCGATATATGTATAGACACTGTGTCGGATTCGGGTAATGTCGATGTCTGAAAAGCGACTGTACAAGTCTGGTTTATCTATAGACGCAACGGCCCGGATCATGCGTTATTAATACGGTGTCCTGGGACATGCCTTATCGGGGCAGGCTCAGCCCCTGTGGCATAAGAGCGTGTGCCTTCGTCTGCGGGCCTGAAGATGGGCCAGAAGCGGTTCCAAGGGTCTGGGCGTTGGACTGCCTGGGATTCGGCAGGGAAAGATCGGCAAATGTCGGCAAATGTCGGCAAATGTTGGCAAACATCGGCGACAAACTGCGTGAAAAGAAGACAGGCGTTCCGAGAAAGCTCGCACTTTGGCGTGTGGGACGGGGGTGCCACTGACTTGGTGTTGGGACCAGGGTGGACGGCCCGTGCCCTTGGCTCATGGCCTCCGCATTCTCGGGTGGGTGAGGCAGTTTTTGCCGGGCCGGACGGGGAACTGTTCTGTTCTTAAGAGGAACTTCCTTATGCTCGCTACAGATCATCTTTCCTTGCGCCTCGTCCGTCTCCAGCCGGGCGAGGAATGGGTTTTTGGCGATGGAGAGAACCTCTGCTTGGTTTTTCCGATGGGAGGCGCGGGCAAGTGCGCATGGGATGGCGGGACCCAGGCGCTTCTTCCGGGGGATGTTTCCATGCTCAAATCGGCCCCCGAAGGGAAGATCTCCATCTCCGGGAAGGGCGAGATGATGTTCCAGTGCTTCTCGGCTTGTTTCGAGCATTTGTTTCCTCTATTCAGCGCCAGTGAAATTGGCCTTTTGCACACGGTGGTCGAGGGCTTGAAAACCATCAGGCACTACCCGGCTGCCAATCCGCTGGCTTTGGAGTGCCACAGACTCCTCGGGGAGGTCCCGCCCCGGTTCTGCCTGGACCATCGCGGCCAATTGCTGCGGATCCTGGCGGCGATATTCTCGGTTGAGTTTACCCAAGAGCGCCTGCGGTCGTGGGGGGCGATGCGGCCCCAGGAACATGTCAAACGGTTGTTCGAGGAGCTCTCGGCCGCCGAGATCACCGACTGCTCCGTGCTCGACCTGGCCAGGAAGTTCAATTGCAGCACTCGCCATCTCAACCGCATTTTCCACGAGCATTTTGGCCTGTCGGTCGCCGCGCTGCGAATGGAATTGCGGCTGCTCCGGGCGGCTTCGATGCTGCGGGACCCCGATGTCAAGGTGATTAGCGTAGCGGAGCGATGCGGGTTCCACCACCTGAGCTTGTTCAACACGTGCTTCAAGCGGCGCTTCGGCCTCACTCCGAGCCAGTACCGGAAGACCGCCTCCGAGGCGTCCAAGTCGCTGGGCCAACTGCCGGCAAGCGAGGTCAGTTGCCGCTTGCGGGCCAACGGGTTGTGCCCGGTGTTGGGCGATTTCGAAAACGCCAACGGGGTGTTGGAGGAGCACTTCAATGCCAACAGGTTAGCCTCCGGCAACCGCAATTCCAGGCGCATTCAGCGCCTTGGCCAGACCCAGCGCGGCGGCAAAGGCCAGCACTTCCAGCCGGGTGAGCCTGGGCTCAAATTGAGGATCAAGGTGTGACCAGGTTTCCACATTTGACCCACGACTGGTTTGGCTGGGGCAGCCTGCCGCCTGGGGGCGGCGAAAGGCGGTGGTCGGTGAACCGCGCGGGAACAGTAAGAATCCAGGAGGACCGCCGATGATCTCAGACCGTCGCCGAGGCATCCAGCACCTGGTCCTGCTCTGCCAGTGCATCCTGGTGACACTGGCCTACTGGATCTGGTTCTTCCTCTGCGACCACCTGCCCATCGACCACGCGGCCGTCGGCCGTTACCTGATTTACAATGAATTTGTCCTCTTGGGGCTGATCATCGGGTTCGGGTCCCTCCACGTGGACGCCGGCCTGCACACGCCGAGCTTTGAAGAGATCAACCGGCGCTCCTTCGCCCAGCTCTGCACCACGCTCTTTTATCTGATGCTCTACCTGGTGGCTGCCCACGATGCGGCCATTTCCCGCCTGTTCCTTTTCACGTTCATCCCGGTGCTTTACCTGGTTCTCTACGCGACCAACCGCTTCCTGCCCTCCCTCATCGGCCACCTGACCTTCCGCCAGGCCTTGCGACAGAAAGTCCTGCTGATGGGGCCCAGATGCAAAGCCGTCAAATTGAAACGCTGGCTGGAAGAAAACCAGCACCTGGGCCTGGAAGTGCTGGGGCTGCTGACGGAGGACCCAGACGACGACACCTGCGCTTTCCTGCCGACGTTCGGACGGCCCGATGAGCTCGAGAAGATACTGGCCGCCCCCGGGATCATGAGTGTTATTTTTGCCGAGTTCCCCCGCACCAACGGCTCGATGCGCCATTACACCAGCCTGTGCGAGGGGCGGGGCATCCGGCTGCTCGTGGTGGCAGACCTGGACGAGATCTTCGGCCATCCCCTGGCGGTCTTCGAGGACCACGGCATGTTTTTCATCGGGTTGCGCGAGGAGCCGCTGGAGAACCCGATCAACCGGTTTTTCAAACGGTGCGTGGACATCGCGGTGAGTCTGCCCGTGGTCGTGTTCGTTCTGCCGCCGCTGCTTTTGCTGGTGTGGATTTGCCAGCGCCTGCAGTCGCCCGGGCCGCTCTTTTTCGTCCAGCCACGCGAGGGTTTCCACAACGAGCCGTTCCCGATTCTCAAATTGCGAACGATGCACGCCGGGGACCCGGCGAAGGATGCGCTGCCGGGCGCGAAGGAGAACGGCAGGGTATTTCGGATCGGCAGTTTCCTGAGGAAATGCAGCCTGGATGAAATGCCGCAGTTTTGGAACGTGTTGCGCGGCGACATGAGCGTCGTGGGACCACGACCCCACATCATGGCGGACAATCAGCGTTTCCTGCGTTTCTACGACAAGGCCTACGTGCGGAGTTACGTAAAGCCGGGAATTACCGGGCTTGCCCAGGCCCGGGGCTTCCGCGGGAGGGTTGAAACCCCTGTCGAGGGCGCGCAACGGATTCAGTCGGACCTTGAATACCTTGAGAACTGGTCTTTGTGGCTCGATTTCTGGCTGATCTTCCGCACGGCGCTCCAGATGGTTGTTCCACCGAAAGGAGCGGTATGAAGAGCAGAGGTCAGAAGTCAGAAGTCAGAGGTCAGAGGCCAGGTGCCAGAGGTCAGTGGCTCCGACCTCCGACCGCCGACCTCCGCCCTCTGTCCCGTGTCCTCTGTCCTCTAACCTCTGTCCTTCTCGCCGCCGCGGCCGGGACCGCCCACGGGCAGGACGCGCTCCGGGTTTCGCTGGGCTACGACTCTGCCGCCGCGCAGCGCCGCCTGGAAATGGAAAACCAACCCTACACCGCGCGTTGGGGCGATTTGAAGCTCCTGGCCTCGGCTTCCGTGGACGGGGCGTGGAATGACAATGTGAACCTGGCGCACACCGATCCGCAGCCGGACCTCATCATCCGGCCAATGGGCCACTTGGGTGTGTTCTGGCCGGTCACGGAGGTGAACGCTCTGTCCTTCTCGCTGGGCGGGGGCTACGAAAAGTACGTCACGCACGACCAATATGACCGGCCTCTGATCACGCCTTCTGCGGTGCGATGGGACCTTTTCCTGACGAACCTCCGCATCAACTTCCATGACCAGTTCTCGTACGAGCAGGACCCGACGGCCTGGGGCGCCGTCAGGGGCACTGCCAGTTTTGGTGGATTCCTCAATACCGTGGGGGCGACGGCCGCGTGGGACCTGCACGATGTAGTTCTTTCTTTCGGCTACAACCATTTCAATTTCGTCTCGTCCTCCTCGACCTACGACTACCTGAGCCGCGCTTCCGATTTGTTCCTGCTCCGGGCCGGCTTCAAGGTCCATCCGGCGGCGACCGCCGGGGTCGAGGTGAGCGGCGGCCCGACGGCTTACGACCAGAAAGTGTTGAGCGACAACGTAGCCGCCAGCGCCGGCGGGTTCGCGCAGTGGCGGGCCACTGAGGTCATCAATGTGGAGTCGAGACTTGGCTTCTATGAATACAGCTTCTCGAACGAAGGCGCGGCTCCCGGGAGCGGCGATCAATCCGGCGTTTATTGGTCCTTGGGGCTGTCCCATCAGCCGAGTCCGAAAATCAGCTACTCGGTGGAGGGCGGTCGCGAGGCATTTATGGGCAACAACTCCGCCCTGACCGACGAGTACTACGGCACCGCTTCCGTCAGTTGGCGGCTCATCGAGCATATCTCCCTCACCCCCTCGGTTCGCTATGAAACCGCCACGCAACCCACTGGACCCTTTAGATTCAATTATGACCGCGCGAATGCCAGCCTCAAGTTGTCCTGTCCGATAAAGCAGAAGCTCACCGCCAGCCTGAACTACCGGTATTGGCTCGAGACTTCGGGTTTGGGCCAGTCCCTCGACTATGAACAGAACTGCCTTACCTTGCAGCTTGCATATAGGTTTTGATGCCATGAACGCGCGACAGTCCACAGTCCACAGTCCACAGTCCACAGTCCACAGTCCGGAGGCCGCACATCAGCGGTCAAAGGGCAGCGGTCAGAGATCAGTTCGCGCATTTCGCGCATTTCGCGGTTTATTACTCCCCGCTCCCTTGAAGACTGCCTTTTGTATTTTCAGCATTTCAGCATTTCAGTTTTTCGTTTTTTCTCTTTCCGCTTCTGCCGCCGCCTTGGGTTCCGCGGCTGCCGACGCTCCCGTTGCCGACCCCCAGGCCTGGTTGCGGTCCCTGAGGGATCAGTGGAACGACACCTCGCCTGCCCGAACCAACGGCCTTCCGACCAACGCCGCCCCACTGACGAGCCAGAGGTCAGAGGTCAGAGGTCAGAGGTCCGCCCCAACCAATTCCCTTCCGACCAACGCCGCCCCTCTGACCTCTGACCTCCGACCTCTGACCTCTGGCCACGGACTTCTGGCCTCTGGAGTCAACACCAACGCCTTCTCGACCATGGACACGCTGGACGACAAGCACAAGGTGGCGCTGGGCGACCGCCTGAGCTTTCGCATTGTCGAGGACCAGGAAGACCCGAGAGAACCGCTCGAGCCCAAACCTGCGCTGGTGGTCACCGACTCGGGCGATGTTGAGGTCCCTTACATTGGACGGTTCCCGGCCTTGGGCAAGACGTGCAAACAGTTGGCTGGGGAGATCAAGGCGGCGCTGGAGAAAAAGTACTATTACGAGGCGACCGTGATCATCGCCCTGGACCTGGTCACCAAGAGCGGCGGCCGGGTCTATCTCGTCGGCCAGCTCCGTGCTACCGGCTCGGTCGAGATCCCCGGCGACGAAGTGTTCACCATCAGCAAAGCTATCCTGCACTCCGGCGGGTTCACCGAATATGCGGACAAGCGGCACGTGAAACTGACGCGCAAGAGCGACGCAAGCGGCGAGCACACCAAGACGATCATCGTCAACGTCAACGACATTATCGAGAAGGGCAAAGTCGAGACCGATGTCAAGCTGGAGCCCGGCGACCTCATCTTCGTCCCGAGCCGGCTGATCACATTCTAAAACGCTGAAAT
>Ga0187857_10001099_pt1 | contig 29453 bp, 31 predicted proteins | sample June2016WEW_8_10_FD_132984 | JGI IMG/M metagenome (GOLD analysis project Ga0187857, IMG submission 132984) | Peatland microbial communities from SPRUCE experiment site at the Marcell Experimental Forest, Minnesota, USA - June2016WEW_8_100 | ecosystem: Environmental > Terrestrial > Soil >... | reverse complement strand
GACCTGGACTCGACCGAGATTCCGGTCTATGGCGAGCAGGAACAGAGCGCCTACAACACACACTATGCATCCACCTGCTATCACCCGCTGCTGCTGTTCAACAGCGGGGGCGACTGCGTGGCCGCAAAACTGCGGCCGGGCAACGTTCACAGCGCCGACGATTGGAAGCAGTTCCTGCTGCCGGAGGTCGAACGGCTGCAGACACTGGGCAAGGAAGTCTGGTTCCGGGCTGATGCGGCCTTTGCCAAACCTGACATCTACGAAGCATCGGAAGAGCGTGGGGCGAAGTACGCGATTCGGATTCCTGCCAATGACTGCCTGTTGCGGGACATTGCAGAGCTGCTCACGCGGCCAGTAGGCCGTCCGGGACATAAGCCCGTTGTGTGGTACAAGGGCTTTCTTTATCGGGCGGCCAGTTGGACGATGGCACGGCGAGTCGTGGCAAAGGTTGAGCATCATGCCGGGGAGTTGTTACCTCGGTTGGGCTTCATCGTGACCAACACACAACTCGCGACTCATAAGGTCGTCCACTTCTACAACCAGCGCGGCAAGGCGGAGCAATGGATCAAGGAGGGCAAGCAGGCGGTAAAGATGACGCGGCTGAGTTGCCACCGATTTCGGAGCAATGAGGTCCGGTTGTGGCTCAGCATTCTGGCCTACAACCTGGGGAATTTGTGGCGGAGGCTGGCACTTCCAGCCGGCATCTCAGACTGGTCTCTGACCAGCCTACAGCAGCGGTTGGTGAAGACGGGCGGGCGACTGGTAAAGCATGCGCGGTATTACTGGATGATGTTGGCGGAAGGACACCTGACGAGAGTACGGTTCTCCGCGATGTTGCGCAGGATGGCGCTGTTGCCGCTTCCGGCAAACTAGCCGACCCACCGTAACACCGCGAATCCGAATCACGGAGGGCAAAGGAGGATGGATAGGTGTCGGCGCAATTGACTTGGAGGGCCCTCGATGAGGCGGGCGAGGCAAGGACGACGACAAATCGCCCGACTTTTCCAGCACTGCCGGTGGTTTTTCGACAAAAAACATCGCTTTTGCCTCGCAATCTGCCTCAGGAGCGATACACTTCTATGGAACCGGTGCCGAAAAAGGAGATTCCGGATTAGAGCGGTTCTTTAGCCTATGGAGTATTCTTTCCTGAGAGGATTTCAACTTGCCGTGCATTCGTTTACTCGCTGCTCTGCTCGCACTTTGCATCGCCGTGGGCTGCAAGGCCCAAACCACTCCGCCCCAACCCGCCGCGCAAAGCCCGCAGGACTACGCCGCGCTCAGCCGCCACATCCAGGTCATGATCCGTTCCCAGTTCAACATCCCGCCGGACTACTACGTGATGCTGAGCGCCCGCAAGCCGAGCAAGGTTCCCGGCTATGACACGCTGCCCGTCCTCATCTCCCACGGCTCGAGCGAGACATATGAAGACTTCCTGATCTCCACCGACAGCAAGACCCTGGCCCGCTTGGAGACTTTCGACCTGGCGAACGACCCCGTCTTCTCCATCGACGTCGCCGGACGCCCCATCCGCGGCAATCCGGACGCCAAAGTCACGGTCATCAGCTTCGACGACCTCCAGTGCCCCTACTGCGCCCGCATGCACCAGACGCTCTTTCCGGCCATGCTGGACCATTACAAAGACAAAGTTCGATTCATCTACAAGGACTACCCGCTCATTGAAATTCATTCCTGGGCCCTGCACGCCTCGGTGGACGCAAACTGCCTGGCCGCGCAGAGCGGCGATGCCTATTGGAACTACGTCGATTACCTCCACGCCTACGGCCAGGAGATCAGCGGCCCGGACCGCAACGCGGCAAAGAGCTTTGACGCGCTCAATCGCATCGCCCGCGAGCAAGCCACGCTGGCCAAACTCGACTCCGGCAAGCTCGACGCCTGCCTCGCCGCGCAGGACGATACCAAGGTGCAAGCCTCGATACGCTTGGCAGAGTCGCTGAAGGTCGATGGAGCGCCCGTGCTCTTCGTCAATGGCGAGCGCATCTACGGTCGCGTCCCCGAAGAGGAGTTATGGATGGTCATCGACCGCGCCCTGCGCGACGTGGGCATCGAACCTCCAACCGCGCCGGCCAACACGCCACAGCCGGCCGGAATGGGAAAATAGGCCTGCGCGCCGCTATCGCCGCGCCGGCTTGTGGAGTTATCCTTGAATGCCGGGGCCTTTTAGGTCCCCACAGGAGACAACAGGTTGCAAATCGAATCCGTTTTCCCGATCCGCTCCCGCTTCGCCGTCCTCGTTCTTTTCAGTGCAGTCCTGTTGGCCCTTCTCGCCGGCTGCCACCGCTCCCCCGCTCCCGACGTGATGGCCACCGTAAATGGCAAGGATATCCTGCGCTCGGATTTGGAGAAGTATTACCAGGCCAACCTGGGTGACACTCCGCAGCGGCCCTCCCCGGAACAGGCTGACATTGTGCGGCTCAATATCCTGCACCAGATGATCGAGGATGAGATCCTGCAGCAGCGCGCCGCCAAACTCAACCTCGCCGCCAGCGATGAGGACGTCAACGCCAAGCTCACCGAAGGACGACCCTGAAGGAAGGAGTAATTGAACTTTGGGTGAACTCAGAAATCGAGCATTATCAAACATTGCCGGTTTGCCAATGCTGGAGAATCGAGACACAACCCATTGCGACCGCGTAAGCGACGCAATTTGCTTTCGCAAACCCACGCGGACGCCGCGCGATTTTGCGGCCGTCCCGGAGGTGTGGCATCGACTAGGTGAGTACTTCGGGACCGAGTCCCGAAAAGAGATTCTCGAGCGGCTGGATGTAGATTGCCGCGTGGTCTCGTACGACATGTTTTGCCAGCGTCCGAATGTTGCCGATGATGTAGTAGATCTGGACGCGTCCCACGAACGCTCCTCGACTAGCGGGATGTGGCGCACAGTACAGGCGGACGGCAGCAACCGGGATATTTGGGGTGTCAAGGGCGAAATGAAAGGGAATCACTGGGGCGGAAGAAGAGGGAACCAGTAGGAGGAACGATCAAGCAGGGATTTTCGGGGGAGAGTTCAGCGTTCTGCAGGTGGGTTGCGTTTGCGGCGGCTTTGCTTAAGGCGGTAGCTATCGCCGTTCATCTCCAGGATGTGGACGTGATGGGTGAGCCGGTCGAGCAGTGCGCCGGTGAGGCGCTCGGAGCCGAAGACCTCGGTCCATTCGTCGAAAGGCAAATTGCTGGTCACCAGAACCGATGCGCGCTCGTAGCGCTGGCTGTAGACTTCAAACAGCAGTTCAGCGCCGGTTTTGGACAAGGGAACGAAGCCGAGCTCGTCGACGATGAGCAGTTCGTAAGCGGCGAGTTGTTTTTGAAAGCGTAGCAGGTGCTTTTCGTCGCGCGCCTCGATCAGCTCGCTGACCAGTGCGGCGAATGGATGAGTATTTCATCATGCGGGTCAAAGCTGTGACGATTGCGGGCCTGTCGGCGGCCCTGGCAGTGCTTTTGATAACTGGAATGCTTCACGGGCAGGACACCACCGCACCTCCGGCGCATATTCTTCGCGCCAACGGAGATCATTTCGAGCTGGATGGAAAGCCGTTTCAGATCATCTCAGGGGAGATTCATTATGAGCGCGTGCCGCAGGCCTATTGGCGCGACCGGCTGCGCAAGGCGCGCGCCATGGGCCTGAACACCGTGGCGACCTATGTGTTCTGGAATTTTCATGAGACTGCGCCGGGGGAATACGATTTTGCGGGACAGAAGGACGTCGCCGAATTCATCCGCGAAGCGCAGGAGGAGGGACTATGGGTGATTCTGCGACCCGGTCCCTATTCATGCGCGGAATGGGATTTCGGTGGGCTTCCGTCGTGGCTGCTGCGCGAGCCGGGCATGGTGGTACGCAGCTCGAATCCGGCCTTCATGGCCGCGGCAACGCGCTGGATGAATCGCCTGGGGAAGGAACTGGCTCCGTTGCAGAGCGCTTACGGCGGCCCCATTCTGGCCGTGCAGGTGGAAAATGAGTACGCCGGCTTTGGAACCGACAGCGCGTACATGCACGGAGTGAAGCAAATGCTGCTGGACTCGGGCTTTGACCGCGCGATGCTTTACATCGTTGATGGGGCCGATCAGGTTGATAAGTCCTTGCTTCCAGAGCTGCCTGCCGCCATCAACTTCGGGCTTCCTACAAGGGCGGAGACAGCGTTTGGCAGGCTGGCCAAGGCTCGGCCCAACGGTCCGAAGATGAACGGGGAATACTGGGACGGCTGGTTCGATCAGTGGGGAGAAAAGCATCACACGACGGATGCAGCCGCCCAAGCCGCGGACTTGAAATGGATGCTAGCGCGGGGTTACTCCGTCAACTTATATATGTTCCATGGGGGGACCAGCTTTGGCTGGATGAACGGCGCCAACATACACGATGGAAAGTATAAGCCAGACGCGACCAGTTACGACTACGATGCGCCGGTGAGCGAGAGTGGGGAATTGACGCCAAAATTCTATCTCTTTCGCGACGCGATTCGCGAGGCTATCGGCAATACACCGCCCGCGCCGCCCGCGCCTCTTCCGGTAAGAGCGATGCCGCCGGTGAAGATGATGAGCGCGTCCTCGCTATGGGATACGCTGCCCACGCCCATCCAATCGGAACAGATACTTTCCATGGAAGACGTGGGACAGAGTTATGGATACATCCTCTATCGCACCACGATTGGGACCGCGCAGAACTCTGAGCTGCGCATAGATGAGCTGCACAGTTATGCGCAGATCTACCTGGATGGAGTGCTGGCCGGGACGCTCGACCGCCGTCTCGGCCAGTCCACGCTGGCGGTTCATATAACTCACGACAATACCCGTCTGGATATCCTGGTGGAGAACACCGGCCGCCTGAACGTCAGACGCGAGTTCGTAAACGAGCGCGCCGGCATTACGCATCGAGTTACTCTGGGGAACGCGACGCTGACAGGCTGGCAGATTTATCCGCTGCCCATGCTGGAGGTAAGCTCGTACAACTATGCACCGGGCGCGTGCAGCGGGGCATGCTTCTATCGCGCGACGTTCCAGGTGGATGAGCCTGCCGACACTTTTGTGGATGCAAGGGAATTGGGCAAAGGCGAGGTCTGGATCAACGGGCAGCCGCTGGGACGCTTTTGGAATATCGGGCCACAGAGAACGCTCTATATGCCCGCGCCATGGCTGAAGAAAGGACGGAACGAGATTGTGGTCTTCGATCTGAACGGGCAGACGGGGCGGGCGGTTCCGTTTCTGGCGAAGGCGATTCTGGACGGGAACGATCTGCATGTATCCAACGCCGGCCATGACCGGAAGCCTGCTGGCCGCCGTTAGCATTGGCCAACTCGGCAAAGGCCTGCGAACCCAGTTGCAGCAGGCTCTGGCAAGTGTGCCTGGCTATATCGATAAATGGCAACACGCAAATTCCGAGGGCGCATGGCTGGGTCCCGCCGCTCCTGCTTGCTTCTTAGGCTGCGGAGCGAGTCTGGCAAGCCGCCATGAGGCTCAGCTTTCTTTGGGAAGAGGCCGCCAAACTTCTCGCCCCGGCGATGCCGACTGGCGGATTTCGCCACGGCCGCAGGAGACTGTCCGCGCCGGCCAGCGCATCGGTCTGTGGATCGATAAGGAACGCATGCGACCTCTGGGATCTGGCCCTTGCGCGCGACCGCCGCCACCACGGCACTCAAGTACTCCTGATCGGACAAGATATTCCAAGCATCCCTGCGCCATGGCAGTTTGTCGTGGACATTTCGCCCATTCAAATTGCCGCCGAGCGCCTGGCTCATCTCGGCGCGCAGGGCTGCGATTCCTGCCGCGTCTGCTCTCATATTGTCGATGAAGAAGGAAGACTTATTCCTGGGAACGGGGGCCATTCCAGCGAATGGCCCCAAAAGGAAAGTGCCGAATGAAAATCCCCAAGTGGCTCATCCTTGCTCTGCTCGTCCCCCTCTTGTGGGGGGTATGGGGGGCTCTGACGGAGATTCCAGAAAAATTCATTCACCCCTCCTTTCCGGCCACTCTCGCATACGCAGTCTGGTCCGTGGCCATGATTCCAGTTGCCATCATCGCGTTCAGGAATGCCCATTGGAAACTGGAGTTGGACCCCAAATCGGTTCTCTATGGCTGCGCCGTCGGGTTTTCCGGCGCCATGGGACAGTTACTTCTTTTCTGGGTTCTCACCAAAGGTCCGGCATATATTATTTTCCCAATTATTTGTTTGTCGCCGGTAGTGACCATCGTGCTTTCCGCAACTCTCCTGAAAGAGAGGACCTTCCCGCTCGCGCTCGCGGGAATTATTTTGTCGGTTCCCGTAATTCTTTTTCTGTCGCTCCAGGAACCCTCTAGCAGGCCTGTCCACGGCTATGTCTGGCTTGTGGTCACTCTCGCCATTTTCTTCTCCTGGGGTTTGCAAGCGTATTTCATGAAGTCCTCGGCCAGTTCTATTTCTTCCGAAGGACTGTTTCTCTACATGACGGTTACCGGGCTCGCACTTAGCCCCATTGCTCTTTGGATGACAGATTTTTCCGCTCTGATCAATTGGCACCTTTCTGGACCCTATCTGACCTTCTTGATCCAGAGTTTTAACGCTTTGGGAGGTCTCCTCTTTGTCTACGCCGTGCGTTACGGTAAGGCCATCATTGTCGTACCCATGGTGAATGGTCTCTACCCGCTCGTCACCATCGTGCTTTCGTTGCTGATTTATCGCCAGTTTCCCAGCCATTACAACCTGACCGGAATGGTCCTGGCTCTGGTGGCCATAAGCCTTATGGCTTTCGATGAGGTGCGCCACACTCCTGCCCCTCCGACGGTAGGCAGTAAGCCTGGCAATCCAGCTTGACGGACAATTGATTCTAACCGCTATCTATCGCCAAACTTGATCGGGTGCGGCGAGTAGTAGGGTCGCCGGCGCGCGGATCTCCGCAGGCCCTGGCTTCAGATCCGTCGGCAGATATGGACATGTGGCCCGGCGCGATCCGCACTCAGACTCGATCGGCAAGGTCCTGAAGCGGGCGGCCGAGCGGGCCAGGTTGAAGGTGGACGCGGTCGGTGGCCACAGCCTTCGGGCCGGATGCGTGACCCAGGCCGCCATCAAAGGAGTTCGCGAGTTTGTGCTTATGCGCCAGACCGGCCACAAGACCGTCGCAACGCCGCGGCGCTACATCCGAACTGGGGAGATCTTTCGCGAGAACGCGGCGGCGGGCCTCGGGATCTGAGGCCGGCGCCAGGGCCCGGGAAATTTCACTTCCCGGGCCCTGGAAACGCGGAGTTCAGAATGGTCGGGTTCATGACGCTTGGATAGTCTGTCGATCGCCACAAATCCTCTGGATTCCGAGGCAGCGACACCGGGGGTGGAATCGAACGCGGCGCCCAATTGGCACGATTTTGAGACCCGCCTTTTGAGATCCTCGGCCTGACGGGAGCTTTGACGACGGTCGTAAGCGACTGGTCAAGCATTTGGATGAGACTTATGACTGCAGGACGAGGGAGACGGCTGCTGTCACGCTAACTGGCGCAGCAGCTCCTACGTTTGCTCTGCGAAGATTTGCGCAAGAACCCTTCCGCAGATTTCATCCACCATCGCCTCGCCGCGGGCCGGATGCGAACTGACATCGAGCCAGACCTGTAAGATGTCGGCAACTGGCACTCCATCGCGAATGACAGCGGCACGAAGGACCGACTCCCGGAAGACCGGAACCCGCACATAGACATCCGGCCTGTATTCGGCGCCATCCGGCGACAGCCCCCATATCGTCAAGAACTGCCCGGTCCAAATGCTCCAGGTAGAAGTTGGGCGGGATTCCCTGAACGGGCCCAAATCCCAGACATTCAGCCGCCGCAAAGAGGCCAAGGCAGGCGCGCGGCGCTGGCCGCTGCCTCGGAGAAGAATCGCCATTGTAAGCACGGAGCGCGGACAGCAACTGGAGCTCGAATTGGATCAACTTGCCGAACGCATCGCCGAAATGGATCGCGTTATCCATCAGACAGCAGGCGAATACGAGGGGTGCCGGCGCATGCTCGCCATTCCGGGAATCGGTCCAGTAACAGCAACTGCGATCGTTGCGGCCATCGGCAGCGGACAAGCCTTTGGCAAGGGGCGCGATTTTGCAGCCTGGATTGGCCTTGTTCCAGGCGAACACTCGACCGGCGGCAAACAGCGCCTGCTCGGTATCAGCAAACGTGGCAACCCTTATCTGCGGAAACTGTTCGTCCAAGGTGCTCGTGCAGTCCTGCAAAAACGCAGCCGCCAGACTTCCGGTCTGAGTTGCTGGCTTGAACGGCTGGTAGCACGCAAACATGGCAACGTTGCCGTCATCGCACTTGCGAACAAGCTGGCCCGGATGGCTTGGGCGGTGCTTGCGAAAGACCAACCATATCGGCCTCCAGTGCTGGCCAGTGCTCAGGCTATTTGACGGAACTAGCCTGCAAATGCCGCTTGGCAAAGAACGCCAAGCTTGGAAATCGCAGTTGCGATTTCTACATTTGCAGACCAGCGACTACGGCTGGCTGATCTAAGTTTTCCCCTTTTTCAAAACCTGCCAGGTCTGCTGGCGAATAATGAGATGGCACAACGGTCAATCCCGGCGCTCTGAAAAACCTTTGGAGCAAAACAGTCTCCCGAGACTGCCTATTTAGAGAGGAACAGGGCGCGGCGCATTCCATCATGGCCCGGAGCGCACTATGCTCCAACAAAGGCCGAATACATTTACACAGGCCAACTTGCCAACTGCATTTTTCGCTTGCAGAAAAGCGGCGGACCATACATTTGCTCCGGCGTTCACAATAAGTAGAGGGTGAGGGCGATGCGACAACAAACACTGGCGTCACACACGAGTTTCGAGAAGTTTGGTCGTAAGGGCAAGCGGGAGCTGTTTCTGGACCAGATGGAGCAGGTGGTGCCGTAGTCGGAGTTTCTGGCGCTGGTGGAGCCTCACTATCCGAAGGCGGGCAACGGGCGGCAACCGGTGGGCCTCACGATCATGCTGCGGACTTACTTCTTGCAACAGTGGTTCAACCTGTCAGATCCCGGCATGGAGGAGTCCTTCTATGACTCGTCGGCGCTGCGCCGCTTCGCCGGAGTTGATCTGGGCGTGGCCGCGGCGCCCGACGAGACCACTATCCTGCGCTTCCGCCACCTGCTGGAGCAGCACGAGCTATGCGGCAAGATGCTGGATACGGTGAATCTCTATCTGGAGGTCAAGGGCATCCGCATCGGCACTGGAACCATCGTGGATGCGACGATTATCAACGCGCCCAGCTCGACGAAGAACTCGACCGGCGCGCGCGATCCTGAGATGCACCAGACCAGGAAAGGCCAGCAATGGTACTTCGGGGCCAAGGCGCATATCGGCGTGGATAGCAAGGAGGTCGTGGTGCATTCGGTGGCGACGACAGCGGCCAGCGTGGCGGACGTGGCATATGCTGCCCGACTTACTTCACTGCGAAGAGAAGAAGGTCTGGGGCGACGCGGGTTATCGGGGCAAGGGGAGGTCATTCGCGAGGCCGCGCCCGAGGCGCAGGATATGACGAATCGCCGCACCAAGTTCAAGAACTATGTGGACGATGAGGCCAAGCGCAAGAACAAGACCAAATCCCGCGTGCGGGCCAAGGTGGAGCACCCCTTCCGCATTCTGAAGCGCGTCTTCGGATTTACCAAGGTGCGTTATCGGGGTTTGAAGAAAAACAATGAATGGCTGTGCGGAGCCTTCGCGCTGGTGAACCTCTACCAACACCGCAACCGGTTGGCCCCTCAAGGGGGTGTAGTGTATTTGAAGGCCTGGAAACGGCCTCCAGAGACACTACAAACAAGCTGGAACGCGACCTTTTTGAGCGGTTCTTGATTCAAAATGCGGAAAATCTTCCGTACTCACTTCGTCGATACGAAATCAGGCACCTGCGCAGAGGTTCCCTAGAAGTTCACCCGCCATTCCGCCGGTTCGCCCGTGCCTGTAAAGCGCAGGCTGGCAAATTGTCCCTGTTGCCGCCATTCGGCAGAGATCGGCTTTCCAGCGTTGCCCACTACCTGCGCGGAGGCCTTTCCATAGCCCCCTGGAATCGCGAACCACAGCGTGTATGCATTGCCGGCAACGGTCAGTGACTCTCCGTGCAAATCCTTCCCCGCCCCATCCCAGCTTTGGCTCACGATGGAATAGGAGCCTGAAATGTGGCGCGAGTTACCAATCAGTTGCGGCCGGCTGGAAAGAGGATGGATGAACAGCACCCGCGTATCGTGCGCGCCGATAGTCAGATCGAGCTTGCGCTTGAAGACTCCCAGCGGCTTCTGATTCCAGAAGTCGAAAACGATGTAGCTGCGCTCTGCGCTCAGGCCCAGCTGCCGGGCGAAGTCCAGGCTGCGTTCGACGGTTTCGCTGCGCCAGTTGGTCTCCGCCGCAACGTCATAGACGCCCGCCGGCGCGTCTACCTTCAGATCCAGCACCTCTGCATAATGATGAATGTAGTAGTCCGCCTGAACGTGCTTGAACTTGTCCCAGGTGCTGTCTGTGCCCCGGCTGAACAGATCGATGGGCAGGATGGGCAGCGTGGGCATGGTCGCCTGCAACAGTTCCACGCGCTCGGCCGGAAGCTCCGGCATCACGCTGGCAAGCGGATAGGCCACACCCGTCAGAGCCACGTAAGTAACCAATGTCCGCGCCTCCGGAAGCGTGGTCCCGAAGCCGGTTGGCGGATCTTCGCGCGTGCGCTCCGTCTTAAGGGTGATCGCGGGGCGTTTCAGCATTGCCTGCTCCACAGTCATCGGCTCGCCCACTTCAATCCCTTCGCCGGGCATGACGTAAGTGACCATATGATTCAGGAAGAGATTGGCATTGATAGAGCTGAATAACGTATACATTCCCTGCCAGTTGTTATAAAGATCTCCGCCATTGAAGTAAGAGTCGGCGTACCCTATGGCATTCAGGGGAGTACCAGTCGGGCACAGTTCAAGGAAGCGGTCTGGACCGATCGTGCGCCGGATAAGCACCAGCCGTTCACGGTAATTCTGGATGAAATCGGCCGATGGCGAGTGCAAACGGCTCTTATCCACCGGCGGCGCATAAGCCGGCAGCGACAGTTCGCCGTCGAATTTGTAGTAATCGAAGCCCAGGCCGTCCAGCTTGGTGAATAGGCCCGTCAGGAAGTCGAATACCTGGGGATTGGTCGAGTCCAGCGCTGGAGTGTCATAGTCTATCAGAACCTTGCCCTGCTTGTCATAGAGGTACCAGTCGGGGTGCTCCTTCAGGGCGGGAGCGAACGCGTTGGGTACAAGCCACAAGCCAGCCTTCAGTCCTTTGCCACGGATGTAATTTGTCAGCCATTCAGGACCGTGCGGAAAGCTCTTGGCGTTCCAGTTCCCCACCCACGAATGTGCCTCGCGCTTGTTGTGGCCGTCGTAGCCGTTGTCCAGTTGCACATACTCAAAGCCATACGGCTTCAGGTTCTCAGCCAGCCAGTCGGTGTTGCTCGCAACATCCTGCTCAGTGACCGCATCATAGTAGCTCGTCCAACTGGACCAGGTCATCGGCGCCGAGTGAAAGTGCGTATCGTCGTAGCGGATGTAGAAAGGAAGCCCCAATGTATGAGTGTAATAGTCCGGTATCAGCCGGATAGTGGCGCTATCGCGGACCGGGATGGTCAAAGCATAGGCATCGTTCCGGGCGTCCACGGCCTGCAAGGCCGAGTCTTCGCCGAAGTCGATGGCGATGTCCGTTCCACGATCGAAGAGACTGTGCAATCCACCGGCCGAGACGTGACCGAGGCCCAGGTAGATAACTTCAGGGTTATGCCGGGGCAGATACGACTGGTTATTGGTGGATGAACCGCCGTAGGTCCCAACCACTTCGTCGGTTCCTTGCCAGTTGACAGGCAGTCCTTCCGGATCGAGGAGGCGGCCGACAATTCGGCCGGCGGGTGAATCGGCCCACCCCGTCAGCACCCCGTGGAAGTCGGTGGTTACGATCGTGACTTTGTCCGGCTGTGCATCGAAATCCCACTCGGTTTTGGGGTCCGTTGTCTCGACGATCAGTTTTCCATTGGCACCGATCCGCGCAGAGAAGTGAGTCAGCCTGCGCAGGCCGGATGGAGTCTCTTCATGGAGCTGAATATCCCGAGCAACGCTGCCTAGCCGGTCTGCCGAGATCGACAAGGAAGAGCTTCCCTGGGAACAGTCGATGATCCAACCGTTCTGGCGCAGGGAAACAGTCGCGGCCGTTTGGGCAGGAACATTCAGCGCGGACAATACGACCGCAAATGCAAGCAGCGGGATTCTGAACATGGATTCCTCCTCGTATACTCGATCCGCGATTCCGCGGGTAGCTCTCACTTTGGCGGCTAAAAATCGTTTCTTCTGGAGGCAAACCTACTATATCCCATTTCAAAATGTCAATTGCGAGAAAACACAGCAGGGGCAATCCCATGAATGAGATGCACCAGGGACGGTGCGTTCTTCGTGGTACGTACCAAATCGAATGTGTTGCTCCAGCGCCGCTACTCTCGTCCAGTAGACAAAGGCACCGGGGTGAGCTCTGACCAGACTGTTGTTCTAACCTCGATCGGATCAGCTTCGGCATACCCGGACCCGTTGCGGCGCATCAGTTACTATGATAAGAAAACCATCAAACGGCTCGTCTTCCTATCCAACACTTCGCGTTGCCAGCCCTGACCATCGCCGAAATCTACAAGCAACGCTGGCAGGTGGAGTTGTTCTTCAAGTGGATCAAACAGCACCTGCGCATCAAAGCTTTCTATGGAACCGGTGAGAACACGGTGAAGACACAAATCTGGATCGCCGTCTCGGTTTACGTCTTGGTCGCCATCGTCCGCAAACGTTTCGGCATCCAGGCCAACCTCTACCAAATCCTACAGATTCTCAGTGTTACCCTCTTCGAGAAAACACCCATTTTACAGGCACTTCAGACTGCAGATTCCACAAATGAGATAGTCGATCTCGGCAATTAGTTGATTCTATTCGATTTATAGCCGGACAGTAGTGTCGAGTAACCTTCGCTGATCTCAGGCACAATGACGCCGATGGTGAAGGTGCGCTTCTGGCGCAGGCTTCTGTCAACTGTGTTAGCGGAGTAGCCATAAACGTGGCGGCATGGAGCACATGCTGCTGAGTTTCCCCGGCGGCCGATTGCGGCCAGCAGATTGGCTGTCCGTTCAATCGCCAACCGGGGATTCGCATCACTTGCGTGAAACCTCGATAACTGCCAGTCCGTTCACCGGCAACGTCAGCTCCAGCACTCCTTTGTCCAGCCTGCGACGGTCCGGCGCGGGAAGAGCCGAAGCCTTGTTGAGGGCGGCAATCTGCGCCTGAGTCGGATAGCGAGGGCTGCCCATGGCCCGGTATGCCGGCATGGGATTGCCGTGCTCCTCATCCACGCGCTGAATGGAGGCTTCGGCTTCGGGCGCAATGCCTTTGAAAGCCAGCCGCATGGTAAGTGGAGTTCCGCTCGCAACCTTGTCCATATCCACAAGGTTCCATGTGGCCACCACCAGCGCGCCATCCTTGCGGCGCGTCACGAGCAAGTTATCCGCCGGGTTCGCCAGGCGCTCGTCGCCCAGCTCGTGTAGCAGCGCAAAGTCGTAAAAGCTGGGCTTTTTGATCATTTCCGCCGCGATGAGCCCAAAGCCGCCTTGGAACGGTTCTTTGGTTACGCCTTTCTCTTCAAATACGTCATCGAAAGTCCACCACGACATCATCTTCACCAAACCGTCGCACTGGCTGATGTCCCTGGCCAGGGCAGGCCCCACATACCAGTTGTCGCGCGCATTCAGGTCGTCGTAGTTTGGAACATTCCACTCCGTCCACAGCAGAGGCAGCGCGGGCATAGCCGAGGCGCGAATCTGCCCATGCACCATCTGGACAGCGCGGCAGACGCGGTCGCGCATGGGGATATCTTCATGGGCGCCAAACAAATCCTCGACCGTATCGTCGGCATAGCCGTGCGTGGAGACAAAGTCCACCGGCACATGCTCCTTGTCCACGTAATTCAGAAACTCCGGAATCCACTGGGCGGTCGAAGTTGCGGGGCCTCCCACGCGCAGGCGGGGACTCACTGCCTTCAGCGCCCGCGCGGTGTGATCGTATAACTTAAAGTAAGTGGCCTGCTTCGGCTCGCCGGCCCAGAAACTGAGGTCGGGCTCGTTCCACACCTCAAAGTACCACTGCGATACTTCGCCGATGCCATAGTGGTCAACCAGGTGCTGGGCGAAGGCGCGGATCAGCATGTCCCACTTGGCGTAGTCCTTCGGCGGAGAATCGTTCTGCTGATCCCAGAAACCTTGATCCGGAGCGCGGCGCGCCGCCAATTTGTAGGGCATGAAGCTGATCTCCACAAACGGCCGCACGCCCCGGGCCAGCAGTCCGTCATAGATTTGATCGACATAGGAAAAGTTGAAGACCGGATTGCCCTTATCGTCCTCGTCGTAGACGCCCACGTCGTCAAGAAAAATGCCATGGAAGCGCACATATCGCATGCCGATCCGATTATGAACTTCTTTGAGATCCTGGCGATAGTTGTCGCGCAGCGCCAGCACGGCGCGGCCGGAGCCGAACATCTGCTCCCAGAAATGCGGAAAGGGCGTGGCCAACGCGTTGGCGTCGATGGAAAGGTTCGTGGGGGCGGCCTGGCTCCATCCGGGGTAGCCGAATGTGATGACGACAAGGCCGAGGGCGGCAAGCACAGTGCGAAACGGATTCATGATTGACATACAAGTATTCTCTTATTGCGATTCAGAAAATCAATGGCCGGGAATCGGCACAAGGCGGTGCGACTTGGGGAGCATCCAGGCGGACTTCCTTGCGCTCCCGGCAAGAATGTGTGGAAGCAGCCATGCAAGACGGCCAAGGGGCGGGAATCGAGCCGGAATGCGGATGAGCACAATCGATTCGCACTGGAAATTCGTATCATTTGCAATTTTTCCCTGCCAAGCCCGGCGGGCGCACTATGAGATGGGCTCTAGGAACTTGTTGAAATAGGTACCATTCTGCGACGGGGTTGTGAAGTTGCTCGTCTAACAGACATGCGTGGAGACGAGCGTATTCAGGACGGGGTGTTCAGCTATGTTTCATTGGAGCAGCGGGTGCCTCAAGATCATCCGTTGCGAGCGGTTCGCAAGCTGACGGATGCGGCGCTGCGGACTCTGAGCCCGGAGTTTGATGCGTTGTATGCGGACTCGGGGCGTCCATCGATAGCGCCGGAGTACATTCTGCGGGCGCTGCTGTTGCAGATGTTCTACTCGGTGCGCTCGGAGCGGCTGCTGGTCGAGCAGATCGACTACAACCTGCTGTTTCGCTGGTTCGCGGGCCTGGGCATGGATGATGCGATGTGGAACCACGCGGTGTTTTCCAAGAACCGCGACCGGTTGCTAACCAGCGCAGTGGCGCAGAACTTTTCGCGGAAGTGAACCTGCGGACGAAGAAGTTCATGAGTGACGAACACTTTACCGTGGACGGCACGCTGATTCAGGCTTGGGCCTCGCAGAAGAACTTTCGCTCGAAAGACGGCTCTGACGACGGCGATGGCGCGGATTTTCATGGCCAGAAGCGCAGCAATCAGACGCATGAATCAACCACCGACCCAGACGCACGGCTCTATAAGAAGAGCTACGGCAAGGAGTCGAAGCACGCGTTTCTGGGCCATGCGCTGGTGGAGAACCGCAACGGACTGATTGTGGTCGCAATGGCAACGCACGCCGATGGCTATGCCGAACGCGATGCCGCGCTGTTGATGCTCAAAGAGAGGCAGAAAGACCACTCACAGCGCATCACCGTGGGCGCGGACAAAGCTTACGACAGCAATGACTTCGTCGCCACCGCTCGCCAGTTGAATATAACTCCGCACGTTACGAAGAACGCCCAGGGACGACGCAGCAACCTGGATCGAAGGACCACGCGGCAGCCGGGATATGCCGTCAGTCTGAGCCGCAGATGGTTAGTGGAAAAGGGATTCGGATGGCTGAAGCAGACTGGCCCGCTGCGACAGGTAAAGTTGCGAGGGCTGGAGAAGGTGAACTGGCTGTTCGTCTTCAGTTGCGCCGCGCACAACCTTTTCCGGCTGCCCCGGCTGATCGCGCAACAACCGCCAAGGCTCAGGGAGCAGTGCGCCTGAAATCCGGTTCAGGGCTCTGGTAGAGCCCTGCAGGCCCTGCAAAGCCCCATAAACACTGTCGAATCGCCCTATTCAAACCAGTTTCAGCCCGCGGAAAGCGCAAATCACCAAGAAGCAAGCCTACTTGGAGGGAATTTCAACAAGTTCCTAGGAGCGGGGCTGCGACGGAGTAGTTGGACGACAAGCCGTCATCGAAAGAAATAATCAGTCCGGGGCGCTTCTTATCCCAGAGCTGATGTTGGAATAAGTTATCCAGGTCAGCCAATGATACAGCGGTGAAGCGTTCGGCATAATAGGCTAACTGCCGCTCGAATTTACCTGCCGTCTCCTCGGAAACTCCATGATAGTTAATGGCGCGTATATATCCACCCGGAACACACCGCTGCTGAAATTCCAGCATAAGTGAAGTGATCTTCAATGCCTGAAATGACGAAGCAAGTAAGCTCTTGATAGTCACAGGGCAGAGTCTCCATCAAGCAGTGAAGGGTCCCAGGCATCGGCTTCAAAATCATCCCACGTGGCTTCACGAACACTGAAACCTAATTCTTGTTTAGCTGTCTCACTCATCACGCTGCATACTGCTATATGGCCGTAATATACCACGCTGACGATTGGCGATCGGGGAGCAGGCCGGCGCCGCATTTGCGCACCCATGGGCTGACGAATTATGGTTTGGTGTTTGCCGCGCAAGGGCAAGTAAACGGGGGCAAGTACGATGGTTCTTCCGGAAACGTATCAGGCCGCGCTCTTTCTCATGATCCTGAGCATGCTGTGCTGGGGATCGTGGGCCAATACTCTCAAGATGTGCCCGGGCTACCGCTTTCAGCTTTTTTATTGGGACTACGCCATCGGACTGGCGACGGGCGCCGTTCTGTGGGGATTGACCGCGGGCAGTCTGGGCCACGCGGGGTTGCCGTTTCTGAGCGCTGCAGCGCAGACGCCGATCACTTCGATTCTCTTTGCCGTCTGCGGAGGCGTGATCTTCAACATCGCCAATCTTCTGCTGGTTGCGGCGATCGAAGTAGCCGGATTGGCGGTGGCCTTCCCAGTAGGGATCGGGCTGGCGCTGGTGGTGGGCGCGGTTTCAAGCTACCTGGTCCGCCCGGCCGGCAATCCCCTGCTGCTCTTCGGCGGGGTTGCGCTGGTTGCAGTAGCCATCGTTCTGGATGCGGCGGCCTATCGTAAGCGTGAGAGCTCAGCCAGGGCTACGACGACGCGGGGCATCGTCCTCAGCCTGGTAGCCGGCGTGCTGATGGGCACCTTCTATCCGCTAGTTGCGCGAGCGTTGGGCGGCGTGCCCGGCAAACCTGCTCCAGGCCCCTACGCGGTTGCGTTCTTCTTCGCCGTCGGCGTACTGCTCTCCACCGTGCCTGCCAACCTGCTGCTGATGGCCAGGCCGCTGGACGGCAAGCCTCCCGTGGACGGAGCCGGTTACCGGAGCGCACCGATGAGCTGGCACATCGCGGGCCTGCTGGGCGGCGCAATCTGGTGCACGGGCGCAGTGGCTAACTTTGTGGCCTCGGGCGCTCACCTGGTGGGACCGGCTGTCTCTTACTCCATCGGGCAGGGCGCGACCATGGTCTCCGCCTGCTGGGGCGTTTTTGTGTGGCGCGAGTTTGCCGCCGCACCCCACTCAGCCAAAGTTCTGTTGCTCTTTATGTTTATCTTCTTTACACTGGGGCTGAGCGCGGTTGCGCTGGCTCCTCTGCCTCGCTTTAATTAAGGGCGTGAACAACATGCAAAAGCCCATCGTCGTCGTCGGCAGTATCAATATGGATCTGGTGGCGCGCTGCCATCAGATTCCGCGTTCCGGCCAGTCGCTCATCGGCACAGGGTTCGATACCACTCCCGGCGGCAAGGGAGCGAACCAGGCCGTAGCCGCGGCGCGCCTGGGCTATCCGGTTCAGATGGTGGGTGCTGTGGGCGAAGATGTCTTCGGCACGGCGTTGCTCGAGAATCTCACCGCCGCGGGCGTTGGGACGGCGGCCGTCAAGCGAGTAGACGGGCCCTCCGGCGTGGCGACGATCCTGGTGGCTGAGAACGGCGAAAACAGCATCGTGGTGGTTCCCGGCGCCAACGGCAAAGTTGACCCAGCGTACGTTGATAGTCAGGCCGAATTGATTTGTTCTACTCTGCCAGTTGGAACTGCCCATGGAAACGCTGAGCCGGGTGGTTGAGTTGTGCGCCGATGCCTGCGTGACGCTGATGCTCGACCCCGCTCCAGCGGCAACGCTTCCGGGGGAAGTCTGGCGGAAGACAGCATGGTTTACTCCCAATGAGACTGAGGCGGCTCTCTATCTTGGAGAGGCGCTCAAGCCCGAGTATGGCGCGCATCGCCTGCTGGGCAGGGGCCTTCGCGGCGTGGCGCTGAAACGAGGCGGCGACGGGGCTTATGTGGCCGTTGCGGGAGGCAAGTCAGGCTGGGTGCCGGCTTTCAAGGTTCAGACCGTCGATACCGTGGGCGCGGGAGACTGCTTCAACGGCGCCTTTGCCGTAACGTTGCTGGAAGGCAAGGATCCATGGGAGGCGGCGCGGTTTGCCTCGGCGGCTGCGGCTATTTCTGTAACCCGCAAAGGCGCACAGGCCCCCATGCCTCTTAGTAATGAAGTGGATGATTTTCTGGCTACGCACGCATAACGCTTGTTGCGTACCTTATTCTTCGAGCGGATAAAAATTGAATGGGAGGAACCGGTTAAATGTTTCGCACAATCACTCTCGGAATTTTGGTGGGGGCATTGGCCCTCACAGCATCAGCGCAGACCACGCAGTATAAGCCCAAGGACGAGCAGATTCCTGCGCCGGACTGCATGAACCTGCACGTTGCCTGGGATGGAGCGCTCCAGGCTCCGTGCCCCGCGGACATGCATGAAAGCTGGCTCCGCGACCTCCAGCACTTGAGGATGGAGCTCCGCATTCGCGCCGGGTACGACCCTGCCCGCTACGAGCAATCCGCGACTCGCTGGGCGCAGAGCAGCTTTATCCAACCGCTGATGATGGTGCAGGATCGCTACTTTTATGATCCGGTGGCTGGGCGCTATACCGTGGACCGCTATCTCGACGACCTGGAAAAGCGCTACGGCGGCATCGACTCGGTGCTGGTGTGGTCCACCTATCCGAATATGGGCATCGACGACCGCGACCAGTTGGATATGGTCGCTTCCATGCCTGGGGGCCTCGACGGCGTGCGCCAGATGGTCGCCGACTTCCACCGGCGCGGCGTGCGCGTGCTCTTCCCCATGATGATGTGGGACCAGGGAACGCGTAAGCCGGAGCAGCCGTGGCCGCAGGCTATCGCCGAGCGCATGAAGCTGATCGATGCCGACGGCATCAACGGAGATACGCAGGACGGCGTTCCTCCAGCTTTCTTGGTTGCCGCAGAAAAGATCGGCCATCCGCTGGTCTTTGAACCCGAAGGCGGACCTAACTACGAGGACGTGAGTTGGAATCTGATGGGTTGGGGCTATTACAGCTATCCGTTTATTCCCATGGTGGACAAGTACAAGTGGCTGGAGACCCGCCACATGGTCAACGTCTGCGACCGCTGGAACAAGGACCATACCAGCAACCTCCAATATGCCTTCTTCAACGGCGAAGGCTTCGAGAGCTGGGAGAATATCTGGGGCATCTGGAACGGCATCAACCCGCGCGACGCTGAAGCCACGCGACGCGTAGCTGCAATCGAGCATGGCGTTGCGCCCTTCCTGGTCAGTCCGGATTGGGAGCCGCTTTTCCCCATGGATAACTACGGCGTTTACGCCAGCCGCTGGCCGCTGGGCATCGAGACGGTATGGACCATCGTCAACCGCAACAGCTACAACATTGCCGGACCGCAGGTGAGTGTTCCGTTTGCGCCGGGCTTGCGCTACTTCGATCTCTACCACGGAACGGAGTTGAAGCCGGAGACCAGCGGGCAGAGCGCTGTGCTGAGCTTCGATCTTGAGGCCAACGGATACGGCGCGATTCTGGCCACGCCCGGTGAGCCAAGCGAAGCCATCAAGGCGCTGATGCGGCGCATGGCCGCGATGACCGAGAAGCCGCTCGCCGCATTCTCGCATGAGAAGGCGATCCTGCCGCAGAGCATCGTTGAGATTCCGCAAACCACGCCTGCGACCGAAGCGACGGCCGGCATGGTGAAGATTCCCGGCGGCGCGTTTGTCTTCAAGGTCAGGGGCACGGAGATCGAGGGCGGCGCAGATCCCGGAGTCGATGTGCAGTACCCCTGGGAGGATTCGCCACGCCGCTTCCACGAGAAGGAAATACAAGTAGCTCCGTTCTTCATCGACAAGTTTCCCGTGACCAACAAGCAGTTCAAGGAGTTTCTGGATGCGACGCACTACGCGCCCAGAGACGCGATCAACTTTCTGCGCGACTGGAAGGACGGCAGCTATCCAAAGGGATGGGAGAACCGGCCTGTGACCTGGGTCTCGCTGGAGGATGCGCGGGCTTACGCCAAGTGGGCGGGCAAGCGGCTGCCGCACGAGTGGGAGTGGCAACTGGCAGCGCAAGGAACGGATGGCCGCATCTATCCCTGGGGGAACCAGTGGCAGGCTGCCAACGTTCCCACCCCCGTTACTGGCCGCACCATGGCCGGCCCCGACCCCGTGGACGCCCATCCCGCGGGAGCAAGCCCCTACGGCGTGATGGATATGGTGGGCAACGTCTGGCAGTGGACCGATGAGTTCACCGATGAGCATACGCGCGGGGGCATATTGCGCGGCGGCGAGTATTACAAGCCGCAGGGATCCATCTGGTACTTTCCCGATACGTTTCGCAACGATGAGCACAGCAAGCTGCTGCTGATGGCGCCGGGCTACGACCGCTCCGGCGGAGTGGGCTTCCGCTGCGTGCGCGACGCAAAGTAGAACACGCAGGCATTCGGGCCTTTCTCTACTGCCCGTGGAGAAAGGCCATGAAATCCGGTTTCGGCCGGGTGAATTTCAGGTAAACTAGCGCTGCCACACAAAATCCCGAAACACCACCCCGGGGAAATGTTATGGCGCCGATTCAGTTCAACCTTCGATTCGCCTCCGCCCGCCGACTTTCATCCGGAAGGCGGGCCGTGGTTTTCTTGCGGCTAACCCTTGCTCTTTCAATTGCCTTCCCTGCCTTCTATGGTTCCTGCACGGAAGCCCTTGCCCAGGATCAACGGGGCTTTGGGCAGACCGCCGAGATTGCGCGATCGGGCTATACGAACGGAAACTACTACGCCCTGGTGATCGGCATCGATAAATATCCTCCGCCGATGAAGGATCTCAAGACCGCCGTCAACGATGCCAAGGCCATCGGCAACCTGCTCGAGGACAAGTACGGATTTCAGGTCCAGTACCTGCTCGATCAGGACGCCACGCGATTCAAGATTCTCGACGCCCTGAGCAGATACCGGAATACGCTCAACGAGAACGACAATCTGCTGATCTATTACGCCGGGCACGGCTACTCCGACCGCGATGCGGAGAAGGCCTACTGGCTGCCGGCAGACGCCGATTCGGGAACCAGCCCCAACCGCATCATCGCCGACGACCTGACCACCGGCGTCCGCGTGCTGCCCTCCCGGCACGTGCTGATTGTCTCGGACAGTTGCTACTCCGGCGGCCTCTCCCGCGATGCGGACGCACCAGAACATGCGGGCACGCAGTCGGCCTTTATTGCCCGGATGCTCAAATCCAGATCGCGCACTCTGATGGCCAGCGGCGGCGACGAGCCTGTATCCGACAGCGGCAGCAACGGCCACTCGGTCTTCGCCTACGCCGTACTGCGGGCATTGGAGCGCGACGACCAGCCGGTCTTCACGGCCAGCGACCTGTTCTATGGGTCGATCCGGCAACAAGTCGCGGGCAGGTCAAGCCAACTTCCGCAGTACACCATCATCCGCAACTCCGACCACGATGAAGGCGACTTTGTCTTCATGCACAAGACCGCGCTAGTCTCTTCCGCGGCGGATGTTCCCATGAAGGCAACTCTGACTCCGCTTGACTCATTCAACCGGGGCGAGGAACTCATCAAGGAGAATCGGTATGGGGATGCGGTTCCTTTGATGACCACCGCATGCGACAAAGGAAACGCCGACGGATGTGCCGCGCTGGGGTTGATGTACCAGAATGGCCAGGGGGTTGCCCGGGATGATTTCAAGGCGACTTCGCTTTACCACAAGGCCTGCGACGGCGGCAATGCCAGGGGATGCGATCTGCGCAAATGGTTGGCTAAAACCGGAGCCAAGACGCTGTACATCGAGCCGGGTTCTCCTTGGAAGAACGGCTATTGCGAGAGCTTCAACTCCAAATTGCGCGACGAGTTCCTAAACGGAGAGGTCTTCTACTCGCTGAAGGAAGTGCAGGTGCTGGCTGAACGGTGGAGGGTCTACTACAACACCGAAAGGCTACACTCCTCGCTGGGGTATCGCCCGCCAGCGCCGCAAGCATGGCAACCGGAAGCATCCCTGGGGTATAGAAAAGTGGAAAGCAAACAGCGCTTCCCACTTTTCCACGCCCCCGACTACGTGTGAATACAGGAATTACATGATAGTGGTGGGAGAAGGCGGGCGGAGGCGGGAAATAGCGGGATTGAGGCGGGTAAAACGCGGTTTTCAACAGCGCCGCACCGTCGATCAAATACAAACGCTCTGTGACAGTGATCGACGAAAAACGAGTGCAAAATCGCCGTAAGTTATTGATTCTACGTTCAAGCTACGTACCAAATGAGTAAATAGGCGCTTAGGGCCAAATTACACCTAATGTGGAAAAACTATAAACGCCGCGATTGATGCGGGTATTTTGCAAATTTCAGCCTCTTCCAAAGTCCACTTTTGAGCCATCACGCATTTCATATGCCAAACTGGCCGCTCTGTTAACCAAATAGTAATATTGCGGCCTCCAAAATCTGTTAACAAATAGTAGACTTTGCGCCCTCAAAAACCACCAGCCGACTTGCTGACTTGCTAACTCGCTTCCGCCTTGCATCCCGCCATCAGATCCTCGTGCGTTTGCATAAACAGCACGGCTTCCAGGCGGGTGTTCATGCCCGTTTTTTCGTATATGGCGTTCAGGTGCTTCCGCACCGTCTCCGGAGAGATAGCAAGAATCCGTGCCAGCTCCTTATCCGACGCGCCCAGCGAAAGAGCGTATAAAACCTCTCTCTGCCTGGGAGTCAGCGTCTTCAGGACGCGGGCGCCGGTCACATCCTTCACGAGCTCCGCAATCTCGAAATGATGCCCGCATTGAGGGCACTTAATCACCTTTGGGTTGCTCACAGCGGCTCCTTAAAACAGTGGTCAGTTGTCAGTGGTCATCGGAAAAATACCCTACGGCCACAATCACCGGCACAAACACAATGCCGAGATAGGCTAGAAAGACGATGAGGTCGAACATATCAATACTCCCAGACGACCAAAGGAACGAAGTTTGTCGCAGCCGTGATCGTGCCAAGGGTCGAAGGCAGCGAACCCGATGCCAGCACATTTGCGGCAGTGCCACACTTCGTGGTGACCTTATTAAGTGTTGTGTTGGATGAAGTCATGCCCGGAATTACGATGATATTTACCGTAGGCGTAGTGCTGGTGGCTGCCCAGGCAAAGTAGTAGATGGCGGGCGGGAGAGTTACATCCGAAAAAGATGCGGATACAGCATTTGAACTCGTGGCTAGACTCATCGCGCCTGTATCGATCAGCTTGGTGCCCGAAGAATTGTAGATGCCTGCATTTCCCGTTGTGCTAGCTGTTCCAGTCACTACATAAATAGCAGCGTGCCCGATAGACCAAGTACTAGATAAAGCAAATTGACAGGTGTAAACAGTGGTAGCGGCTGGGGTTGAAGTACCTGAACCAACAGTAATCCCTGTCATAGTTGGTACACCAGCCGATAAAAAATAACCCACTCCGGCAGAGTTAACGGCAGATGAGGAACCACTGCAGGGAGCTGCCTGGGGGTTGAGCAGTTGAAACTCTGTGCCGTCATATATAGCTTCAGCTACTACTGTGGTAACCAGGTCTGATGCCACTAGTGCCGTGGCCCCGCACTTGGTGATCGCGGTTGCCGCAAGGCTATTGACCGCAAGCGTCGGCCCCGATTCGGTATTGACCGCCGTGGGCACCCAAACCACCCTTAGTCCCGCAGTCAGATACGGCGGCGCGGGAGAAAGCGTGACCGTCTGCGCCTGGGCAGTTCCGCCGCCCGCCGCATAGGCGGGCACACTGAGCGCGGCGGCGTCCTTGGCCGTGCCCGTCTGGGCAACGGACAGCCCCGACGCCAGTGCAAGAAGCGCCAGCGCCAGGACAATCAACTTAATTAGTGCGTTCAACTTCCGCATGCAGGTCATAGGTTCCAGTTCCCGTGGTGCAGGCTGTGAAAGTGGTGGTGTAGCTGATGGCGCTGGAGGTAGCCGACCAGAGCGGAATCGCGGCGTCAATGTAGCCGCTGGCAGTTGAGATGGAGGTGTTCGCCAGGGTGAGCGGCACGGTCTGCGCCTGGTGCGCGTGGGTTGCGTCAGTCCAGTTCACTGTGGCATAGACGTTTCCCTGGCCGGTGCTGCAAAGCGCATTCTGGTCCAGGTAGATTCGCACCAGGTAGTGACCCCCCGTACTGGTTGAGGCAATCAGGTTTACAGTGGTCTGCGAGGCTGACTGCGCGGTGACATCAGAGACGCCCAGCACCGTGTCGACGCCCAGGCCGTGCAGGTGGAAGCGGACGCCGATCGCGAGCGCCAGATGCTGCACCACAAAACCATGGAGGAGATCGCCAAGGAAGAACAGCAGACCGCGCGCGAGCTGCTACCGGAGTGGCAGCAGGCGATCATGGCAATCGAGGATCAGTACACCGATCGCCTACAGAAGATTCAGCAGGACGTAAAAACGCAGGTGATGAGCGAGCAGGAAGGCGCGGCCGCATCCCAGGCCGCGTGGCTTCAGGCCAACGCCGCCATCCAGAAAAGCGAGGAAGAAACCCGCGACAAGCTGGCCAGCGGCCTCCAAAACCTCTTTGAGCATCCGGAGAAATATTTCGAAGACAACGCCATGAAGATGGGCTATCAGATGCTGGCCAACCAGATGCTGCCTATGTTTGAGCACGGCGGCATGATGGGCGGGGCCCTGCAAGCTATGTTCGGCATGGGCCCGCAGATGAGCACCAGCAAGAATCCGATCACCGACATGAATTCCGTGCTCGGCGGTGGCCATGGCGCGGCCGGGCTCTCCACCATGAGCAACCCTTCCATGATGCAGTTCTCGCAGGGCAGCACGCTGATCCAGTCGAGCGGCGAGATATTTCAGCAGGCCGTGGGCCAGTTTCAATCCGCGGTGAGCCGCATCGGCACGCCAGGGATGCCTGGCGCGGGCTCAGGCGCCGGTGGGGGCATTCCTGGCGTGGGGATGGCTGGAGGGTCGAATACCGGCTCGGGCGCTCCTGGAGGCCCTGCAGGGCTTGCAGGCGCGGGTCTGCCATCGATTTCTCCGGCGCTGGGGATGCCTGCGGGCGGCTATCCGAATATGCCCGGCTCGGGCAACCAATATGTCAACGCATCGAGCCTGACGGGAACTGGCTCCAGCTCGTCATCGAGCTTCGGCGTCAATCTGCCTGCGGCGGAGGGTCCGCTAGCCATGCCGGCCGGCGGTTATCCCGATATGCCGCAAAACAGCTATCCAACCGTCGACGCTTCGACTTTGACGGGAACTGGATCCAGCTCTTCGCTTAGCAATATGCCGCCGGGAACTTATCCCGGCCAGATGCCCTCTGGTCAACAGATGATGGGCGCGGGGATGGGCTTGGCCACCGGCGCTGTCGGCGTTTATTCGGCCTTTAAAAATTCAAATCCCTTGGCTGGCGCTATGAGCGGCATGTCTGCCGGAATGTCTGTCGGAGCTTTGTTTGGTCCTGTCGGCGCGGGTATCGGCGCGGTGCTCGGAGGCCTCGCCGGCATGTTCGCGGGCATCTTTGGCGACCAGGGGAAAGCAAAAGCCGAAGCTCTCGATGTGAACACCATTCAGCCGGCCATTACAGCCGACATGCAGCAGTACGAGGCTGGAGCGTCGGGATACGAGTCAGTTGCCTCGACCATGGAAAATATGCTGATCTCCGCACAGAATCAGACCAATTCATGGGGAAGCGGGGCGCGGAAATACTTTCAGTCGAATATTGAGCCGGAGATCGACACTGTTCTTTCACAACTGCAAAAACAGCAGGCATCCGGCCGCAACGCTGTTACTTTGAGCGCGGCGCAATATCACACCGGCGGATGGGTGGACGATTTCGGTGACCTTGGGACAGGTGGCACAGAAGGCTTTATCCACGCCATGCAAAACGAGTTTGTGGTCAATCCCACGGCTGCGTCCGCGCACGCGCCGATTCTTTCCGCGATGAACAGCGGGATAAACTTCGGCTACTCCTCCACGGTGCACCCGAGGATGCCGGCCAGCTCGGCCAGCGGTGGGGTAAATCTGACTATCAAAGCTTGGGACTCAAAGGATGTGGCCACCTGGGCAAAGACAGGCGGCGGCCGCTCGCTGGTGGCGGCGATGAATCAAGCGCAAGGCCAATATAGCGGAACGGGGAGAGGATAGATGCCATACACGGACATTCTGAATCCGACTCCCACTCACCCGCTGAACCCCGATTACGGCTTCCAGAAGAAGCGGCCCGTCACCCACCTGGTGGCCAAGGCGAACCAGGGCGCGCCTTACTTCCGCGAGATCATGGACGTGGGCCACCAGTTCAGCTTTAACTGGGCCGATAGGCTGAAGAGTCAGGCGCAGAAGCTCAAGTGGTACTACGAGAGCTATCGCGACGGTCTTTTCACTTACATTGATCACGAGGCAGGCGGCCGGCACTATGTGGGCCGATTCTCGCAACCGGTTGAGCCCGTGCCAACCGGACACAACCGATGGACCATTCAGGGAGTGCTATTCGATGAGATTCCGCTCTCGCCGATGCTTGTCTACCCATCTGACTGGCAGAACGACGCGATCTGGCGGCTGACTCTTAACGATTTCGGCGATTGCATGGTTGCGGCCGTTTCAGGCAATTGGATACTGACTGCGATCGCCGGCTCAAAGAGTGCGCAATGCTTTGTGGATAGCTCAGCGGCAAGTACCGACGCCGCCTGCTACGTCTATCAAGGTTATGGATTCAAGCTATGGGCTCCCACCGGACCCACTTACGGGACTGCTCAGGTGCTGCTGGATGGGGTGATTGTGGGCACTGTAAATTTTCATTCCGCCTCAGCCATCCCCAGCAGCGCTCTGCTTACCGTGCTGAATGTACCACTCGGTCTGCACACGCTGATGTTGCAGCCTTTGATAGCAAACTCGATTCTCTTCGACGCGTTGCAGGTGATGCGCTGATGCCGATTCCATTGTCAACTGAGCTTGTCCAGATCAGCGCCGCGCGCAGCGGCCCGGCGCCGATCTGCCTGCTCGATGTGATCGCGCTCGACGGCACCACTTACCATTGGGGGAATAAAGAGATAGATACCGCGCCTGTTCTGCCGCCCACGCTACCCGGCACACCTCCAGCGTGGCTGGCAGGGCAGGCATTCCGGCCGGCCGACTACGACACTCATTATTATCCGTGGCTGCTCAGTGCAACTGGCTTTCATCATACGCGTTCGATGCAGTCCGACACTGCCACCATCACGATCCAGGATGTGAGCGGCAATACCCTGCAACGGGATATGGCTGGATTGATCGTGGGCACTTCTTTCGAAGGGGCTTTGTTTTGCTTCCGTATCTGGAATCCACTCGCTCAGCAGCCGACTTTCGTTCAATATGGGCGTCTGACTGTTCTGGGAGTTACAGAAATAGAGATATCATTCGGAGCTAACCAGCTTTTCAATCCCAATGATTACGATGGGCTGCCTTATAGCTACTCAGAAACCTGCCAATGGTTATATGGAAGCCGCGGGTGCGGCGACACATCCAACAATCCTTGTGACAACACATTCGTTACCTGCCGGCAACAAACACGTTTCTTTGGAGTATTAAACACGGTGGTTTTCACGCAAACGCCCAGCGTGGCTCAGATCAGCACCAATCAGGTGGTGCGGAATAGGCTGGTCTGAATGCCTTCTAGAAATATCACCACAGCAACAATCGGCAATCCGGTACCTCTTGCTTACGGCTATTTCCGCGCTACGGGAATGCAGTTGGTCGACTTTACTGTGCTGCCTACATTGGCCGTTCCCGTGGGAACTTTTCCCGCAAATATGCAAATCGGCTTTTGGGATCTGGGCGAGGGAGAGTTAGATGGAGTTGATGCGCTATGGATCAATGGCTTGCTCCAGTTTGCTTTCGATCCCAGCGGTATTCCGATGGGGCCTTCCCTGGTGGGTTATACCCCCAGTGACATTCTTACTTCTCCAATATTATCTTCCTTCAGTTTTCACTCCGGCTGCGATGCTCCTGTGGTTGTCGCGGGCACTTCGGCCACCTTGCAGGAACACGATCCGCTCTGGGCCTATCTGGGTTCGCTGGTCACTCCATTGTGCTACTCGCGAAGGGCTTACTATGTGATCGGCTGGACGCCGGCTGAAAATAACAGCCAAACCCTATCACCGATCGGCGATTTCAGGGGAATGCGCTGCCGTATCTTCGATGGCAATGGCAACCAGGTTTCTTACGGATTTACTACAAATCCGATCTGGCACTTTGTCGATCTCTGGTTGCGCCGCGCCATCAAGCCTGACTACGCGATTGATTACAACCTTGGGCCTGACCCGCTGACTGCCCAGGAGAGCGCCTGCTTTAACTGGCCATCAATCTATGCGGCCGCTCAATATTGCGATCAGATCCTGGCAAATGGGCAGCCCCGCTTCAGTGGCAGCTACGTCTTCACCAGCGATTCCACATTGGAATCAATGCTGGAGCAGTTTCTGCTGTGCTGCCGCGGCTACATGTACGAATTCAACGGTCAAATATATGTGTTCGTGGATCAGGCTCGCCCCTCGACTTTCCTGATGTCAGGCAAAATGCTTGTTCCGGGTTCTTTTAATGCCGATAACACAGAAGTGAACCAGGCTGGAAACCGATACATTGGTTCCTATCTTGAGCTTGGCCTTCCGGCTGTTTCTCAAATCGCAACCATCGCGCGGATGGCAACGAACGTGGAGATTACCACTGTCAACCCGAATCCGTGCGCTCCCGCAGATGTTATCAGCGTCGGCGGTGTTGCGGATAACTCCTTCGATGCCAGCTACCAAGTCACTACAACCCCTACAACTGAACTAGGGCGTGTTCACACTACCCTCAATGCCTCGACGATTAAGGCGAAGTTGATGAAGGCAAGGAATACGACGTCGAGTTTTTCAAATCGGGAAAAGATGCGCCGGAAGCCTTTGAGCCGCCTGAAGAGCCGTTCCACTTCGTTGCGCTTCTTGTAGAGTTCGCGATTGTACTCCCATGGATTG
>Ga0187857_10001096_pt1 | contig 29493 bp, 29 predicted proteins | sample June2016WEW_8_10_FD_132984 | JGI IMG/M metagenome (GOLD analysis project Ga0187857, IMG submission 132984) | Peatland microbial communities from SPRUCE experiment site at the Marcell Experimental Forest, Minnesota, USA - June2016WEW_8_100 | ecosystem: Environmental > Terrestrial > Soil >... | reverse complement strand
CGAGGCGCTGTCCTGAATCACGCCCCCACCCTTGGCGCCGGACTTGAAGCTGGCCGGCAGGCCCGCCATGTCGGCCATCCAATCCAACACGTGGGTTTCCAGTTCGGTGCAGGCGGGGCTGGTGGCCCACAACATCCCCTGCACCCCCAGGCCCGCGGAGAGCATCTCCCCCAGGATGGAAGGGCCAGAGTTGTTGGCGGGGAAATAACCGAAGAAATTCGGCGATTGCCAATGCGTGATGCCGGGCAGGATGAGCCGGTCCACGTCCGCCAAAATGCTCCCGAAGGCCTCCCCCTGCAATGGGGGTTGGCCAGGCAGCGAGGCGCGGATTTGTCCCGGCTCGACAGGAGAGCAGACCGGCAGCGACTCGACTCGCTGCTGGTAGGCCGCTATCCAATCCACCATCGCATGGCCCCAGCGGCGAAACTCCTCCGCGCTCATGTGGAAACTGGTCGTGTCGTCCATAGACCGGCATGATAGGAGGGGCGAGGGTCGAGGGTCGAGTGCCGAGTGTCGAGGGGGCGCATCCGGACACAGCCCCAAACTGGAATTTGCCCGCGCGGAGCGCGCCACTCTCCTGCCCCGGAGGGGCAGCGGATAATAGCCCAGGGCAAGGCCCGCCGGAGCGCAGCGCAGGCGGGCCGCCGCCCTGGGTGCCGGGCAAAGATAGATCACCCCCCTCCCATGCGCTCGGAGCGCATGGGAGGGGGGAAGGGGGGTGGGTTCCCGTCCCCGACTCGGGCCCAGTGTCCGGATGCGCCCGGGCCGCATGTCGAGGGTCATTGAAAATCCTCGCGAAAGCGGCATACTGGTAGCCTGACGATGTCTGACTCGACTTCCAGTCACCCGAACGAGCGCCAGTATTCCACCGGCGAACTTGTGCGCCGGCTGCTCGGCCTGGCGTGGGGTTACATGCGACAGCGCACGGGTAGCGGCAATTGCCGGGGCGGCGGCAGTCGGCCGCCGCCTATACGGATTCCCGCCGCATCGAGGATCGCCCCGGAGGCGCTCGTGAGAGCCCAGTGAGCGAGCTTCCCGCTATCGAAGGTGTCGCCATGCATCCCCTCCGGCCCGGGTTGGCAGAGATAGGCGCCCTGATCTTTCACCACGAGGCGGTGATCCGTTTTGTAGTAGTCGTCCGCCGGAGCCGTGTAGTGATTGTCGTTGAAACAGGCGCAGTAGAGGTCGCCGAGATGCGTCTTCATGTTCGTCGGCAGGTCGCAGACCGGCGGCTGGACGGCGCTGCTGTTGACGACCAACTCCGTGGGCAGCAACGGCGCAAAAAGATCGGCGGTTTCTTGGGCGAAGTAACGCTCGTTGCTGGCATCGATGCAGAGCCGGCGCGCTCGCCCGCCCGAACCCCGCCCGCCGATGGCCTCCAGAACCTGCCGGAGACGCTCCCGGGCAATCTGCGGCTGCCGCTCTTTCCAGAGCGCCACGAGGACCTGCACGTGGTCATGCCCGCGCTTCTCAGTAACGGTGAGGCTGCTGGGGTGGCTCGAGCTCCGAGTCGTCGTGGCCACATCCAGACCGACCCCCACAGGGCCGTCCCGCAGGTGGTCGCCCAGGAACGCAACGGCTCGGTCCAGGTCGGCCTGCGAATCAATCGTGATCAGCAGCGATTCCGCCAGCCCACGCCTTTGGGCTGCACACAGGGCCAGCAGGTCGATGGCCGCAGCGCCCCCGAACTCGTGAATGAGCTGGTAGTTCCGGCGCAAGGCCCCCTTGTTGACCGCCTGCGCGTAGAATTGCTCGAGGGTCAGCGGCGCCGCCGTGTGATGGTCGTACAGCACATGGCCCGCCAGGTAAGCGTCGGCCAAGGCCACCCGGTGGATCAGGATGCCGTTTTGTCCGCGGTAAAACGAACCCCTGGGGCTCGGCACGAAGTCCAGCTCGGCCGGAGGCATTGTGAGCAGGAAGAACGGATGCCCATCATCGGCCGGCAGGTTGCTCGCGCTGACCAGCCGGAACGACGGGTCGGCGTCCATGATCGGCTCGACCGCCTCCTGCAGTTCGGCTTCCAGCCCAGCCGGCGTGAAAGCCGCTTCATCGCGTAGCACCGTCCCCGTCCAGCCCCGGGCCGTCGCCGGATTCGGCGCGATGATCTGGAGCCGCGAATAGGCCGAGCGGTCATGGTACAGCCTAAGTTCGAGCCGCCCGGCCCGATAAAGGTCGGTGAACTCATCGCCCCCCAGGCTGCGGTACTCGAAGGAGCTTTGCCGGTCGGCCGCCACCAGCCGCAACGCCGCCTCGCACGCCCCGAGCGACGCCACCAGCCCCGCCTGGAACGCCGCCGCCTCGCGGACAACCACCGCTGCCCGCTCGACCGTGGACACGGATTTGCCAACCAACTCCGAGCCGACCAGCAGCGACGCGCTCGCCGCGATCACGCTCCGGTGCGGCCCGCGCGACAGCTCATCGAAGGCGATGACCGCCAACGCCGTGGATTTCCTGCACTGCCGCGCCCAAAGCAGGACCATCGTGCGGCTCTTGCGCACCGCCACGAGCGCCGCCCTCTCGTACCGCCGTCTCCGGGACCAACCTTCATCCCTCATCCTTTATCCTTTATCCTTTATCCTTCACCCCTTTATCCTTCACCCTTCATCAGTCCGGCAGCACCACCTCCCCGGACTTTTCCAACTCGTCCACGTCCGCGAACAGCGCCTGGCGCAGTAGTGCGATCTTCTCGGAGTTGGTCATCGGGCCCTCGCCAATCTCCCGCCACCCTGCATTCCGGACCCATTCGAGCAACGCCCCGCACGACTCGCGCTCGAACTTCTCCCGGAGCACGCCAAGCCCCTCCCGTTTAGCCCCCAGCCCTAATCCCAATCCTAATCCTAATGTATTCATCTACTTTGATCCCTTTCCATTCACTCCAGTTTTCCCATGCCTCCCCGGAAAAAACAAACCCTCCATCGGCTCCATTGGCTCTATTGGCTCTTTCTCCAGTCTGGCGCGCGAGGGGCCCGACCCGCCGCAGCCGCCGCGATTCCGGGAGGGTGGCACGGAATTCGTGTAATCCGCGTAATTCGCGGACGAACCGCCGCAGTCGCCACGATTCCGCGGCAGTGAGGCGGCCCATTCGCGCTCCTTCGTGGTCCTAATCGTAATGGCGCGGAGGCGCGACACCGCTTTCGCTCGGGGGGAGCGTCTGGCGCTCCTTGCCGTCCCGGGGGGGCCGAGAGCGCCGCCGCCGCTGTGGGCCGCCCGCGAACGTCCAACAATGGGTCCGGAGCGCCTCCCGTGTGCCGCCTCTTCCGGGCGACCGGCTTGACGTGTGTTGGGACGAGAATAATTTCATGCGGTTGGAGGCGAATTTAGGCGAATTTAAGCGAGTTTAGGCGAGTTTGGGCGGTTGGCTGACGCATCCATCGGCTGTTGTTGGGAAGGGACCTGGTCCGCGCCGCCGGGTTCTGGGGAGTCCCACCCGTACAGGAAGGTCCTGAGCCTATCGAGCTTTTCGTCCCCGGTCAGGTCGGCATCGTTTTCGAGGGCCTTGAGGTAAGTCCTCAGGTTGGGAAGTTCCTGGAGGGCTGCTGTGGCCACATGATGCTCGAGGCGGGTTTGCGCCAGCTTGAGGCGGGAGTGCCGGATCTCGATGGCCTCGCTGGCGAGGAGCAGCTTGATGAGCGGCACGGCCGGCCGCAAATCGTCGGGTTTTTCAGTGGCGAGGTTGAAGGCGGTTTTGGCGGCCAGTTTTACCACGGCCTCGCGCAGGCTGGTGACGTTTCCGGGCAGGACGTTCAGCTCGAGGGCGGCGGCCTGGGCATCGGCGAAATCTTGGGCCTGGCGCTCGGCGGCTCGGCGGCGGCGGAAGCGGCCGACGCTAGAGACTGTGGCCTGGAGGCCAAACTCCCGGCGGATACGCTCGACGGTTTCGGCATAGCCGAGGTTGTCGTCGAACAACCAGATTTCGAGGGTGTCGCGTTGTTCGGGCGTGAGCTGGTTCCAGGTAGAATCATTGCGCAGCTTACTCATCTCCAATTAGTAGTCCACAGTCCACAGTCCACAGTCCAGAGTCCACGGTCCACAGCGGTCCCTGATCTGGACTCCTCGCTGGTCTTTGCGTTGCGCTGCGGCCACACCGCGGGAGGGGCGGGCGGACGGCGGATGCGACGTTCATGGGGATACTGTGTATTAATGCTATACAACTGTCAAGGGGATATTTCACTTTTTCTTGGCGGTGGCGGCAGGGGCGTTGAGGGCAGCCCTGGCGGGGAGGGCCAAGCGGCCCACTCGCCCTAGTGGCGGCGGGGCGCGGGCGCCGATGGGGTTCTTCAACAGACGGGGAGCCCGTGGGATTGAAGGGTGTAGCAAATCAATTGGCGCTGGCGCGGTGCCCGTTTTTTCTTCCGGGGTCAAGCCGTAGAGCGCATACACCATCTCGCTATCTCCCGCTCCAACGCGCTCGTGTCCGCCTCGGCATCGCGCTGCTTCGCCGCGAGGATGCGGTCAGGCCAGTGCAAAAACATCCAGCGAAACAGTTTTGGAAGGGCGCGCGTCATGGACGAGCCGGCGAATCTTCTCCGTCGTTTCACGCGAGAAGGTCGGTTCGCCGCAGCGGTCGCAAATTCGCGCGGGAATATGTTCCACCAGGACAAGGCGGTCATCAATGGTGAAGACTTCGCTCACGAAGTCGTTTCTTGCGGCAGTGCCGCCACAAACATGGCACTTAAACATGGTTACCTCCGTTTTCGATGGTCAATCCATTCATTCGGGTCGGGTTCATAAATTGTTACGATCTTTGCCAGCGGCGCGTCGCCAAAAGGTACCTGAAAGTGCAAGGGCCGTCCACCCGCCGTGAAACCCAGCAATAGTGCGCTCGGTGAGTACTTGTCCTCGGGATAATCCTCGATTACTTCGGCCTTCGCGCCGGCCTCGCGAATTTCCGATTCGCTGATATTCCGCTCCACCACGCGCCGGAAGGCGTGCCGGCTGAATTCAAAGTGCCCACACGCCAATTGTTGCTGAATATCCAAAAGCGTTTTCATTTCGCGGTTCCTTCCACGATCTGGATTTCTTCCGAGGTCAGGCCGTAGAGCGCATACACCAACTCGTCTATCTCCCGCTGCTTCGCCGCAAGGATGCGGTCAACCAAGGTGATGACTCTGGTTTCAGTTTGTTTTGGGGCGTCGGCAATCGGTATCGTTTTGATTTCGTTTCCGTTGATGCGGAAAGGGATCGGCCATGAGATTGTCATATTGGCGGTCACAATAGTACTTTCTCATTAACTGACCCCTAATCGGAGAGCCAGTCGCGGAAAGCCAAAAGCTCCTGACGGGAAAGCTTGCTGACGGCGGTTTCGATCTCAGGAACGGAACTCATGCCGGAAGAATAAACCAACTCAGATTTCAGGGCAAGCGCGGAAGGCGCAACCGACGATGAGCGTTTGCGGATACGCTGCGGTGAGAATTGAGGGGGCCGTCGTTAGCCCGGTCGTTGACCGTTGCGGCGTTTCTGGCGGGGGCGGTCGTTGGCGCCTGGGGCATTGCTGCGGCGGACACCGTTGACCGACAGCTAACGAACGTTGGAGGTTAGGCGTCCCTTCTGTTTTATGGGTTTCTGTTGCAGCGCGTCTGCGCGCCCCCGCTTCGAGCAGTTTGACCGGCATTGGCGCGAACACTGTTTGATTCGTGGCGCGATTTTTCCGTCGAGCAGCCGTCGTGTCTGGCTTCAAGCGGATTCGTCACCGGCGCCAGGCGGGGTTCGGGGAGGACGTGCGACTGGCACTCGACCGTGAGTGGTACTGGGCCGGTGCGAAGGCGACTACTTCTTCTGCCAATGAATGATCTGCGAGTGCTGAGGCCTGTCCCAAGTGATCCCTGGGAAGTAATAGGCCAGCCAGTTGTAGAGAATTCGTGTGTGTTCTTTGATTTCCCAACGGTACGGGAGCGGCACGTCCTCGCACTTTTGATGGATCCAAGTGTTGACTGCGCCGAAGCGGAGGCTGGTTTCCCCTTTTAGGAGATCGACAAAGTCGCGGACGAAGGGGGTTTTGCGGAAGGCTTCACCGAGGGACCGGTTGAATTCGGTGGCAGGGACGCTGGGCGGTATTCTGAAGGTGACCAAGTCGTGGATGGCGCGCCTGATTTGTTCGGGATCGTATTTGGCGTGGTCCGGGGTGGCATAGAATTGGGCGAGCTTCGCTGGCGTCTCGGTGGCTGGGAGTGAGGCGATGGTGTTGAAAGGCGGCGGATTCCTGATAGAGCAGCTTGCCGGCGGAGTCTTTTTCGATGCATTCCAATCTGTCGCGGATGTCGTGTTCAGGGAGTTTGAAGATTTGCCCGGGGCTGCACTCCCCAACGGCGATGTCGCGAAAGCTGAGGGTTTTTTCCTGTGGGTGTCGCTTGTTCCAGAAGTCGTCCAGGCAGTAGATGAAAAGCTCAGGGGAGATGTCAGGCTTTTCCTCGACGCGGAAGGCGTAGATAGATTCGTGGCGGTTTGAATCTGCGGCGGGGCGCTCGCCGATGGTTTGGAGGAGTTCGAGTTCGACGAGCGGGCAATCGAGATTGTCTTCCAGGACCTCCCCTTTCTTGCTGCGGGTTGGGACGTAGGAGTGGAGGAAGGTGGTGAAGTGATGTTCCAGGGTGACTGCAGAAAGGCTCTTGCCGAGGCGCTCGGCTTCCTGAGTGAAAGCGGAGAGGACTTCGCTGCGGGTGAAATCGGGCCGATGCCAGGAATTTAGGAGGAAGTGCCAGGCGAAAAGAGGCTCGGTCACTGAGGTGGAAAGCTTCCAGTGAATGAGCCAAAGGGTTTTGAGGTCCTCGAGGTATTGGTCGTGGCCACCGGGGCCCAGCATCTCCTCGCCAAACTCCGAGGGGCGAAAGCCCTTTGCCGGCGGTTCATTGGCGACGGCCACGTCGGCGGCGTCTGCCCAGAACCGGATGGCGCGGACCATATTCTTGCCGACCCCGAGCCGCACCATGGCCTGGTCCTCGTCGGCAAAGAGGTCGTTATTGCGCCTCAGGTTCTGGACAGCCTTGGGGAGCCAGGTATAGCGGCAGGGAAAAGTGTCGTGGCCCGAGAAGCGAAACCGCGGTTTTTGCGGTTGATCTTGGACCGTTTGCGCGCTCATAGTTGCTCTTTCTGCATCCGATGCCGGCCTTTTCTGTTGTGGTCGGCGTTTATGGCACCACAATATATAGCGTTTCGACCCGCTCTGAAAGCAAAAAGTCGCCCGCATCCGCTTGCGCCTGTTTTAGGGGGTTGGCGAGGCGGATGCAATCTTTTTGATAATCTTCTTTGGGCTGTTCCGAAAGCCGGGGCCCTCGATCGGGATGCCGCTTGGTCATTGTTTGGCCCCTGCCTTTGCAGCCGATGGGAGTTATGGGAAGCATGGGAGTCATGACAACGCTCTCCCCGCCGTGGAGCCCGGGCGATTCATTCGGAAATTGAAAAACCTCGGGGAAGCGGCATAGTGGCAGGCTGAAAATGTCTGACTCGACTTTCAGTCACCAGGACGACCGCCAGTATTCCACCGGCGAGCTGGTGCGCCGGCTGCTGGCCCTGGCGTGGCAGTTTCGGGGCGATTGCCTGGCGTCAATGGCGCTGAGTCTGGCGCTGCTGCTGCTGGGGCTGGCGGGCTTGCAGTTGCTGGGCGTATCGGTCGATGTCATCCGGCACGCCCTGGACCCGGCGCAACGCGCGCCGGTTTATCCGCTGGGCTGGCAGGCGCCGCCGGGCTGGACGCCCTTGCAAATAGTGACGGCGTTGTCGCTGGCCATTGTGGCCCAGGCCCTGCTCCGCGCGGTGCTGACCTACCAATACAACATGGTCACGGCGCGGCTGACCCAGGGCAAGATCGTGCCGGATTTGCGCAGCCGCCTCTATGCCCGGCTCCAGGGCCTGAGTTTCCGCTTTTTCGATGCCCACGGCTCGAGCTCCATTTTCAATCGCGTCACCGGGGACGTGCAGAATACGCGGCTCTTCGTGGACGGGGTGGTGTTGCAGGGAATGAACATGGCGCTCACGTTGGCCGCGTACTTCCTGTTCATGTGGCGGATTCATGCGATGCTGACCCTGGCCTGCCTCTCGGTGACCGTCGGGCTGTGGTGGGTCACCCATTATTACTCGGGGCGGCTGCGGCCGGGCTACATGCGCAACCGCGAGTTGTACGACCAACTGGTGCTCCTGTTCACCGAAAGTGTGCGCGGCATGCAGACGGTCAAAGGTTTCGCCGCCGAGCCGCACCAGGCCCGGCGATTCGAGGAAGCCAATCAAAAGGTCTCCCACCAGCAAAAGCGCATCTTTTTGGATCTCTCCCTGTTCACGCCGCTGACCCAGTTGCTCTCGCAATTGAGCCTGGTCATCCTCTTTGCTTATGGCGGATGGCTTTATGTGCAGGGCCGCATCCCTTTGGGCGGCGGGTTGGTGGTCTTTGCCGGCCTCTTGCAGCAATTCAACGGCCAGGTGGCCAACATCACCACCATCGCCAACTCCGTACAGCAGAGCTTCACGTCCGCCCGCCGCGTCTTCGAGGTGCTCGACACCCCCTCGGAGGTCCAGAACCGGCCGGGCGCGCTCTCCCCGGGCCGGCTCACTGGCCGCATCGTTTTCGAGGACGTTACTTTCGGTTACACGCCCCAGGCCAGCGTGCTCGAGGCCATTTCGTTCGTGGCGGCGCCCGGCCAGGTCGTTGGCATCTTCGGAATGACCGGCTCGGGCAAAAGCTCGTTGCTGGGCCTGGTGCCCCGATTCTACGACCCGCAGCGGGGACGCATTCTGGCCGACGGCCATGATTTGCGGGACCTGGATCTGGACAGTTACCGGCGCCAGATTGGCATCGTTTACCAGGAGAGCTTTCTGTTCTCGAACACGGTGGCTGCTAATATCGCCTTTGGCAACCCGCGCGCCACCCAGGCCCAAATCGAAGAAGCCGCCCGCGCCGCCTCGGCCCACGAGTTCATCCTGGCGTTGCCCGAGGGCTACGAGACAGTGCTGGGCGAGGCGGGGGCCGATCTCTCCGGCGGCCAGCGCCAACGACTGGCCCTGGCGCGGGCTTTGCTGCTCCGCCCGCCCATCCTCATCCTGGATGATCCGACCGCCTCTGTGGACGCCAAGACGGAGCATGAAATCGTCTCGGCCCTCCGCCATGCCCTGGCGGGCCGCACTGCGTTTGTCGTGGCCAATCGGCTGAGTCTCCTGCGGCGGGCCGATGTCATCCTGGTGCTCGACAAGGGCCGCCTCGTTCAAAAGGGCGCCCATGAGGAACTGGTCCAGGCCCCCGGCCCCTACCGCGAAACCGCCCTCTTGCAGCTTATGGACCTGGATGAGAGGAGCGTGGGAGCGTGAAGCGTGAGAGCGTCGAGCGTGAGAGCGTCGAGCGTGGCAAACGCCACGATGCCCCCACGCCCCACGCTCGGACGCTCCGACGCTCCGACGCTCCGACGCTCCACGTTCCTTCGGAGGGCGGGCGGGAGGCGATCACCTATTTTCGTCCGATGGAAGACCGGGAGGCGGACCGGGCGCCGCTGAGCGGGGCCCTTATCCGGCGGCTGTTCACCTACACCCGCCCGTATGCGGCCCGGCGCAATTGGCTGTTCGTTCTGACGCTCGCCCGGGGCCTGCAATTGCCGGCCCTGGCGTGGATGATCGGCCAGACGATCAACGGACCGATTGCCGGGCTGGACCTGCGCGGCATCTACGTCCACGCGGGGGTCTATCTGCTGCTGGTGCTCTTCATGGTGGGGACGCTGCACCTGCGCCAGCGCTTCGCCCTCGAGTTGGGCGAGGCCGTGGCCCACGACATGCGCTCGGAGCTCTTCGCCAAACTCATCTCGCTGCCGATGGCCTTCTTCAACAAAACTAAATTCGGGCGCATCATCAGCCGCCTGACCTCGGACATCGACAACGTGCGCGTGGCGGTGCAGGACGTGGCGTTCGTAGTGACGATCCAGGCGGTGCAAATGACCGTCGCGGCGGCGCTGATGGCCTGGTACAACTGGAAGCTCTTTGCCCTGATGCTGACCCTGGTGCCGGTGATTTGGGTCGTCAACAACCGCTACCGCCGCGAAGTGAGCCGGCGGTTGCGAAGGCTCCAGGAGACGTGGAGCCGGCTGACCTCGACGTTGGCCGAGTCCGTCGGAGGCATCCGGGTCACGCAGGCCTTCGTGCGCCAGGAAATCAACTCGGGCTTCTTCCGCAAACTGGTGAATTTGCACGGCGAAAACAACGTCGGCGTCGCCCGCGCCTCGGCGGTGTTTATTCCCCTGCTCCAGATGAAGAGCCAGCTTTTTCTGGGCGCCACCGCCCTGCTCAGCGGCTACGGGGCCCTGCGCTGGCAAGGCTGGCTCCACATGGAGGCGGGCGACCTGGTCATGTTCTTTTTCCTGGCGAACTTCTTTTTCGACCCGGTCCAAGTCATCGGCAACCAGTATAACCAGGCGCTGATGGCCATGGCCGGGGCCGAGCGCTATTTCCGGCTCATCGACCTCGAACCGGAGTGGCAGGACGCCCCTTCCGCCCGGCCGCTCCCGGCCATCGAGGGACGGGTCGAGTTCCAGCACGTCTGCTTCGCTTACGAACCGGACCGGCCCGTGCTCACAGACATCAGTTTCGTGGCTGAGCCGGGACAGACCGTCGCCCTCGTGGGCCACACTGGCAGCGGCAAAACCACGGTGGCTGCCCTGCTCCAGAAATTTTACCTCCCGACCCGCGGACGGGTCCTGCTGGACGGGCATGACCTCCGGGATGTGGCCAGCAGTTCCCTCCATGCCCGGATGGGCACCGTGCAACAGAACAACTTCCTCTTTGCCGGGTCCATCAGCGATAACATCCGCTTTGCGAGGCCGGAGGCCAGTGACGGCCAAGTGCGGGCGACCCTGCGGGCGCTGGATTGCCTGGACCTGCTCGAGGAACTGCCGCGCGGCCTCCAGACGCAGGTGGGCGAAAAGAGCGCCGCTCTGTCGCTGGGCCAACGGCAATTGATCTGCTTCGCCCGGGCGCTGCTGGCCGACCCGCGCATCGTGGTCCTGGATGAAGCCACCAGCGCCATCGATACCGTCACCGAGGCGCGGCTTCAACGGGCCTTGGAAGTCCTGCTGCGCGGGCGCGCGGCGTATGTGGTGGCCCACCGCCTGAGCACCATCCGCAGGGCCGGCCTTGTCCTCGTGCTGGACCAGGGCCGCATCGTCGAGCGCGGCACCCACCGCACCCTCCTCGAGGCCGGCGGCGTCTATGCCCGCCTGCACGACGAGTTCATCAGGGGCCGGTGAAGCGCGTTCCGTCAAACTGTTCTTGCTGCGGACGCGTCAACCTGGGCAACAAGCTTCTCCAAAATGCCGCCAAAGAGTGAAAAGTTACGGCTTGACGCCTTCATGGCCGGGGCAAGAACTGCGGGGTGGATAATCGGTCTGCCTGATTCATCCCGGAGGGCTTGGTCTGATCTATAACTCCAACTGCTTTGGTGGTACGGGCCAGATGCGCCCTCTTTAAAGACCAGTTCGATGGCGGCGGCCTTTTCCGTTGAACTCACCGAGCCGGTGGTATTCCTCGACCGAGAGGCGCGAGAGCCGCTGGCGAACTTCTGGCATTTCCAGGAGCACTGACATTGCGATGTACGCTACGGGGGAGGCGGGGCGCTGTCCAGCTAAGCCGCCAATGCAAAATAACTTGAACAATCTGACTGGTTCTTTTGGCGGCTGGCGGCGTTGCTCGCTCGTCACAGATCCGGGATATGGTCCTTGCTCGCGCCTTGCCAGCCGCCAAAATCCCGGCGTCATATTGTCCAAGTTATTTTGCATTGGCTCCTACCAGTTTTTCCGGCATTGACTGAATTGGGCGCAGGTTGTAACACAGGGCACAAGAGCGCGCCGCGTTTGGCGCGCCAACCCTTGGCAACCATGAGCACCTCGCATTGGACCCCGCGCAGACGAGTACAGGCCGCCCTCGACCACGAGCAACCGGACTGCGTCCCGGCCGACTTCGGCGGCACGGCCGTGACCGGCATTCATGTTTCAGCGGTCACGCGCCTGCGCCGCCGCCTGCTGGGCCAAGCGGACTACCTGGTGCGTGTCATCGAGCCGTACCAGATGCTGGGCGAGATCGATGACGCGCTCCGCGAAGCCCTGGGCATCGATGTCATTGGAGCGGCGCCGCGAAGGTCGATGTTCGGCACCGAATCCAAAGACTGGAAGCCCTTTACGCTCTTTGACGGCACCCGATGCCTGGTGCCGGGCAATTTCAACGTGACCCGCGCCCCGGACGGCGGCTGGTTCGTTTACCCGGAAGGGGACACCACCGCCCCCCCCAGGGGTCACATGCCCCAGGGCGGCTATTTCTGTGATACCATCGTCGAGCAGGACCCCATCGATGATGCCAAGTTGAATCCCGAGGACAATACCGAGGAATTCGGTTTGCTGGGGGAAGCGGACCTGGCCTATTACCGCGAAAAGAAACGATGGGTGCAGGAGCGCGCTGATTGGGGCTGCATCCTGACCATTCCCGGCGCGGGCTTCGGCGACATCGCCCAGGTGCCGGCCCCCTGGCTCAAGCACCCCAAGGGCATCCGCGACATCACCGAGTGGTACATTTCCACCAAGACCCGCCGGGATTACGTCTATGCCATATTCGAGCGCCAATGCGCCATTGCTCTTGAGAATACCCGGACGCTCATCGGCCTGTTCGGGGACCTGGTCCAGGCGGCCTGGATTACCGGCACCGATTTCGGCACGCAACGCGGACCGTTTATTTCCGTGCAGGCCTATCGCGACCTGTTCAAGCCGTTCCACAAGCAGGTCACCGACCTCATCCATCGGCGCTCGCGATGGAAGACCTTCATTCATTCCTGCGGCTCGGTCTTCCAGCTCATCCCCGACTTCATCGACTCCGGATTCGATATCCTCAATCCTGTCCAGTGCTCCGCCGCCCAGATGGATGCCGCCGGGCTCAAACGTCAATTCGGCAAAGATCTCGTGTTCTGGGGCGGCGGGGTCGACACTCAGAAAACGATGGCCTTCGGCGCGCCCGACCAGGTTTATCGTGAAGTGCGGGAGCGGATTTCCCTTTTCAACGCCGGGGGCGGCTTCGTGTTCAACTCGGTGCACAACCTCCAGGGCAACACGCCCGAAGAAAACCTCGAGGCCCTCTTCAAGGCCTTGCGTGAGAGCCGACGGAACGAAGTATGAAGTATGAATTGTGTTAAACTAATGGAGCTATTTGTCAAAAAGAAAACATATGATTATTGTTTACGTCTCATTCAAATCACCATCCTGTTGTTGCCAATTTCGTGCAGAAAAGCATCGACGACGTTCAGTCCGCCTGCCACGCACATTCATAAGGTAGCGCTGGAGCCCGCTACTAACCCTGACCCGAGTAAGCTGGTATGGGTTCAGCCCGGTACATTCCTTATGGGCAGCCCGACTAATGAACCGTGGCGTATGGGGCAGGAAACGCAGCACCAAGTTACCCTGACGCAGGGGTTTTACATAGGGATCTACCTCGTGACTCGCAAGGAATACGCAGACGTCATAGGGCATGATCCCAGCAATCACCCAGGTACGAATGTCGATAGGTGTCCGGTAACACAGGTGCAATGGTTTCATGCTACAAACTACTGTGCCCGACGCACACAACAAGAGCAAGAACAGTATAAGATCCCCCCGAATTGGGCCTACCGATTACCTACGGAGGCAGAGTGGGAGTATGCGTGCCGGGCCGGCAGCACGACGGCGTTTTACTGTGGCAATGCATTATCTTCCGCCAAGGCAAATTTCGATGGGCAATACGAATACGACGCCTCAAGGGGCGGCCAAGTTATCAACACGCACGGAGCTATTATCGGACACCCTACGGAGGTTGGCAGCTATCAGACGAATGATTGGGGGTTGTACGACATGTGCGGTAATGTTTGGGAGTGGTGTCAGGACTGGTATGCAGCTTATCCTTTGGAAGACGTCTCTGATCCGACCGGACCCACTAACGCGACATCGCAGCGAGTAATTCGGGGTGGCAGCTGGAAGGCGCCAGCGGCTCAATGCCGTTCCGCATTTCGCAATGGTCAAGACCCAAAGGACGAGGGAAGCAACCTTGACGAAGGTTTCCGGGTCGTGTTGGCCCACCTCCGATCAAAGCGGGAATGAAGCCGGAAATGTGTGCTGGTTTGCTGCGATAGTACTGCCCAGGAACCAATGAACGCCTGCAGCGCACTGGCCAGAAGACCCAACTCCTGGAGCTTTGCCGCGTGACAAACGACTTTCACCGCCTTTGAAGGCATAAGAAATTACGAAAAGCAAAGGGGTCATCGTTCATGCTTCATGGTTCATAATTCATCGTTTGCTTGGGGCCCATCGTCCTGCCGGCCCAAAGAGCTTCTCCAGGGCGGCATCGAGGGTGCCGGTGCGCGCGGCCAGGTCCAAGGCTGTGAACCGGCGGCGCAGGAACCGGGCCTGGCAATAGGTGCGCCGGAGGCGTTGGCGCGAGATGCCGATGTCTTCGGGTTCGACGGGGGCGCCGGCGGCCTGGAGCATTGCTTTTAGATCGTCGAATGGAATCAACTGCTGGCGCAGGCGTTGGCTCAAGCGCGGCCAGGCCTTCCGCAACGTATCCAGTTGCTCACGCAGCTCAGCCCGGTCCACGGCCTTGGCCCGGCTTTCGACCAGGGCAACGTTCCGGGCGTCGCCTTCCTCGAACAGTTCGCGGATCTGCTTTTCGCGCGCCGCCTGGTCGGGCCATTGGGCGCAGCATCGGTCCAGGTCCAGTTCGGCCAGCGGCCAGGACAGGAGCCATTCATAGAGCGCAGAGACGGCCAGCGTGCCGATGGCCACCTTGAAGCCGTGCCACGGTATTTTGCCGTTGTGCGTGTGGTGCTGCATGTCCCATATATGGCTGAAGAGGTGTTCGGCCCCGGAGGCGACGCGGCTGGATCTGGCCCAGACCATGGCAAAGCCGCCGAGCATCAACCCCTGCGCCAAGCGCTCGAGGGTGTCGCGGTCGCCCGTGCGCACCCCGGCCGGATTTGCCAGCACCTCGCGCAAGCGGCCCTGGATGATGTCCCAGGCCCCTGGGTTGATGGGGTCGGTTCCCACCGCATCGGCCAGCAGCCAGTCGGCCCCTGCGACCGTCTTGGCCATCAGGTCCGCGTAGCCTGCGGCGTTCAAATCGGCGGGTGCCGCCTTCATGACCTCCAGGTCGGCCACGACGGCGATTGGGGCAGGGCAGGGGAAGGTCTGTTTGGAGCCGTTGTAAGTGATCGAGGCCCCGTAGGCGGTGTAGCCGTCCATCGAGGCCGCCGTCCCCACGGCGATGTAGCGGCGGCCTGCCCGATGGGCCGCCAGTTTGGTCAAATCGTTGATCGTCCCCGAGCCGACTGCAACGGGGATCGCCTCGGGCCGCCCCTGCAAGACCTCCTCCAGGACGGCCACGAACCGGTTCTCAGCATAAAGTTGCCGGTCCGTGTATATGTAAGGTTCCTCCACGGCGCGCTTGGCCCGGCGAAAGGCCTCCACCACCGCCCGCCCGGCGGCGGCAAAGGTGGTCTCGTCCGCAACCACCAGCGCCGGTTTATCTCCGAACTCGCGGGCGAAAACCGCCGGCGTCTTCGCCAGCACTCCCCAACCCAGCTCCAGGCAACGGGTTTCCTGCGTCGCCTCCAGGGCGCGCTCAACATGGGATTTCAGGCCGTCTTTCATTTTCATGCTTCATTACTACGAAAGAAACCGCCGGCCTGCAATGCGTTCTGCTCTTGGCTGGACTTTATCCACTCACGGAGCACAGCACAGCAGTTGGGCAAAGTGGTTGAATGAGGGATGAAGTATGAATTCCAGACTGCGGACTACGCTTGTCGGACTGTGGACTGTGGACCGTGGACTGTGGACCGTGGACTGCGTTCACTTTTCTCGTTTCGGTCCTGGCCAGTCGGGTCGGATTCCATTATTGTGGGGCAAATGACAAGTTGTTTGCCCAGACCGGATGTCATCATCACGCATGAGAGCGATCTCGATGGCTTGGTGGCCGGGGTCTTGCTGCGGCGGCTGGCGCAGAAGCTCTTCAATGCCGAAGTGCGCCTGGAGGCCTGCCACTACCACACGTGGCGGCAGCGCGAGTTGCGCGAGCCCTCCGCCTGGGTGACGGATCTGACGTTTGAGCAGCGGCTCGACAAGCCCAACTGGGCCGTCATCGATCATCACGCGACCGAACTCAAGGCCCACAACGCCCTCCTCATCCACGATATCGGCAAGTCGGCGGGGCTGCTCTGCTATGAGTTGTGCCAGCAACAGGGCCTTGGTTCCCCGGCCCTGGATCGGCTCGTCCACCTCAGCAACGTGGCCGACCTGTTTCTCGAGGACGACCCGGATTTTGTGCTGGCCAGCGACTACGCCAACCTGGTCAAGATTTACCAGTTCTGGAATTTGCATGCCTTGCTCGAGGGCCGGCTCGAGCGGTTGCTCGATCATCCGCTGCTCGAAGTCATGGCCGTCAAGCGCCGCATCGAAGATCCCCTCGGCCTGGCCTGGAGCAGGGAGAATATTGTTCCCATCAGTCCCGCCGTGGGCTTCGTCAATACCGTCATTGGCAACAACAACCTGATCGTTCATCAATTGCTGGAGCGACAGGCCTCGGCCTACCCGGTGCTCCTGACGCTTTTTCGGCGCACCAACGCCGTCATTATCGCCAGTCTGCGCAGCCGCAACGGCGAGGCGCTCAAGGTGGCGGAGACCCTCCAGGGCGGCGGCCATGCCAATGCCAGCGCCGCCACCCTGCCGCGCTCCGTCAAGACCATACCTGACGCCCTCAACTATCTCCGCCAGGTCCTCAACCCCAGGAAACAGGAACTCGCCACGCCCCAGGGACTCTCGGACATCTTCGATGCGCCGCGGGGGTAGCTTCCAGTTTATGGCTCAGACCCAATCAGCCTCCATCCTCCCGGCCCTGCGCGCCGACGGTCGTGCACCCGGCCAGCTTCGCCCCGTGCGATTTCAGAACCATGTTGCCCCCTACGCCACCGGCTCGACCTTGATCGAGTGTGGCCAAACGCGCGTCATCTGCGGTGTGACGGCCGAAGAGTCGGTCCCGCGCTGGCTCAAGGAACAGAATGTCCTGGGCGGCTGGGTGACCGCCGAATACTCGATGCTGCCTTACTCGACCTTGCAACGAAAACAGCGCGACATCACCCGGGGCAAAATTGACGGCCGCTCCCAGGAAATCCAGCGCCTCATCGGACGGGCGATGCGCGCGGCCATCGATTTGGCCAAACTCGGCCCACGCACTCTCTGGGTCGATTGCGACGTGCTGCAGGCCGACGGCGGGACCCGCACTGCCGCCATCACCGGCGGCTTTGTGGCCCTGACCCTCGCCATCCGAAAGCTGCTTGCCGAAGCCAAGTTGACGGAAAACCCCCTCCTCCAGCCCGTCGCCGCCGTCAGCGTCGGCATCCTTCAGGACCGCCCACTGCTCGACCTGTGCTACAGCGAAGATGCGGAGGTGGCGGTCGATATGAACCTGGTGATGAATGCCGCCGGGCAGTTTATCGAATTGCAGGGCTCGGGCGAAGAAGCCACTTTTACCCAAAGCCAACTTGAGGAGATGCTCGCCTTGGGAAAGGCCGGTGTCCAGCAACTCCTGCGCGCGCAACAAGAGGTCCTGGCCGGTGGTTGATCACGCCAATGTCACTAGGATTTGATGCCGAGCTCAGAGGCGCACCACGGCCAAGTGCTTGTCCCGGAGGGACATACGACAATAGCCCAACGTTTCAACTTTGGGTTGGAGCGCCCAAACCGTCAGGAGTCCCGAAGGGACGGCTGAGTGGGGGGCCGGTGTCAGCCGTCCCTTCGGGACTTGTTGGCCTTTGTATGGCTAAACCCAACGTTGAAACGTTGGGCTATTATCATGCGTCCCTCCGGGACGAGCATGGAATCCCAGTGGCATTGGGTCAATGACACCGCGCGCGCTTTGGCACGTTTCCGTCGCCACCTCGATGGAGGCGGAGGACGCGGTCTCGGCGTGGCTTGAGAGCACTTTTGCCCAGCCGGCCTGTTCTTATACGGATGTCGCCAGCCGGGTGACGACCGTCACGGTCTGCCTGGCGGAACGGCCGGATTGGTCGCCCGCCCGGCGCCTGGAACTGGCCGGCGGTTTGAGGCAAATCCGGGCCTGCGGCCTGAGCATCGGCCCGGGCCGCGTCAGGCTGGCCAAAGTGCGCCCCCAGAACTGGGCTCAATCCTGGAAACGGCATTTCCTGCCGATGACGATTGGTTCAGCTCTGCTGCTCAAGCCGAGCTGGAGCCGGCGCCGGCCTCCCAAGGGTCAGGCGGTGGTCGTGCTCGATCCGGGGTTGAGCTTCGGCACGGGCCGGCATCCCACCACCGCATTTTGCCTCGAGCAACTGGTGGCGCGGCGGCGTCCGCGCCAGAAGCAATCCTTCCTGGATGCGGGCTTTGGGTCGGGCATCCTCGCCATCGCCGCCGCCAAACTTGGCTACGGCCCCATCGAGGCCTTGGATTCGGACTCCGAGGCCATTCGCGTCGCCCGCGCCAATGCCCGCCGCAACCGCGTTTCCGCCGCCATCCGGTTTCGCCTGAGGGACGTGGCCCGGTTACCGCGCCGCCCCGCCCGGAAATACTCGCTGGTGTGTGCCAACCTGACTGCCGACCTGCTCGTGGCCCATCGGCAACGCCTCATGGCCCAACTTGAACCGGGCGGTTTCCTGGTCCTGGCGGGCATTCTCAAGACCCAGTTCCCGAAGGTCCGCCAAGCCTTCGAGGCCGCGGGTCTGGAACTGGCAGCGAACCGCGTCGGCGGGCAATGGCGTTCCGGGGCCTTTTCCAGGGTTTAGAGCAGCCCTGGGCCTTTTCTTTTTGAATTGTTTTTGAATTGATTAGTTTGCAAACTGTCGTATAGTTGCAATGCTTGAAGCAGCCGATGCCAAAGCTAAAGCAGTGGGGAAGGGCTCAGGGAAAGGGCCCCGTGGCATCGTTCCCCCCTGGCTGCAATCTTCTGGCCAGGTTAAAATTGAACCAAGGACATCAAGCTATGACCAAAACGTTGGAAGTCATCAATGAAGCGATCCGCAATCCCAAACACCCCTTCCGCAAGGTGGAGGACCAGCCCAAGAAACCCCAGAAGCATCGTTATGAGCGCAGGAAGGTCCGGGGCTATCTCCAGCTAGGCGAATGGGGGTCCGGAGAAGCGGCGTAAGAAGACTTTCATCTCAAATTGAAACCGATCAGCCACGCATCTGCGTGGCTTTTTCATTGTCCGTGACGTTGGAACTCAACGCTGCTTCATGGCGATGAAAATGCCCTGGGCGAGCTTGTCCTGATGGGCCAGTTGTTGCATGAACACCATCTCGCTGCCCATCGCCTGCATCAGCGCCGTGTCAAACCCGATGATCCGCAGGGCGTCGTAAGTGAGTTGCTTGTTCAGCATGTCCAGATAGAGGTCCACGTGAGGGGCGAAACGGCCCGTGTCCTCGGCCGCTTGCACCTTGCAGCCGTTGGCTTCGAGCAGGCCCGCGTATCCCTCCCGGTCCTGAATACTCGGGAACTTCATGAACGTGAGGAATCGCTCGGCCTCTTGCGCCGACAAGCCGGCTGGCCCTTCGACCCAATCGGTGAAGGCGATCAGTCCTCCGGGCTTCACCAGCCGGACGGCCTCGGCAATCAGCCTGGGCTTGTCCACGACGTAACACCAGGCGTCCTCGCCCCATATAAAGTCGGCGCTCTCGGCCGGCAGGCCCGTGGCGCAGACATTGGCGAGGGTGAATGTGATTTTGTCAGCCAATCCCAGGGCCTGGCAGCGCTGGCGGCCGCGCTCGACAACCTTGGCGGTGGCATCGACGCCCCGCATCGAGGCCACGCCGCGGAATTTCACCAGGAAACGCATGCCGGCGCCGTTGCAGCAGCAGAGGTCAACCCCCTGGAGGCCCGCCCCGATCCCGGCGCGTTGCGCCAAATCCATCGAGGACTGGAAGCCCCCGATATGGATTTGCTCGCCCATTACCAGTTCCCAAAGGTCCCCCTCCGGGCCGCTATAGACGGCCTGGACATTCTCCAAGCCAATATTATTGATCGATTTCATTATCAGTTCTGGCCAGGACGGTGGTGTCCGACCTGCTCCTAATCTTAATCTTAATCCTGCTCCTAATCTCCTTCTCTTGCAGTCTCGCATAGTCGAACAGGCGATTCATTCGGATCAAGATTAGGAGCAAGATTAAGATTAGGCGCCAGAAACGGCCACCCAAAAAAGTGAAATCTTGACCCGCGACTTGTCCCAGGGCCAATTCATGGGGCCGCAAAACCAGGGGCGGGGACGGCCTCGTGCCCGCTTCCTGGCGGCTCGTGGGAAGGGGAACAGGGGACGAGCCGTCCCCACCCCTTTCATGAATCGGCCCCGGCTTCCCCGTGAGCGGGTCGTGACGGTCGTTGACGCCACCGATAGTTCTGCCATGCTGGCCGCCAGCGATGCCGCGAAAAACCCGCACACTGCTGCTCGCGCTGGTGGTCATGTTCATGGTGGCCATACTGACCGCGCTTTTCCTGCCATTGGGCCGAACTCCCCCGCGCCCGCCCCTGCCCAACCCGAATGGCTATGACGATTTCCTGAAAGCCGCAGCGTTATTAGCCGGCGACGTGGGCAATGCTCCGACGTTCGACCACAACGGCCTTGGGGTGTTGGTTTCCGCCAACTCCGAATCGCTTCGCCTGCTGCGCCTTGGCCTGACCCGCCAGTGCGCTCTGCCCGCAGATTCCGCCATGACTAATGTCGCCGGTCTGCTGGGGGACTTGGCGGCCATGAAACGACTGGCGCAACTGCTTGCCGCGGAGGGTCGGTTGCGCGAAATGGACCACCGCCTTGCGGACGCCGCTCACAGCTACCTCGATGCCATCCGCTTCGGGAACGAGATGAGCCGGGGCGGGTTCATCATCAACCGGCTCGTGGGACTTGCCTGTGAAGCGATTGGCGACGCCCCGCTCAGCAAGCTTGCGCCGAAGCTTAGCCGCGAGGAGGCCCGCCCGGTCATAGCTGAGTTGGAGAAAATCGACCTTGCCCGAGTCACGTGGGAGGAAGTCCGGCGAAACGAAAACAGGTTTTCCCGGTATCAACTCCGTACCGGGTTCAATCCAATTACTTCGGCGATGGCTCAGTGGCGAAGTTGGCGCTCACTGCAAAGGGCAGCAGTGAGGCACAGAAGAATTATAGCCCATGAACGCCTGCTGGCGGCTGAAGTCGCCGTGCGCTGTTACCAGGCCGAGCAGGGGCATCCGCCAGCGCGTCTGGAGCAGCTTGTTCCGAAATATCTCCAGCGCGTACCGTCAGACCCGTTCAGGGCCGGACCGGTGATTTACGGCCCGCAAGGGACCAACTGGCTGCTCTACAGCGTCGGCGAGGACCGCGTGGACGACGGCGGCAAACCCGTAGGCCGTTCGGGTCGGGATGCCGTAGCCAGAGGTGACATATTTTACGATTCGCCTTATTGAGCGCGGAGCGCGGCTGTGCTGCCCGGCGGTGCCAGCCCGGCACCGAGGCAGGCAGGATGAAAGCTCCAGCACTGCCCTGTTGCTCAAACCCGCCCACCCCATTTCGAACGTGGTCCGCACCTCGTGGACGACCAGCGGGCGTGGACGCCCAGGACTCTTAGTCTGGCCAAGTGTTCCGCCTCGCGGGAAGGTTTGACGGTTGTCCCTTCCCGACGTAAGCTTTGGGCATGACAGAAGTGACGATGAAACTGCCGGAGAAGGCGTCGCTGGCGTTGAAGGTGCCCACCGAGGCATTGGGCCAGGAACTGCTTCTCGCTGCGGCTGTCAAGCTTTACGAACTCGGCAGGCTTTCTTCCGGCGCGGCGGCAGAGTTGGCCGTTATGCCGAAGCCCTTTTTTCTTGCCAAGCTCGCTGATTATGGGGTCTGCACTTTCGACCTGAAGAAAGAGGAACTGCAACGGGAGATGACGCTTGGCTGACGTCTAGCCCTTGATCCGTTTCAATTGCCCGAACTCGGGTCTGGAGGAATAGTAGGTGTCTAGCGGATAGCAGCCGCTGATGAGGCCGTTGCGCGGGGCGGTTGTGCAATCACTGAAGGTGCGGCAGAGGCGCCTGGCTTCGAGCCTGCCTTTGGTGAAGGCGTCGGTGAAGATGTCCGGGTACGCCAGGACCATGCGCCCGATGCCCACGAGGTCGGCCCAGCCGTTGCGGACCACGCATTGGGCCACCTGGGGCAGAAATTCCTGCAAGTAGGAATAGGCCGAGCCGACCAGGAGCAGGCCGGCGGGCGCGCGCCTTTTGACCTGGCGGACGGCGTTGACCTGGCGGGCAACGCCGATCAACGGGTCTTCCGGGGGCTGATAACCATCCGAGGGCGGATAAGCGGCCGGGCGCTGGATATGCGGATTGTAATAAGGGGAGCCGGCGGTCAGGTTGAGGATCTTCACGCCGAGCCGCCGGCACAACTCCACGAACTGAAAGGTTTCGCTCAAGTCATACTCGACCGGGTTGTCCACGTTGACTCCGAAGCCGTAGCGATAAGGCAGGCAATGGGAAAAGTCTTCCGGGATGCCGGGGCCGGGCTTGCCCGGCCTGGAGAGCGCCGGGTCGGGACGGAAGGGCACGAAATCGAAGGCGCTCAGGCGCACGGCCAGATCGATCGGGTTGCCGGCGGCCCGAATGCCCGACACGATCTCGCGCAGGGGCCGGGTGCGGTTCTCGAACGAGCCCCCATATTTCCCAGGGCGAGTCCAGGCGCCCAGGAACTCATGGAGCAGATAGCCGTGGCAGTGTTTGATATCGACAAAATCCGCGCCGGCCTCCCAGGCGAGCCTGGCCGCCCGAACATAGTCCGCAATCAGCAGATCCATCTCGCTGTCCGTCCACACCTGCTCCTGGCCGGTGACGCCGAACTTGCGGTCGAGGATTGGGTGGCGCCAAGCCACTCGAGGCTCCAGGCGGGACTTGTCGTTGGGCTTGCAAAACCGCCCCGAGTGCGTCAGTTGAAAGCCAATGACCAGGTCATCCGTGGTCCCATGCCGCTGCTCGTGGGCAGCCAGGAGCGTCTCGCGCAATGTGGCCAGGCCCGCCTTGTTCTCTTCATTGATGATGAACTGGTTCGGGTTGGCCCGGCCGTCCGGCCGCACCGCCATGGCTTCGCCCCCAAAAATCAGTTTTGCCCCGCTCTGGCCGAACCGTTGCCAGCGCCGCAGCATTGGCTCGGTCACGCCCCCGCTGGTCGTGGCGTCCCAGCCTTCCATGGGCTGCACCGCACAGCGGTTGCCGATTCTCTTGCCGTTGATCATGACCCCGCCGGCCGGTTGCGCCAGCGGCGAGGCGCTGCCGGTGAGGATTTGGTCGTCGCAAGGCAACTCGATGCCGAGGGAGGCGGCGTGCCCTCGGAAATCGTCGGCGGTTTTCAGTGATGGGACCCGGGTCAGCTTCATGGCTGTTGAACCTGGAAAAAGCAGTTTAACCGCTCTTTGCGGTTCATCCACTGCCGTTTTTAGGTCGAAAAAAGGTCGGGTAATTTTCCTTGGCGGCCTCGCGCAGGAGCAACAGCGCCAGTTCGCGAGCGTGGTAATCGCCCCACATCGAGCTTTCGCCGTTGGGCACTTTCTGGCCCGGGGCGATGCGGTCCCAGGCGTTGGGCCGGTGATACACCGAATGCAATATCAGGCCCTGGTGCCGGGGTTCGGCCGAGAGATAGGGTTCATCGAACAGGCCATTGGCTATGGTCAGGCCGGCCTGGCGGTAGCGCGCCCCGTTCCGGCTGTCGCCTTTGGCCGCCAGGTGGTTTCCCAGGCGAATCAGACCCTGGGCGGCAATGGCAGCGGCCGAGCTATCCACGGGCTCCCACGGGTTGAACGGGTCGGAGGTCCGGTCGAGGTAGTCCCCCAGCCGATGCAGGTTTGGGGCCCCGGTGTCCCACATCGGAATGCCATCCGCGCAGGAGTTGGCGAGGTAAAAGTCCGCCGTGGCCAGGGCGGCGGCGTAGAACCAATCGAGGGGCGAGGGGCGAGGGTCGAGGGTCGAGGGGCGAGGGGCGAGGGGCGAGGGGCGAGGGTCGAGGGGCGGCAGTTCGTTCCCTCGCCCCTTTCTGCTTTCTGCTTTCTGCTTTCTACTTTTTTGCCCCGCCCCTCGACCCTCGGCCCTCGACACCTGCGGCGGCAACGCCTCGAGGAATTCCAATTGCTCGGCGTAGCCGAGGATGGCCCAAGCCAGGCCGCGCGTCCAGGTGCTGAAAGGCGAGTATCCCTGCTGCGAGTTGGGGCAGCGGTAACTGCCGTCCTTGGAATTGAAGATGCTCTCATGGGCGGTGCGCCCGCGGCGGTCGTAAAGGTCCCGGCCTTGGCCGTAATAGATATTGTAGCGGGCGGTGCATTCGCCGTGAATCAAGAGGCGCTGCAAGAGGCTGATTCGGCGGTCGCCTTCGCCCATCAGCACGTGCCCCAATTGATGCGCCACGGCCAGTGAGCGCAACGAGCGCATCGCATCGACGAACAGCGAATGCGGGCCGTTGAAAGAATAGATGTAGCCCAGGCCGTCGGCCGTGTCAGCCCAGCGCGCCGCCTGAATGGCCCCGGAGACTTTCAGCGCCAGTTCGCAGGTCTCCTGCTCGCGCTCGCTGAAGGGGACTTTGCCTTCGCGCATGAGGCGCCAGAGATTGCCGTAGGTCGAGATGTTGTTGAACCCGTGGTCGTGGACGCCGATGTGCGAAACGTGGGTGGCCATCAGCTCGATGGTCTTGCGCCGGCCTATGTCCAGGAACCGCCGGTCGCCGGTAGCGTCGAACTGCAAGAGGGCGGAGCCGAATTGGAACCCCTGCGTCCATTCGGTCCAGCCACGCGTGGCGTATCGGCCCTTGACCGTGAAGACGGGGGTGCCATGGGCGGGATTCCAGGTCTTTTCGATGGCCAGGATTTTGCCGGCAGAGAGGTCAAAAAGCCGGTGCAGCCTGGGCACGAGCTGCCTCGGGATCAGGCGATGGTCAATTTTGAGGGGCACATCCGTTCTTTGTACTTCATTACAGCCGTCGCAGATGGAACCCGCCATCGACGTTGAGGACCTCCCCGGTGCTGAATGGCAGCAGGTCCTGCGCGATAGCCGCCACGGCCCGGCCGACATCTTCCGGCGTGCCCCAACGTTGGATTGGCGTCAGGCCCTGGGCTATCAACCGGTCGTATTTTTCCTTCACCGGGCGGGTCATGTCAGTGGCGATGATGCCGGGACGGATTTCATAGACGTTGATGCCGTGTTCAGCCAACCGCGCGGCGAAGAGCGGGGTCAGCATGGCCAGAGCGGCCTTGGCCACACAGTAATCCCCACGGTTGACCGACGCCGTATAGGCGCTGATCGAGGTAATCGTGATGATCTTGGGCCGCATCGGGGCCGGAGGCAGCCCCGCGCGGGATTGTTCGATCATCCACCGCGCGGCAAGCTGGGTCAGGAAGTAGGGGCCCTTGACGTTCACGTTGATGAGGCGATCAAAACTCTCCTCGCTCGCCTCGAGGATGTCGGCGCGCGCCTCCGGGGCCACGCCGGCGTTGTTGACCAGCAAATCGAGCCGGCCCAACGCGGACCGGGTGAACTCAATCAGCCGCGCCCGGCCTGCGCCGCTGCCGATGTCTGATTGGCAAATCTCGGCTCGGATGGACTTGCCGGCGCTGGCCGCCAGTGACACGCAGTCCGCCGCCGTTTGGCGGGCAGCCGCGAGGTTCCGCGCGCAGCCCAGCACCAGGTCCGCCCCCAGCCTGGCCAGTTCCAGGGCGATGCCCCGGCCAATGCCGCGCGAAGCCCCGGTGATGAGGGTTGCCGCATTCATGCGCCGTTAGAATAGGGACCAAAAGCGCAAGGAAAAGATCATTCTTTGACACCCCAAGGACAGCCCCTATCCTTGGCCGGTGCGCACCATAGACGTATCGCTGGGCAAACGCAGCTATCAGATCAAAATCGGGACCGGTCTTCTTGGACGCCTGGGCGCCGAATGCGCTGCCCTTGGGCTTGGCCGCCGTTGCGTCATCATCTCGGACCGGAACGTCGCGCCGCGTTTCGGCGCAACGGCTCGCCGGGCCCTGCGCCGGGCCGGATTCCAGTGCGCGCTCTTGACGGTGCCTGCCGGAGAAACCGCCAAAGATCTCAAGACAGTCCGGGCCTGCTACGACCAACTGGCGGCCCTCCGACTGGAGCGGAAGTCCTTCCTCCTCGCCCTCGGGGGCGGCGTCGTCGGAGACCTGGCCGGGTTCGTGGCGGCAACCTACCTGCGCGGGATTGCCTTTGTGCAGGCGCCCACGACGCTCCTGGCGCAAGTGGACAGCTCGGTAGGCGGCAAGGTGGGGGTGAACCTCAAGGCGGGCAAGAACCTGGTCGGCGCCTTCTACCAGCCCCGGCTGGTGCTCTGCGGCCTGGAAACCCTGGCCTCGCTGCCCGAACGCGAGTTCCGCGCCGGACTGGCCGAGGTCATCAAATACGGCGTTATCTACGATGCTGGGCTGTTCGGGCGCCTGGAACGCGACCTGCCCGCTCTTATCCGGCGCGAGCCCGCTACGCTCTCTGGCGTGGTGGCCCGCTGCTGCCAAATCAAGGCCGAGGTCGTGCGCCAGGACGAAACGGAAGACGGGCTGCGCGCCATCTTGAACTTCGGCCATACCGTCGGCCATGCCCTCGAGGCCGTCTCCCATTACGGCAAATACTTGCACGGAGAGGCCATTGCCATTGGCCAGGCAGCCGCTGCCAGGCTCTCCGCCCGCCAGCTTGGCCTGCCCGCAAGCCAGGCCGCCCGCATCAAGACCCTCCTCGAGCGCGCCGGCCTTCCCACCCAAGTGTCTTTGACCTCCCGGCAACGGGGAAAACTCCTCGCTGCCATGAAGCTCGACAAAAAGGTAAGCGGGGGCGAAATCAAATTTGTCCTGGCCCGCAAGATCGGCGAGGCGCAGTTCGGCCAGGATGTGCCCGCCGCTGTGATCCGCCAAACCCTGAAGGAGCAAGATTAGGATTAAGAGCCGGAAACTGCCGCGCAAAAAGGTGAAAGGCGCCCAGCCTCCAGACACACGTCACTTTGCCATTGAAACACCCGCCGCTTCAAGGCAAGAGTAGGGCCGTGTCCGATATGAGATTTCGTTGGTCCCTGCCGCCCGCCCAACCGGAGTTGGCCGGAGAGTTGGCCAGGAAGATCGACATCTCGCCTTTGCTGGCGCAATGCCTGTTGAACCGGGGGTTGGGCGAGCCGGCGGCGGCGCGTTCCTTCCTCCAACCCCGGCTCAAACAACTGGCCGACCCCTTTGCCTTGCCAGACATGGCGGCGGCCGTGGACCGCTTGTTTCAGGCGCGCGAACGCCGCGAGCCGGTGGTGATTTTCGGCGATTACGACGTGGACGGTGTCACTTCAACGGCGCTGCTCCTGGAGGTCCTGCAAACTCTGGGCTGGACCGCCAATCCTTACCTCCCTCACCGCCTGGACGAAGGCTACGGCTTGAGCCGGGACGGCCTCGAAAACTGCCTTCGAAAGTTCCCCGCCTCGCTGCTGCTAGCCCTGGATTGCGGCTCCACCGCCGTCGAATCCATTGCCTGGCTCCGGCAACGCGCCATCGATGTCATCGTGCTCGACCACCACCAACCCGCCTCGCCCCCCCCTGCCGCCCTCGCCCTGGTCAATCCTCGCCTCCGCTCCCCCTCTGTCCCCCCTGCCGCTCCCACGCTCCCACGCTCCCACGCTCCCACGCCCCATCCCCTCGCCGGCCACTCCGATTTCACCGAACTCTGCTCCGTCGGTCTCGCCTTCAAGCTCGCCCATGCCCTGGTCAAGCGCGGCCGCGAATCCGGCCTGCCCGGCGCCGCCGATTTCGACCTGCGCACGCTCCTGGACCTGGTTGCCCTCGGCACGATTGCCGACATCGTCCCCCTGACAGGCGAGAACCGCATTCTTGTCGCTGCCGGCCTCGAGCACCTCAACGCCACGCAGCGCCCGGGCCTCATCGCCTTGAAGCAGGCCGCCCAAACCGCCGCTCCCCTGGGCGCCTACGAAGTCGCTTTTCAACTCGCTCCCCGGCTCAATGCCGCCGGCCGCCTGGAGACCGCTCAAGACGCCCTCCGCCTCCTTCTGGCGCGCGACCTAGCCCAAGCCGCGCCCCTGGCTCAAAACCTCGATGCCTGCAACTCCGAACGCGCAAAGATCGAACGCCGCATCTCCGAAGAAGCCATCGGCGCCATTCGCGCCAGGTTCAATGCCGATACCGACTTCGTTATCGTCGAGGGCCGCTCCGCCTGGCATATCGGTGTTGTCGGCATCGTGGCCTCGCGCGTGCTCCAGCAGTTCTACCGGCCCGCCATCATCGTCGGCGGCGATGGCCTGGAATGGCGCGGCTCGGGACGGAGCATCGCCGGCTTCGACCTGGCTGCCGCCTTGTGCGACTGCGCCGGCCTGCTCGTCCGCCACGGCGGACACGCCGCCGCCGCCGGACTCTCCTTGCGGGCTGAAAACCTGGATAAACTCCGCGCGCGCCTCAATGAACTGGCCCGGCAAATCCTCAAACCCGAAGATTTGAAGCCCTCCTTGCGCCTCGATGCCCAGGTCGGCCTGGCGGTTATCACCCCGGATTCGTTGGCCGAACTCGCCCTGCTCAAACCCAACGGCCAGGGCAACCCGCCCGTCCAATTCTCCGCTCACAACCTCACCCTCAAGGGCCCTCCGCATCGGATGGGCGCCCAAAAGCAGCACCTCAAACTCTGGGTGACCGACCGCCTCACAACTCATCAGGCCCTCTGGTGGGGCGCTGGCGACCAAACCCTCCCCAACACCCCTTTCGACCTGGCCTTTAGCCCTCAAATCAGCCAATACAACGGCCGCCGGCAACTCCAGTTGAAGGTCTTGGACTGGCGGCCCGCCCAGTAGGGGTACATTTCACTCATTTGGGTGGCCTCCTAATCGTAATCTTAATCCTGCTCCTAATCTCTCTTCGGATTAGGATTAGGAGCAAGATTACGATTAGGAGCCGGAAACTGCCACCCAAAAAAGTGGTCTGCGCCCACCCGGTAGTCCGCATCAGCGCCACCTTGCGGGAGACGTCCCCAATGGGGCAGACTGCAACCATGAGCACGATCACGGCTAGCGAGCTGAAGCTGAAGCCGACGGAGCAATGGCGCGAGGCGGCCAAGACCGGCGACCTGGTGGTCACGGAGCAGGGGGAGCCGGTGGCTGTCCGTGTGCCCATTACTGATAGGAATTTGGTTTTTTGCCGCTGCGCCGGTTATTGACGCTTCGCGGGTGATTGCCTTTCGGCGTTCACGGCGGTCCCGACGACAATCGCCGAACTCGAAAGCAAGGTTTGGCGCGTTGTCTCCATTGCCTTTCGGCGTTCACGGCGGTCCCGACATTGGATTTCAAGACCTGTTAAGCGCACAGCTATAGTGTCTCCATTGCCTTTCGGCGTTCACGGCGGTCCCGACTTCGAAGGAAAAGCTAGTGTAGTGTCTCTCAAATAACTTTACGTATGGAGGAGAGCTGGACGAAGATTTCCGCGTGCGTAAATCGAGCTTTGCGATCAGTATCAGCCCGAGCGACCGGGCACAACTGGAACAATGG
>Ga0187857_10001083_pt1 | contig 29654 bp, 17 predicted proteins | sample June2016WEW_8_10_FD_132984 | JGI IMG/M metagenome (GOLD analysis project Ga0187857, IMG submission 132984) | Peatland microbial communities from SPRUCE experiment site at the Marcell Experimental Forest, Minnesota, USA - June2016WEW_8_100 | ecosystem: Environmental > Terrestrial > Soil >... | reverse complement strand
TCGTGGCCGGTGGACCGGGCGATCCGGTCAAGCGTGGCGAAACCGTAAGGCATGCCGATGAAGACCTCGGCCTCCTCGGGCGAATAAAGTTCCTTCAAGATCGTATGCAGGGTCTCGTTCCACGGCGCCCGCACCGTGAGGCCATCGACCTTCGTGCCAAGCTTGCGGTAAACGTCCTTTCCGACCAGGTGTCCCATGCGTCCGAGCTCCTCTCAGCCGGGGAGAGCTCAGGGGCGGGCCTCCAAGCGAGACCCTCAACGAGAAGACCCCGGCTATTTTTCTTATCGGCCGAGTCCGTCGACGACAAGCAGCCTATCATCTTCAAACCTCAAGAGAAAGAGGACTCCGTGGCTATTCGCCTGCCCCCGAAACCAACTGGGGTGAGCCACTCTAATCCAGTTTGACTATTTAGCAAGGACAACAGTCTGATCCGCGCGTTCGGCTGCGTAATTACCCCTCTTGCCGGAAAACGTGTGGCACGGGTTCACCGGACGCGTACAGCCTTCCAGCCTGCGCGGAGGAGGTTGGTTAGGGCACAAGCGCCACGGAAAGGCGCAGCCTTTCCGCGCAGCAGGCGGCAGAGCCGCTGGTCACGGCCCGTCCGATTGAGCGCAATTTGGACAGGCTTGGTTCGCGAACCGCCCCTACTGCCCGTCGGAAACCCTCGAGCCCGCGTTGCGGGGTTGCGGGCAGGAACGAGTTCGGACAATTAGGCATTTTCATAGAAAATACTGCCTGCCCGTAGGCGACTCAGGTAATAACGGTCTTGACAAGCATCGGGGACGGTGCTAGCCTGCAGGGGTATGTCCTGCGGCCGAACAGGGCTCGGCCCCGATGGTCAATTTGGAAAGAATACGCTATCGGGGCTCGGGCTGAGAGGCGCGTCCCGATCAATTGATGACCCGAGAATCTCGCCACGCTGATGGCTCCCAACAACGAAAACGCGCTGCCTATGCAAAGAATGGAAGATTCCAACTTTCGCCAAGTTCCCCGCCTGACGAGTCTGCTTATGAGGATGAAATGGCACGAGCTTCAGATGGAGGCTTTCGAAGAGGCTGCGGTTTGAAAGGTAGTGGGTCAGTTTGATGCTGTAGCGGCGAGTTTACCTCGCCAAATGGCGGCGTAAAGCCGCCTCTACATCAGATTTACCCACTGCGGTTTTCCAAGATGTACTAGAAACAAAAGGGGTTAGCGATGGAGAGCAAAAACCTTGCTAAATCTATGTCATTGAAATAAAAAGAGTTAGTTGATTCTGCTGCAGCGAGGGTGGCGAAAAAAAGGGGGCCCCAAAATGAAGGTAAGTTCCATTATGTTGTTGAAAACAAATATAGAAAAAATGTCAGTTTTAAGGCTTTCCATGATGTTGTTGAAACAAATAGAGTTATAGTCTTATTTCCATGATGTTGATGAAAAGAAAAGGAGTTATTGAAAATGAAGGGGAGGAGGAAAGCAAGCATGGCGCGGACCTGTCTGGAAGGGCCGCGGCTTTTGGCGTCCGCCACGCTCGCTGTGACCGCCAGGCGATTTGACCCCTCACCCCCGGCGCTCGGGGCCCCCCGCCCGCTCCGGCTGGCGAAAGCGCCGGCAGCGGGCCACCCTCACCCCTGGGGAGAGGGCTGAGGACTTCGTGAAACCGCGAGCCGGTAGCGCAGCGCGCCGGAGCCGCAAATGAAAGTCAAAACGCAAAGCGCAAAACTCAAAGCCGGGTGTGCGGTGCGGCAGAGCCACAAAGGAAAATCAGAAGGTAAATTGCAAATGGCAAAGAGCAAAAGTGAAAAGCCGTACATCCACAAATCCTTGCCAAAAAAACAAGAAACTACGACCTGGCAATGCAGAGTTGGTCTTCAACTCTGCGGCTCGAACCCGGATTTCTCGATACTGAATCGGAAGGTGGCAGCTTTGGCACGAATTTCTCACTACGCTGGGACGGTCTTGCGGGGCTGCCGGGCTCAAAGGCTACCCCGCGTTTCCCGTCGGCCCGCGCGCGGGACCCCGAGCGGGGTGTGGTTCGCTGCCGAGGGGCGCAGCGAGGGGCGGCAGGTCAGGGCGATAGCCGAGGCGGCGGGAGATTTCTTGGCTGGTCTCACGCACCATTTGCGCGATTTCTGGAAGGCGTGCCGGGGTCAGGCGCGTGGCCGGTCCCGCCACGCTAAACGCCGCCACGATTTGTCCGGCATGATTGAACACCGGCCCCGCCACGCAGCGCAGGCCCTCCACGGCTTCTTCCTGGTCAAACGCGTAGCCCTGTTCGCGGATGCGCTCCAGTTCCCGGCGCAGTTGCGGCAGCGTCGTGAGGGTATGAGCCGTCAGACGCGGCAGGCCCGGCGCCTGAGCGACCTGGTTCAATACTTCGTCACTCTGATAGGCCAGCAGGGTTTTCCCCACCCCGGTCGCGTGCAGGGGCATCACGCTTCCCAGGCGCGCGTCCAGGCCCACAGGCTGCGGGCTGCCGAACTTTTCAATCGAGATCGCCCGCCCTTCCTGCAAAATCGCCAGGTGTACGGTCTCCTGGGTGCGCAGGTTCAGGTCACGCAACAGCGGCTGCGCCACGCGCCGGAAGTCCAGACGGTCCAGAACTCGCAGCCCCATACGCAGGACACGGAAGCTGAGCTGGTAGCCTCCCGCGACCGGGTCCTCCTCCACAAACTCATGCCGCACCAGGTTCACCAGCAGCCGGTGCACGGTGCTGACGTGCAGGTGCAGGCGGCGGCTGAGCTGCGTGAGTGTGTAGGGGGGCTCCTCTTCCGCCAGCACCTCTAGGATATTCAGCGCCTTGACCAGCGACTTCACGGTGTACGCGGCGGCGGGCAAAGGGTGAGGTTCCAATGTTTTCATATAGTGCGAATTATTGCAAAATCGCAGCGGGTGTCAAGGGGCAGTCCTCCCTGCCAGGCGTCTCCGCGATCCCCCACTCAGCGCCGCGCGCCGGGGGGAGGGGACGTGAGGCGCTCGATCTCTCTCCCCGCGCGTGCCGCTGCCCCTCCCTGCACGCGGCGAAAGGCCGTCAGGGCGCCGGCCGTGTCGCCCCGCTCTTCGAGCACGTAGCCGAGCAGCAGGTTGGGGTCGTCCTCGGAAGCGAGGCTGCGCAATGCCAACTCCGGGGGAAGCGGGGGTGGGCGGAAGTGCTCGAGCAGCCGCCGATTAACCGCACCGGTGTCATAGAGCACCGTGTTCCCCTTCGGGGTCTGGTACTCCAGGTAGGGCCGGTCATCGCTGGAAGCAAAATCCGCCGGCAGCCCGCTCAGGTGGGGCAGAACGCCCGTCGCTTCCCGAAACGAGGAGTCGAAAAGCATCAGTTCGCCGAGCAGGGACCACAGGCTGGGAATGTCGAGCGCCGCAAGCTCCTTCGCCACGCCCGGCAGATTGTCCAGCGCGGCCACCTGGCGCGCATCGCATTCGAGCGGACCGGGGGAAGCAATCAGCAGCCCCTGCTCCTCCCCCAGGAAGAACGCCACATGCGGGAACACTTGCGCCGCGGTGTTCAGGATCACCAGCAGGTCCTGCGGCCGCATGTGATGGATCTGCACCCACTGTTGCAGCACGCCACCCTCCGTGAGGTGGTCCCGGCAGAGTTCGTAGAATTCCCGGTTGTAAAGGTCAGCTTCACCGCTGATCCAGATGGAGGAGATTTCAATGGTGATGAGGTCGTAGCGCTCGCGCCCGAGCAGCAGGAAATTCCGCCCGTCGGCCACGGTAAGCGCGACGCGCGGGTCACGGTCGAACACGCCGGCGTTCACATCCTCGAACCACTGCCGCGCGGCCTCGACAACATGCGGGGCAATTTCCACCACATCAATCTTCTCGAAGGGGAACAGGGAGACCACCCGCAGGGTGTTGCCCGTGCCCAGGCCGATCACCAGAGCGCGCTCAAAGCGCGGCGTGAACAGAGTGGGCGTCAGGGCGAAACGAGCCTGGGCGGGGACTTCCCCGGTGTTATTCCCCTGGAATTTTCCGTTGGAGAGCATGGTGCGCGTCCGCCCCTGGACGATCACCGAGGTCAGACCGCCCTCGACATCCTCGGCAAAGTAGAGCACGCGGTCGGCCTGCCACCCCGGGTTGAAATAAACGTAGGTTCCACGCGTCAGGCGGCGGGGGTCCCATTGCGCTGAGTTCCCGCACACCAGCAGCACCAGCGACGCCACGACCAGCCCCAGGATCCACCGGCGCGAACGGCTGAGCGGCACAAGCAGCAAGGCAAATCCCAGTCCGAGCAGCAGGTTGAGCGTCGCCGCCGCCCGGAGCGTGGCTTGCGAGCCGAGGGCGGGCAGCACCAGGAAACCCGTCAGCACCGAGCCCAGCGCCGTCCCCAGCGTGTTGGCGGCATAGACACCCCCGACGCTCACACCGACGCCACCGGCCTCCGTGGCAAGATTGAGAAGCAGCGGAAAACTGATCCCCAAAAGCAGGCAGGGCAGAATCAGGAGATAAAACGCGCAGAGAAAGCGGAACAGCTCCGCGGTCACAAAACCCGCCGCTTCGTATTGCCACAGGGTCTCGACCTTCAGGGATACGAGGCCCGCCAGGACGACAAACTCTGCAGTGAACTCGAAGACCTTGGCCCAGGGAACTCCCCCGCCGCCCCTCCGCTGGACGATTCTCCAGCCCAGGTAAGCCATCCGCAGCCCTAAGAGCACGGCGATACCGATGGTGTCCCAAACCCAGGCGCGACGCAGCCCCTGCGCGAAAAGATCCGGAAGGCGATTCCACAGCGGCAAGGTGACAAAGACCGCCACACCCAGGAACAGTTGGGCCGCAGCTAGCGCCCGAGGCCAGAGTTGTGCGCGACGGAGATGGCGCGCCACCAGGTGCGCTCCCCCTCCCAGGCCGCAGAGGAAAGTGAACAGCATCACCCCGAAGGCATAGACGGTGTTTCCCACCAGAAAGCCCAGAGCGTGCGTCCATACCACTTCGTAGGCGAGGGCCCCCACCCCGGTCAGGAAGGCGGCCGCCAGCAGCACACGGCGACGCGGGTTGCCGCCCCTTGCCGCGGCGGGCGCGGCCGGGGGTCCCACCGCCTGCCTTCCCTTCCACTTCCACATCGTCACACCCAGGAAAATCGCCCCATTCACCCCGCACGCCAGGTAAATGGTTCCCCGCACGCCCAGCACGGGCATCAGCAGGTAGGTGGACGCCAGGGTGCCGGCCGCGGCCCCCAGCGTGTTCCAGGCATAAAGGCGATCGATCAGGGGCTGGAATTCCTCCACCGCGCTCGCCAGCAAGCGGGCCAGCACGGGCAGAGTCCCGCCCATCAGAAAGGTGGGAACCACAATCGCCACGGCCGCCAGCCCGAAGCGAACCACCGTGAGCGACCCCATACCCAGGTGCAGCGCGTGGTAGAGCCCCACGTAAGCTTTGGTCAACAGCGCAAACAGTCCCGGGATGAACAGGCAGTACAACCCCACCAGCAATTCCAGCGTGCCGTAAGTCAACAGGCTCGCACCCCGGCGGTCCACCCAGCGGCCCAGCGAGTAGGCGCCCAAGGCCAGGCCACCCAGAAATGCCGCCAGCACGGTGCTGACCGCGTGTGCGGTATTCCCAAAGGTGTAGGTCAACAGGCGCGTGAAGATCGTTTCAAAGATCAGGCTCGAGGCGCCGGAAAAGAAAAAGAAAACCGGGAGAAAACGGAGGGGTGAGGCGGAGCCAGAGTGCGGACTCGGTAAGCCAGCTTTCATCGATGAGATTCCTCAACTCAGCACGGAAAGTGGGACGACTGCGCCAACCTGCCCGTCCCTTATAACCGATTCCGCGCACGGTTCGAAACAAAAATCGCCCCGGCTCCGCCGCTGCGGCAGAAAGTTCATCAACATTCAAGTTTGCTGGCAAACTTGCCGAAGAGAAGGTATGCGCCTCAAGAGGCCGGCACGGTGGCCCACTTGAGGAACCTGGGAAGTGAGAGCGATGTTGAGCAGCCAAGCCGTCCAGCACGAACTCAAGGAATGGGTCACGTTGCGGCCCACCGCGAGAAGTTCCTGGCTGGAGCACGTGGCGCGGCGTTGGACCACCCACGTCGTCGGCCAGCCGCAGGCCACCGAGGCCATCCTTCGCCTCCTGCAGCGAATTGAAGTGCAGGCCCGGCAGCCGCGCCGGACCATGGGGTCAGTGCTCCTGCTGGGGCCCCCGGGCTGCGGGAAAACTCATTCCGTAGAGGCACTGGCCGAAGTGCTGCTCGGCAGTCCCAACGCCCTGCTCAAGATCAATTGCGCCGAATACCAGCAGCAGCACGAAACCGCCCGCTTGGTGGGCGCCCCGCCGGGGTATATCGGTCACGCCGACACGGAGCCCGTTTTCACCCGCGAAAACCTCGAGCGGCACCGCACGCCCGAGTTTCCCTACACCCTGATCCTGTTTGATGAGATTGAAAAGGCGCATCACTCGCTCTATTCCCTGCTCCTGGGCGTGCTTGACCGCGCGGATCTGAGCGACGGCCGCAACCGGAATGTGGACTTCTCCTCCTGCCTTTTCTTTTTCACCAGCAACATTGGGTCCAGGGAAAGCCTGCGTGCCACCTCGCCCTCCGGCTTTATCCCGCAGATGGCGGAAGAGGACACCAAGGCACGCCACTTTCGCAATGTGTCGTTGCGCGCGCTCAAGCGCCACTTCCCTCCGGAATTCCTCCGCCGCATTGAGGAGACGATTGTCTTTCACCCTCTCCGCCCGGCTGATTTGAAGAGAATCCTCGACCTGGAACTGGCCAAGGTCAATCGGATCTTCCTGCACCACCCCTCCACTCCCTTTCAGGTCGAGTTCACCACTGGCGCCAAGTCGCTGCTCCTGAACCACGGCTGCGACACCGAGTACGGGGCCGCACACCTCCAGCGCACTCTGGCTTGCGAACTTCAGGATCCTCTCTATCGCCTGATGGCCACCGGCCAAGTGCAGGCGGGTGACCACGTGGGTGTCTTTGCCAAAGGGCCGGATCTCATTTTCCGGAAGGGCTAGTGTTACTCTGATTATTCGTTCCACACAGAGCGACATAACTTGTAGCGGCGCTCTATGAGCGCCGACCGGCGGTCATAGACCGCCGCTACAAAACAAAACCAAACTGACCCACTACCGGCACCAGCTTCCCATTGACAACTGCAGCCAACCCATTCCCCAAGTCCACACGTTTCAGGATTGTGTGTTAGCATAGGCAGACACATAGGAGGTTCGCATTCCATCTCTAAACCATAGATTGAGAGCCATTCCGCTCGGAGGTCTGGGCGAATTCGGCATGAATATGATGGCCTACGAGTTTGACGATCACCTGCTGATCGTCGACTGCGGCATCATGTTTCCGGACGCCGAACTGTTGGGCGTGGACATTGTCATCCCAGACCTGAACTATGTCCGCGAAAACCGCGACCGCGTGCGAGCCATCGTGCTGACGCACGGCCACGAAGACCACATCGGCGGCCTGCCCTATCTGCTGGAAGAAGTCAGTGCGCCGGTCTACGGCACACCGTTCACACTGGCGTTGGCCCGCTCCAAGCTGGTGGAACACGATCTGGCCGAAAGCGCCGACCTGCGCGAAATGCGCCCGCACGAGCCGTTTGAGGTGGGGCCGTTCCGCGTGGAGTTCATCCACTTGACGCACAGCATCATTGACTCCGGCGGACTGGCGCTGACCACACCGCTGGGCACGGTGATTCACACCGGCGATTTCAAGTTCGACCCCACGCCCACCGACCAGCACGTGAGCGATCTGCACACGCTCGCCGACTATGGCCGGAACGGCGTGCTGGCGCTGTTCGCGGATTCGACGAACGTGGAGCGCCCGGGCCTGACGCCGTCGGAGCGCGCCGTCAGCCAGCGCTTGACGCAAATCATGACGGAAGCCAAGGGGCGCGTGCTGATCTCCTGCTTTGCGACGTCCATGCATCGCCTGCAAATCGTCGCGGACCTGGCTTACCGGCATGGCCGCAAGGTCTGCTTTGTGGGCCGGAGCATGTTCCAGAACTCCGAGATCGCCATGCAGATGGGCAGGCTGCACGTGCCGCCCGGTCTGCTCGTGCCGCCCCAGGACCTGCGCAAGCTGCCGCCCCACCAGGTGGCGATTGTGATTTCCGGTAGCCAGGGCGAACCGATGTCCGCGATGGCGCGGGTGGCGGTGTCGGGCCATCGCTGGGTGTCCGTTGAACCCGGCGACGAGGTCGTGCTGAGCGCGCGCGTGATTCCGGGCAATGAGAAAGCCATCTTCCGCATGCTCGACCACCTGTACCGCCGCGGCGCCCACGTGCATTACGACGACGGGAGCCAGCCGCCCGTGCACGTCTCCGGGCACGGCAGTGCGGAAGAATTGAAATTGATGCTCAACTTGGTGCGTCCCAAATACTTCGTGCCCATCCATGGGGAGTACCGGCAACTCTGGCGGCACCTGGAAATGGCCAAGGAGCTGGCCGCGGTCTCTCAGGAAACCTTCTTGCTCGAAAGCGGCGACGTGCTGGAGTTCGACGAAGAGGGCGTGCACCGCCGGGGCCGCGTGCCCGTGGGTCGCATCTGCATTGATGTGGGCACGTTCGACGAAGTGGAGGAAATCATCCTCAAGGAGCGCCGCCACATCTCTGCCGACGGCATCGTGATTCCCATCCTCGCCATCAACGAGCATACCGGCATACTCGAAACGCAACCGGAAATCGTGTCGCGGGGGTTTGTACCGCTCGACGAAGCGCCCGAATTGGTGGAAAGCGCGCGCCAAGTGATTCTGCGCACCATCGAGAAGTCAAACCTTGAGGAAGTGGGCGACTGGGGCGTGATCAAGGAGAAAATCCGCACTGCCCTGCGAAAACACTTCAACGAAGAAACCGGGAAGCGACCCATGATTTTGCCGGTCGTTCTTGAGGTGTAAGCGGACCAGATTTTGGATTTTAGATTTGGGATTTTGGATTGTGCATTCGAAGTCAGTGAATCAAGAATCCAAAATAAGAGCATCAGGAGCTTCATGCCACTGTACCAAGCGATCGTTCTTGCCATCGTTCAAGGCCTAACGGAGTTCCTGCCGGTTTCGAGCACGGCACACCTTTGGTTGGTTCCGTGGCTCCTCAAATGGAAAGATCCCGGCTTCACGTTTGATATCGCTCTGCACGCGGGCACGCTGGTCGCGGTGCTCGGCTACTTCTGGCGGTATTGGATTGAAATGCTCAAGCTCGTCCTGGGAATCGGTGGGGACAAGGCGGGTGCGGCGGCCGGAAGCGGGGGCGCGGCCAAAGCCAGTGCGGTCACGCTGCTCGGAGAGAACCGCAAGCTTTTCTGGTATCTCGTGGTGGCCACGATTCCCGCGGGCATCGCGGGCTGGCGCTTCGAGCACGCCGCGGAGGAGCAATTGCGCTCGCCCCTCATCATCGGCTGCGCGCTGATCATCGTGGGTCTGCTGATGTGGGCTGGAGAACGGCTGGGAAACCGCCAGCGCGACCTCGGACAGGTGGGCCTCGTGGACTCGCTGCTGGTCGGCGTGGGACAGGCTTTCTCCGTCATCCCGGGTGTCTCGCGTTCTGGCTCGACTATGACCGTCGGCCTTTTCCGCGGCATGACGCGCGAGACCGCGGCGCGCTTCTCTTTCCTGCTTTCGACACCGATCATTGCCGGCGCGGCTCTCAAGAAGGCGCTGGAGCTTCGCCACTCCGGTCTGCCGGCGGAAATGCGCCTGCCCTTCCTCGTAGGAGTGCTCGTTTCCGCGGTCGTGGGTTATCTGGTGATTGCCGTCCTCATCCGTTATCTCGAGCGGCGAACCTTTACCGTTTTCGTTGTTTACCGGGTTGCGGTGGGCGTGATAGTATTAGCTCTTGGATGGGGATTGCGTCACTGACCGCCAGGTTCTAGTGGCAACGTGTCGGGTGTTAGCGCCAACTTTTTCTTGACACTGAGCATCTGGAACCGTGCGCCTGCCTTTTCGAGGCACTGGTTCGGCAAAGTGAGGCAACCGATGGGAAGCCCTGCCCCGGCGTCTTCCTCCAAAAGCAAAGAAGCAAACTCCAAAGACCCGAAAACTCCGCTGCTGGACTCGCGTCGGCTCTTCGAGCTGATCGGACTGCTCACGGGTGTGACCGGCTTACTGACGCTGCTCAGCTTGGTGTCCTACCTGCCCGCAGACCCCTCGCTGAACACGGCGGTGGCGCCAGGAAGCATGCCGCATAACTGGATTGGCCCTGTGGGCGCCTTCGTTGCGGACGCGCTTTTTCAAAGCTTGGGATGGGTGGCTTACCTGATTCCGCTGGCGCTGCTGGTGGTGGGCACGCGCTGGCTGATGGTACAGCCCTTTGAGGCGCCGCGCACCAAGGCGCTGGGGGCGGGAATGTTGGTCTTGTCCTTCGGCGCCCTGCTGGAGATCTTTCCCTACACGCCGACTATCCACGGCGCGCTGCGGGGCAGCGGCCTGCTGGGATATCTGACCGCGGCGGCTTTAATCCACACCTTCAACCGAGTGGGCGCGAGCATCGTGGCCGCGACAGTGTTCTTTGCTTCCCTTTTTCTGGTCACGCGCTTTTCCTTCGGCTGGGCGACCGAGTTCCTGAAAAAGCGATGGGAGTGGACCATAACCCCGCTCAGGACTCGCTGGAGCAGGTGGCAACAGGCGCGCGCCGCTAAAGCCGCCGAGCGCCGGCGGAAACAATGGGAGCGGCAACGCGTGATGGGCAAGCCGGCGGTGGTGATTCAAAAAGCGGCAGCCCGTGCGGCCGCCCCCGCGCAACCCGCCGCGCCGCCGGCCGCGAGCGCGCCCACGATCGTTCCACCCGCCCTCTCAGGGTCCCAGGAAAAGCCCACGCTGGCGCCGGTAGTGCGTTTGCCAAAGCCGGCTGCGGACGCTGCCCCGCCCAAGATCGTGGGACGTGGAGCGCATGGCTACAAGCTGCCCAGCCCTTCGCTGCTGCGGCCTCCAGGAGATGCGGAAGGGATCGATGAGGACGAATTGAAGGGACGTGCCATCCGGCTGACCGACAAATTCAGCGAGTTCGGAGTCACCGGCAGCGTCACGCAGATTCATCCCGGCCCGGTGGTAACCACCTACGAATTCAAGCCGGAAGCCGGCATCAAATACAGCCGCATTACCAACCTGGTGGACGATCTGTGCCTGGCCATGAAAGCCGAGTCGATTCTGATCGACCGCGTCGCCGGCAAATCCACGGTGGGCATTGAGGTTCCGAACCTCCACCGTGAGATCATTCACCTGCGGGAACTGGTGGAGTCGACGGAGTTCTTCGCCTCACCTTCCAAGCTCAGCCTCGGCCTGGGAAAAGACATCACGGGCAAAATCCGCATCACCGACCTGACGCAGATGCCCCACCTCCTGATCGCCGGCTCGACGGGCGCCGGGAAAAGCGTGGCAATTAACTCCATGGTTATTTCTATCCTTTATAAGTCCACGCCGCAGGAAGTGAAGCTGATCTTGATCGACCCCAAGCGCCTGGAATTGAACCTCTACGACGGCATTCCGCATCTGCTTACACCCATCGTCACCGAACCCAAGCAGGCCGCCAACGCCCTGCGCCGCGCCGTAATGGAGATGGATGACCGGCTGCGCAAGCTGGCCGAGCACGGAGTCCGCAACATCGAGCAGTTCAACCGGTTGTTCGAGCCGGAATCGACCCTGAATCTGTTCGACAACAACGGCGAGCGCGAGCGCCCCCTGCCCTACATCGTGATCGTCATCGATGAACTCGCCGACTTGATGATGGTGGAGCCGCTAGGCGTGGAGGAATCCATCACCCGCCTGGCCCAGATGGCGCGCGCGGTGGGCATTCACCTGATCCTGGCCACCCAGCGGCCATCCGTGGATGTGATCACGGGCTTGATCAAGGCCAACATGCCGTCACGCATCTCCTTCCGCGTCGCCTCCAAGGTGGACTCGCGCACCATCCTGGATGCCAACGGCGCCGAAGCCCTGCTGGGACGCGGCGATATGCTCTTCCTGCCACCCGGCAGCGCCCGCCTGCAGCGCCTGCACGGGCCGCTCGTCACCGAGCAGGAAATCGAGAAGGTGGTGGACTGGTGGAAATCACAGTCGGAGCCTCAATACGACGAGGAATTCCTGGAACCCATCCACGACAAGGAGGAGGGAAACCCGCCGGAAGAAGACGAGGAAACCGCCGAACTGGATGCCGTATACGAAGAAGCCGTCCGCATCGTGGTGGAATCCGGCAAGGCCTCGACTTCCCTGCTGCAACGGCGACTGCGCCTGGGGTACGGCCGCGCCGCCCGGCTCATCGACATGATGCAAAAGGACGGCATCGTCAGCGCGCCCGACGGCGCGCGCCCGCGCGAAGTCCTGAAGCGCCCCGACTGGCTGCACGAGGTGGACGAGTCGCTGCGCTAGGCTTGCTCCCTCTGTCACCGTAGAACACGCCCGCCACAGAACCTGCTGCGCCGCAGTCTGGCCGCTGTGGCACGACCTTCCTGATTGTTCCCGTGTCTCACGCCACAATTCACGGAACTTCCCTCGCCCCATGGCGTATTAACCTTTGAGGGCTCCGTCCAAGCTAAAGGGCAGGCCCCAAAGGGCGTGTTCGCCGGGAGGCAGGGTCATGGAAACCTTCAGGAGCCAGCTCAGGCAAATCTTCCGCAGGTTCGCTCGTGCGCCGATCTTCACTATCATTACGCTGGTCATGCTCGGCGTGGGCGTGGGGGCGAACACGGCGGTTTTCAGCGTCATCGAGGGTGTCTTGATGAAACCCTTGCCTTACCCCCACCCGGAGGAGCTAGTGGGCGTCAACCACGCTGCTCCCGGCATCAATATCAAGGACTTGCCTGCCTCAGCCTCCATGTACTTCATCTATCGGGAGCAAGGCCGCACTTTTCAGGATGTTGCCCTGTACACGGGCGATTCTGTAAACGTTACGGGTGTGGCGGAACCCGAGCAGGTAGGGGCCTTGCGGGTTACAGATGGCCTGCTTCCCATTCTAGGCGTACCGCCCCTGCTGGGGCGCTGGTTCAACCGCGCGGATGATTTGCCGGGCAGCCCCGACACGGTATTGATGACGTTTGGTTACTGGCACCGCAAGTTCGGCGGCGATCCGTCCATCGTGGGGCGAACCATCCGAGTGGACGGAAAGGCGCGGACCGTCATCGGTGTGATGCCGGAGCGCTTCCACTTCCTGAACGACGACACGCCACCGCTGATCCTGCCCCTTCAGTTCGACCGAGACAAAACCTTCCTTGCAGACTTCAGCTACCCGGCCGTGGCCAGAGTCAAGCCGGGAGTCACCGTGGCGGAGGTTAATGCCGACATAACCCGGATGCTTCCGATCGTCAACCGGAGTTTCCCACCGCCGCCGGGCTTCAATATCAAAATACTCGAAGAGGCGCGGATTGGGCCGAACGTGCAGCCGTTGAAACAGGTTGTGGTGGGCGACGTGGGCAAACTCCTGTGGGTCCTCATGGGGAGCATAGGGCTGGTGCTGCTGATCGCCTGCGCGAACGTGGCCAACCTGCTGCTGGTCAGAGCCGAAGGGCGCCAGCAGGAGCTGGCCATTCGTGCCGCTCTAGGGGCCACTCGCGGTCGAATCGCCGCTGAGCTGCTACTCGAGAGCCTGATCCTCAGTCTCATGGGTAGCGCCCTGGGGTTGGGACTTGCTTATGGCGCCTTGCGCGCCCTGGTAGCGATGGCGCCGGCCGGTCTGCCGCGCCTCAGTGAAATCGGTATTGACGTGCCCGTGTTGCTGTTCACTCTGGGGGTCGCGTGCGTTGCCAGTCTCCTGTTTGGTTCTATTCCCGTCCTCAAGTATGCAGGCGCGCGTCTTGGAACCGGCCTGCGCGAGGGTGGGCGGACGCTAAGCGAGAGCCGGGAGCGCCATCGCGCGCGAAATACCTTGGTGATCGTCCAGGTGGCGCTGGCGCTTGTGCTGCTCATTTCATCGGGCCTCATGATTCGTTCCTTTCAGGCTTTGACGCGCGTCCCCCCCGGATTCGTCAGGCCCGCCGAGGTCCAGACCCTTTCGCTTAGCATCCCCGAGGCAGAGGTGCCTGATCCCGAGCGGTTGGTCCGCATGCAGGAGGAGATCCTGCAAAAGGTCGCGGCGATCCCGGGCGTCTCCTCAGTTGGCCTCGGCACGAGCGTCCCCATGGATTGGAAACTGAATTGGAATCCGATTTTCGCACAGGACCGGACCTATGCCGACGGGGAACTTCCACCTCTGCGGAAATTCAAGTTCGTGTCGCCCGGTTACTTCCAAACCCTGGGCACCCCGCTCATCACTGGCCGCGATTTCACCTGGACCGACATTTACAGCAAGCGGCCCGTCGTGCTCGTTTCTGAAAACCTGGCGCGCGAGTATTGGGGAGGACCGGCTGGCGCACTCGGCAAGCGCATCCGGTTTGGCAGCAAGGACGACTGGAGTGAGATCATCGGCGTGGTGGCGGATGTGCATGAAGATGGTGTCAATCAGGAAGCTACCTCCGCGGTGATCTGGCCCATCATGATGAGGCATTTCTGGGACGAAGAGCCCATGGTGCGCCGCACCCTGACCTTCGCCATCCGTACCCCTCGTGCCGGCGCGGAGAGCCTTATGCATGAAGTCCGGCAGGCGGTGTGGTCAGTAGATGGTAATCTTCCCCTCGCGGATGTTCACACCCTCGAATACTTCTACCACAGGTCGATGGCGCGGACTTCGTTCACCCTGGTCATGCTCGGGGTCGCTGGGAGTATGGCATTGCTGCTTGGGATGCTGGGCCTCTACGGCGTCATCGCCTACTCGGTCTCGCAACGCCGGCGGGAGATCGGCATTCGCGTGGCGCTCGGCGCGCGCCATCAGGAACTCACCGGGATGTTCGTTCGGCACGCGTTGTGGCTGACGGGCGTGGGCGTTGCCTGCGGCCTCGGCGCCGCCATTCCGCTCATGCGCCTGATGTCGTCGCTGCTATTCGAAGTGAAGCCTGTCGATCCCGTCACCTATGGCGCCGTGTCCCTCGGCCTGGTCGCGACTGCCGTGCTGGCCAGTTACTTGCCCTCCCGCCGGGCGGCCACGGTAGACCCGGTCGAGGCCTTGCGAGCGGAGTGAGCGGGCTCTCGTCGTGGGAGCGGGCCTCCCGCCTGAGCGGGATGGAACAGACGGGCCCAAGGCCACGCACCCGCAGTTCATGATACCCTCAGCGCGCCGCCCGGGGCGCCGACCCACCGGCACCGCAACGAGGTCAGGCCCCGCGTGAAAACAACACCGCAGAATTCTGCTTGAGACCGTCGCCCCGTCAATGGTATGACAATGCTGGGAAGTTGGTTCTCCGGAGCTGGTGTGAAGGTAGGCGGTGCTAGGTCCGGGGCTATGAAGCGGGAGGCGTGCCCATGGCTACCACACCCTATCCTCAACAGAGGCGGTCCTCACGGCTTCAGTTCCGGTGCCGCGTTAGGATAAGCGGAAAAGATTCTCAGGGGAACGAGTTCAGCGAAGACTCCGAAACCCTCAGCATCAGCAGGTTCGGGGCGTCGCTGCGAACCGCTCGCCCGTACGCTTTGGGCCAGACCATCTTGGTCCATACCCTGGACCATGGCCACGTCGGGCTGTTCCAGGTGGTGTGGATGGGAAGAGCCGGAACCCGGGAGGCCGGGCAGATCGGGATCGAACTGCTCGACGCCCGCCGCTTCTGGGGAATTGAGTTTCCTCCGGAAGACTGGGGCATTTGATTGTCGTGCGGAACCCTCGCCAGCCCGGTTCCCGCCATTCCTTTCGTCGAACCAAATACCGAAGTTGCCGCGCGACTGCCCTGCCGCACCTTTCACATTCTTGACAGGAAACCAAATCCGCCGCAGAATGGTTTGGCGGACTTGGGACGGCAGCGCTTCGCCATCGCGTTGGGTCCGGTCTGTGGAAGTCGTTCGCGCGCCGCGGTAGCTCAGGTGGTAGAGCGCAGCCCTGAAAAGGCTGGCGTCGGCGGTTCAACTCCGTCCCGCGGCACCAATCCTTCCAATAAGTCACAACTCCATGGGGCAGCCCACGGGCTACTGGCAGTGCACGCCCTACAACTGTGGCAGCGCTTCGATCTGGGACATGCCGTACTCTTACGACCTCGCCGGTGATGTCTACAGTTGGACGCATCCAGCAGGTTTTACCATTACGAACAGCATTGATGTGGCGTACCGCGGCCTCTGGCCGCAACCAAACATGACGGGGGGGTCTTGTAGGGCCGGGGTTGGCCCCGGCCTAGGCCGAATTTCTCACCACGCTGGGACGGTTTTGGGGGGCTGCCGGAACGGCGGGGCTGAACCCCGCCCTTCCAATTCCGTGGTGAGAAATCTGGCCTAGGCCACCCCAGGGGTGGCCCTACACACACGACGAGAAATGTTTGCCAGAAAAGCAAGAATTCACGACCCTGCATTGCTGGGCTCGCTCGCAAGCCCGCCAATCTTAATGGCGGGCGGCTATCCCCGCCTCGGAACCATGCTGATGGCTTTCAGGATGACGGCATTGTTGGGAATGACGTCCCCGAACGCATTCTCGAAGCCCTTGACCGCACCCCGAAATCGGTTGGACCCATTCAGGCGGACCTCCTCGACGACCTTTCCGAGGCGAGGACTTGCCCACTCGTACGCGAAAAATGTAATGGGACCATCCGGCGCCTGTCCACAAACGACTTCATCTGCGGCAGGACAATAGGCTCGCGCGGGCTGGCCCTTGATCCAATTCCATTCCAGGATGTTCACGCCATACCGAATAGGAATAATCTCCGGGAGGCCGTCCTCGTACACCACCTCGTACCAGCCGAGGAGATCCGCGGAGTCATCCTCGTCCCAGATGACACGGAAGGCCCCCTTGTCAGTGGCAGCCCGGGCGCAGGCGTGCAAGAAAATCAAGCTGGTGACATCATGGCCGATCTTGATTCCCGGGACCTCGCGAGGCAGAAGATTGGGTTCCGTTCCGCGGGTCCCCACCATGACGCACGTCTTGCCACCGGCAGAGTTCCGGCCGGGCAGCTCAAACACTCTGGGCCCAGAACTGATTCTTCCCTCTCCCATCGCGCGGAGGTCCACGCTAAAGGCTGGCTCCTGTGAGGGTGCATTGAGGGACGAAGAAATATCGAGCGGCACGACGGGGTCGCCGACCCCGCTGGGTGGGACTTTGCCACTGAGTCGCGGCCGCACTTCCGGCATCAGCCTCTGGGTGTATTGATAGAGCTCGTCGTTGCTCAACTCTCTTTTTGACCAGAGCATTCCGCTGCATCCCAAGACGCTGAAAAGGAAGTCTTTGCTCAGGTTGTACGGAGTGGGGGCAGCCCACAAAGACGGAGCGCCCCCCAGGATGGTGGGCCGCGCGCTGCGCTCGGGGTAATTCTCCAGGTGAGGTTCCATATTGCCGTACACCTGTTGGAAGCCGAATTGCTCCAGTTGGACTTCATTCTGCAGCCCTGGTTCTGCTCCGTGCCAGAACCAATTGAAGATCAGGATATCCTTGGGAACCAGCTCTTCCACCTGGTGGGGCGTCAGGGCGCCGGGCGCATGATAGGCCCATCCGTCAGGCGCCACGCGTTTTTGCAGTCCGGCGCCGCGCACGCCCTCCAGGAGGTAATCACCCCAAATCGCCATCTGGATGTTCTGGCTTGCCAGATGCTCATGAATCTTTCTTAGGTCCTTGCCGTAGAGCTCTCCAGGGGCTTTCCCACGGCAGCTAGAACACAGCCCAAACGGCGCAAACCATTCGTCGTGCGCCGTGTGAATCATCTTCGGCTTGAGCACCTCGATGTACTCGTCCATGACGTCGAAGAGAAGCTCGTAGCTCTTGGGGTTAGAGGGACAATAGGTATCCGGCCACGCGTCACCCGGCACTTCCGACAGGTCCTGGTGCCGGGTCAGCAGATAAAAGCCATGGGTCAAGGACGGAATTTCGGGGACAAACTCGATGTAGTTCTGCTCGGCCCAACCCGCCAGTTCCGCAACCTCCGCCTTCTCCAAGAAGCTCCCTTCGCAGCAATCCTGGTGGGAGGAGTTCTGTTCTCTTCCGTGGAGTGGACCGCGAGGGTAGTTGCGCCGACAATGATTTACGTCGCGGGCAAATTCCACCCAACCCGCGTTTAACTCCGGGTGGCGGTCGAATCGCATGCAGGCGTTCAATTCCACAATGAGCGTGTTGAACTTGTAAAGTGCCATGAAATCGGCGACGAAACGCTTGAAAAATGGGATGCTGCCGCGGCCGGGGAGGAAGAGCTTGACACCACGAAAAGACTTGTCGGGCCAGTCCCGAATCCGGGCGCCGGGAATCGTGACGCGTTGTTCCTGCTTGGCGAGCAGTTGCCGAAGCGATTGCAGCCCGTAGAAAGCTCCGCGGGCGTCGCTCCCTCCCACCAGGGCGGAACTTTCGTCCACGCGCAGGACGTAACCTTCGGAACCAGGATTCTGGGGGGTCAGAGGCAACTGGTGCTGCGCGCAGTATTGGCGGACCAAGGGGCTCTCGACCGATCCGAGCAGTATGAACCGCCCCGCTTCCGGAAGGCGATCGGAGTGCCGGATCCTGAGGGTGAAGCCAAATCGGTCGCTCATCTCCATAGCGAGGGAACGGGCTAGAGCGCGATCGCTTTCGGAGGGGGTTGTGGGAAGCCATAGCGTGGTTTCGTCATCCACAAAGAAAGGAACACCGGAAATCTCCATTTGTTGCGGGCTGGGAAAGATAGGCGGCAGCTCTAAAATCGGACCTCGCCTTTCTCGGTTCGGTTCAGTGCTTCCCGCCGGACGCAGGTCTGACCCCACGATTGCCTGCTGCGAATTCGCAACCCGGCTCGAGGCCACCATCGCCGCACCCAGCTTCAAGGCGTCGCGCCGGCTAAGGGGCAAATCGAAATAGGTTGCCGCGCGGCCTTGCCGGTTTCCTTCCAGCACAAACTCGCCCGTCTTCTTGTGAGAAGCCATTCAAGACTCCCGCCAAAGCACACTTTTCGGTGGAATGCGGATGGCACGTATTGGGAAAAGGGCGGCCGGCGCAAGGCACCGGCCGCTAGTAATCGCCTGGCATCAGAAGGACAGCCGCAAGGAGTACTGGATCGTGCGGCCGATGTTGTTTTGGGCGAGGTTCTTTTGCCCAAACTGGGAGTCACCGAAACTGGCGTCCTCAGGCGCCCACACGATGCTATTGGTCAGGTTGTAAGCCTCCACCCGGAATTGAAGGTTCATGCCCTCCCGGATGTGGAAACTCTTCGACAGTTGGGCGTCGATGTTGTACTGAACGGGCCCGTCCACGCCGGGAAAGACCTTAGGTCCGTTGTAAGGCGTATAGGCGGGCAGATTCACAAATACGCCAGGGTTGAACCCATATCCCGAGGGAGCATTCTGGCTGGGATCACCGGTCATGACGTAGGCATTCCCGTTCGAGAAGTTCAGGGGCTGGCCAGAAGTGATGTTGACAATCGAACTGGCAGACCAGCCGCCCACCAGACCTTCGACGGCCGGATTCAGGTGGCTCAGCTTCTTCCTGCCGCGCCCGAACGGCAGGGCGTAGATGCTGGAGACGATCGCGCGGTGGCGCGGGTAGGTTCCTTCGCTCCAAGCGGGAGCCCGGTTGTAATAGTAGGGTCCATCCGTAAAATCCCAGGCGTCCGGCCACCAGGTGCTCTGCTCGTGATTGTAGAGATAGGATCCCAGGAGGCTGAAGCCGTTCGCATAGGCCCGCTGCACCCGAATCTCAAAGTTCCGGACAGTGTCGCCCTCCACCGGCACGTGGCTTTCCCATATCTCTTTGTATTGGGGATAGGGCCGCAGCAGTTGGTACAAAGGTACGGTCGCCTGGTTGCGCAAGCCACCCGGGAACTGGGTGGGCGTCAGGTAATGGTAGAACGGATTCGGATACTGCTGGTACATCTGTCCCTGCAGAGTGTTGTAGAAGAGACTGGGGTTCGCCTCGTTCGCAGGGAAGGAGTCCCACCACGCGTAGGAGTCGATGTGGCGCGCGTTGGTTGCGACAAAGCTGATATCGAGCCGGAATTTCCCGGGCAGCTCGCGCTCCACGGTGAGGTTGAAACGATCCAGCGCGCCGTCTTTATAGTTCGGGACACGGAAACCGTCGCCCCAGTCGTTGCCATACCCGTTGCCGAGATTCGTGTTGACCCCCAAGCTACTGCCCACCACAGGTTGCAGCGGGTTATCGCCAGGGAAGGGATTGGACAAGGCGGTCGTCGGCACGCCTTCCTGCGAGGGCAGGATGGAGGAGGTGGCGCTGTAGCCGACGAACCCAGGGTTCGATAGAAGGCCATTCTGCACCTGCGAGTTGAGAAGCAGGAAGCGGCCGTAGCCCGCGATGAAGACAGTTTTGTCGTTCACCCGGAAGGCGATGCCGGCCCGCGGCGCGAAGTTGAGCGTCGGGGCGTCAAACTGCGTGCGGTGGCTGCTATCGGCGAAAAGCCATTGGCCATTAGGGGCGGGCGTCGCGGCACTGGCGCCGAGATACTGGGAGCGCAACGCGACAACGTCGGCCGTGTACTGCGGTGGATTAGCCTGCAGCGTGGGATTGGCGGCGCTCAGATCCAGGAGGCGAGTGTAGTGGTTCTGGGCGTCCACCGGCGCGCTCTCGTATTCGTAGCGCAATCCGAGATTGAGCGTGAGCCGGCGGCTGAGCTTGAAATCGTCTTGGACGTAGGCCCCGTAGTAATGGGCGGAAATGTGGGCGGGAGCCACGTAGCGCGTGGACGAACTGTCATCCGGAGCGCCGAGCAGGAAAGTCGCGTAAGGGTCGCCACTCACACTGACTGGCGCGTTGATGAAGGTGCTCGAAGTCGTTGCCGGTCCGAAGTTGAAACCCATCTGCCCCGGGTAGGAAATGAACGCCGACTGGTACCGTGTTTCGAGGCCGCCTTTGAGGTTGTGGCGCCCCGTGCTTTTCACGATCTTGCCCGTCAGAGTGTAACTGTGCGGTTGCTGATAGTAGAGGCTGCTCACTCCGAATTGATTCCCCCCCATATTGAGCGAAGGAAAGTAGATGCTCCCCCCGTACTGGTCAAGGTAGGACTGATACCAAGTGTCGTTCGGCCACAAATTGCCCAGGCCACTCGCGCCGATTTCGTTCTGCGGCACACCCGCGTTGTCCTTGAAAGAGGTATAGCTAAAGCGCACATCGGCCACCGTCGTGGGATTTATCGTGTACACCGTATCTCCGCCGAGGTTCTTGGAGGCCATGACACCGCCCTGGCCATTCACCTCAGCGGGCGACCCCATCCCCGTGTAATCGGGGAGTGCATTCACGGCATTGAATTGGCTGTACCGCCCGAAGACTCTCAGCTTGTCGCTCACGTTCCAGTCGGTGCGGTCCGAAACGTTCCAGTAATGGGTCCCGAGGCCCACGCTTGCCCGGAAATTGTCGGCGCCGGCGATATTGGCAGCCGTGGTGTTCGGTTTCCAGATGTACGACAGCATCTTCGCCGCGGTCGGATCGATCAGGGAGGAAGTAATGACATTGCCGGCGAACGGCGTCCGCGTTGCCACGCCCGTCACCGGGTCGAACGTGGTACTGAACGGATTGTAGATGGTTCGCAAGTCCCCGTTGCTGTTCAGCGACTGCGAGAAATCACCATTCCGTTCGGCGGCGGTGGGCAACGTCATGATAACGCTTTGCGGCGAGGACACGATCCTTCCTTCGTAGCTACCGAACGTGAAGAGCTTGTTCTTCTTGATCGGGCCTCCCGCCGCGCCACCCCAGATATTGTTCCGAGAGACGCTGGGAGTGCGGGTGAGAGCATTGGTGACGGCGTTCAGTGACGGGTTGATTCCGTAATAAAAGGCTGTGCCATGGAGGGTATTCGTGCCCTCGCGCGTCGCCAGGTTGATGACCCCCCCTGCGCTATGGCCGTATTCGGCGTCCACTTCCACCTGCTCAACGACCATCTCCTGCACGCCATCCACGCTTGGCGTGTACGATCCCTTGGGGCCAATCATCACCGAGGATCCGTCAATCAGGACATCATTTTGGCGGGATGTCTGACCGCCGAAATCCATTTCGCTGGCCTGCCACATGTGATACGGGGCCGGTGCGGCCGGGTAGTTGTTCTGCACCGCAGGATCGAGCAGCGCCGCCATGTAGGGATTCCGCTCCTGGAAGGGCAGGTCCATCAACTGCGTGCGAGTCACCGTCAGGTCCTTGGTGCTCGTATTGAGCTGCAGTGCGACTGCGGTGGCTGTTACGGTGACGGATTCGTTTACATGGCCAGGCTTCAGGGTGAAATTGAGCGTGATGTCGCCTTTGGCTTCCACCATTACGTTTTGCTGAATCGACCTGGCGAACCCGGCAACCTCGGCGATGACCGTGTAAGTGCCCGGCTCGACGAAATCGAACCGGTAGTTGCCAAGGTTGTTGCTCTCCTTGGTCACGGAGACGCCCGTGTTGACATTGAGCAGAGTGATTTTGGCGCCGACGATCACAGCTTGACTGGAATCCGTGACGAGACCTTGCACAGTGCCCCGATAGTCTTGGGCGAATGACACACCGAGACTGGACGCTAAGCAAGTGAGGATAAGAAGATGCTTCATCATTTCCAAACCTCCAAATCAGCAGGGCAAGCTCGCAGGTTCACAAAGGTGCTGGTACACGCACCCGGGTCGCCTTGCGGCCGCGATGATCCTCGCCCAGGCAGGAAGCCGTTTCAAGTGAGCTACCCGTGAGCTTACGGTGAGCAGATGAGAGGCACCTCCTCCCTGGGACGCTAGGCGCCAATCCTTTCAGGTGGTTGCAACGTGAAATCCATTTGTGTATATTATGCGCAAGCTTGGGTGAGCTTACCCCCCACTCACCTGGCGAACCAAGCGAGCTTATCGTTGGCTCACCTGATGGTCTTTTGAAATGCGTGAGAAAGGGCTGCTTCCGCTTACTTTGGCTGCACAGCCTGACGCGCGCTGGGAGCTCGTGCTGCGAGTCGCGGACAGCGTCTACTTTCGGAAAGGCCCGAAACTTCACGCCTTCCTGCTTTACGTGTGTGAGAACAGCATCCTCGGCCGGCCCGAGAACGTGCGCGAGCAACTGATCGGGGCCAGAGTCTTCGGGCGCCTCGCGGATTACGACCTCAGCAACGATAACATCGTGCGCGTGGAGGCCCGCGAACTGCGAAAACGCCTCGAGGCCTATTTTGCCCTCGAGGGTAAGAACGAGGCCGTCGTAATCGAGATCCCCAAGGGTGCCTACGTGCCGATCTTCCGACCGCGGGAAGAGGCCGCCTCACCGCCTGCGGGACCGGAATCGGAAGAGTCGGCTGAGGCGGCGGTCGCGCCCGTCTGGACCCCGGGCCGTGCCAGCCGCTGGCTGGTGCCCGTAGTGGCCATGGGTCTGGTGGCGTGGGCGGCCGCGACTCTTTGGCTGGCGACGGAAAACCGGCGGCTCCGGCAGACACCCAACCCGAAGAGTGTCGCCGCAGACGCGTCCCCCCAGGAGTACTCGATTTACCCCGAGCTTCTGGGAACCCTGGGCGAACTTCCCAATCGAGAGCCCCAACTCGTGCTGTGCAACCCGAAAGTGATCCTGTTTTTTGGCTCGACGACGGCCACTCCCTATGTGGAACCCCCGGGCAGCCTCGTGGTGGCGCCAAAAGAGCTCGATCGCACCTTCAGTTCTGCTCTGAATGGCCGAGATAGGGATATGCCCTACCACTTCTTCCGCGTCACGCGCGAAAACTACACCGGGATAGGAGAGGCCATGGCCGCCTTCCAACTCGCGCGGCTGATGGACGTGCTGCACCGGCCGGTGCATCTGACGCAAGCGCGGTTTCTGAACTGGGACAATGTTCAGGAACAGGATCTGATTCTCCTGGGCGGTCCCTCGAGCAATGCCTGGACATACCAGGTCGACGCCACGTCGGATTTCGTATTCTCCGCGCGAAGTGTGGTAAACCTCAGGCCGCTGGCTGGCGAACAGAACCAGTACACGGCCGATGCAGCTCCCAGGCCCGGCGGAGGAATGGCCGAATACGGCATCCTCAGGATGCTCACCACGCCTCACGGCTTCAAAACCTTCCTTTTGGCGGGGCTGAGCGGCGCGGGAACCGCCGGCGTGGCGGAGTTCTTCGCTAATCCAGCGAAGATGAAGCCCCTGGCAGAACGCATCGGCGCCGCGGCTCCCGGTAAACCCTTTCCCACAGACTGGGAAGCCATCATCAGAATTGTGGTGCAGGACGGCTTGCCGGTCGAGAGTTCGACCGTGACCATCCGCCCTGTGCGGCCGGCGGCTCGTTAGAAACCTCAAGGCTACCCCCGGCTCAGCCGATATAGACGCGCGCCCTGAAGCTGGATTGAGTCAATGTGACGACGCGTTCGAGGCATCACATGACAAGACTGGCCTGGTTCGTTGTGCTTGGGGTCTGGTTTTCGCTGCCGCTGGGGGCACAAACGGCCGGGACAGTTCAGATTCGTGTGAACGTTGATCAGGTCGTTCGCACCATGCAGGGGGGAATCGGCGCCTCCTGGCATGCCATCGAAACGCCGATCTGGGGCCGGGATGCTGCCACGGGCGATCCCTGGTCGGGAAGTTCCTGGGGCGCCAACCCGCCCGTGGATGACGACCATGCCTGGCAAAGCCTTTATCGGCACGCCGCCTGGCTTGGTTTGGACTGGTGCCGCGTGGAACTGGAACTGCGCATGTACGAACCGGCCCGAGGCCGGTTCGATTGGGACAATTCGGAGATGCGGGTCCTCTACAGGATCCTGGATTGGGCCGAAAAGAACCAAGTGGACGTCTTCCTTCAGCAGCAGTTTTCCGACGTGAAGTGGAATGCCTACCCCGAGTTGCGCGGTACCCGCAAAGGAGTCCTCATCAGCGGGCCGCTTTCGCTGGAGGATTTTTCCGAAGGCTTGGCAGCGCTGGCCGACCACCTGCTGCGGGTGAAAGGCTATCACTGCATCAAATGGCTGTGCATCACGAATGAGCCCGGCTGGGAGTGGTCGAGCTTTCAGGGTCCTGACGGCAAGCCTTTACCCCTGGCGCCGGCGCTAAAAGCGGTCCGCGCCGCGCTCGACCGCAAAGGCATCACCTTGGCCCTTTCCGGACCCGATTGGACGGACATGCCGGAACTCGATCCCGCGAAGATTGACTTCGATGCTTTCATCGGCGCCTACGATATTCACAGCTACCTTTCAAGATTCGACGGGGAGAAGGAGGGGGACTATTCGCTCTCGCAAGCCGAGGAGAGAATTTCCAGGTGGGCTGATTGGGCGCACGCGCGCAAGAAACCCCTCTTCCTCAGCGAACTGGGCTCGATGGCTTACGGCTGGGGGTACAGCGATCCCAATCCCGGTTCTTACAAATCATCTCTAAAGGATGCCTCGCTGATCGTGCGGGCGATACGGGCCGGCATTGACGGCGTCAGTCGGTGGAGTTACGTCAATCGCGGCGACCAGGACGGCCAATGGCAGTTGGTCGACACCTGGGACATGGCCCGGAACAGGTTGCTGCCGGCCTTCACACCCCATCCGAATTCCTACTACATGATTGGTCTCTTGACACGCTTCCTGGCCAAACACTCCGACGTGCTGACAAGTTCTGTGGAGGGGGGGTCGGGTCAGAACGGGCCGGAGGTTTTCGCTGCCGCCTTGCGCAGTCCGCGTGGGCAGCACACGTTCATCTTTGTCAATGATGCGGAGACGGACCGGGATGCGGAGATTCTCTTACAGGGGTTGAGTGCGGGAATGAAACTGTATCGCTATCGCATGACGCCTGAGAAGAAGGATCGGTCAGAGGTGGTTCTGGGCCCCGAGAAGGAGTTTCCGGCCTCGCCCCAGCAAGCGGGTTTCACGGATCGGCTGCCCGCCCGGAGTATAACGGTGTATTCCACCTACCATTTGGAGCAGAACGACGCGGGGGTAATGGCGGAATAAACCCTGGCGCACGGGCGACATTAACAGGCTGCGGAAAGACTCTCCCTGCTGTCATTCTGAGCGAAGCGAAGAATCTCGCTCTGCGCATTTTCATGGCAATGCGAGATTCTTCGTCGCCTGCGGCTCCTCAGAATGACAGTCCCGACGGGTTTTTCCGCAGCCTGATTAAACCTTTTCGAGGTAAACGCGCTCCAGGATTGCCTCAGCAATAAGTCGCGCGGCCCCCAAGGCGGCGGCTTCGCTCCCCAGGCTGGAAACCTCCAGGCGAATTTCGTTGGCGGACTTCTCAAAAGCGCGTTGCTTTACTACGCGCATCAACGGCTCGGTGATCAGTTGCGGGGCCAGGCGAAACAAAGGGCCGCCCAGAATGACCACGCGAGGACTGAGCAGGTTCACGACGTCCGCCAGCGCCACGGCGATGTGGGAGACGGCATCGTGCAGCACGCGACAAGCCAGGCCGTCATTTTCCGCCGCCGCGCGGGTCACAATCTCCATGCTGATCCGGTCCAGGTCCTCCTTCGTCAAATCCCGCACTTTGGAGTCAACGCCCTTCTGGATAGCCGTCCTTACCGATTGGATGATTGCCCCGCCAGAAGCCAAGGCCTCCAGGCAGCCATAATTCCCGCAGCAGCACAAGGGACCATTTTCATCGACGGTCATGTGGCCAAACTCTCCCGCAAATCCTCCCGGGCCTCGGTAGAGTGTCCCGTCGACAAAAATAGCAGCCCCAATTCCCGTGCTCACTGAGATGAAGAGGAAATCTCTCAACTTCCTGTCCTGCCGAAGGCAGTTCTCTGCAATCGCCATCATTCGGGTGCTGTCGTCAAGTAGGGCGGGAAGGCCGAATTCCTCTTCCACGAGTTGTTTCAGGGAAACGTTTTTCCACTCCGTCATCTGTCCCGGTCGCGGGAAGGAAAGCACTACCCCGCGCTCGGTATCGATGACACCCGAATGCGCGATGCCAATCCCTTTCAGGGCACTGTCGGGCAGGCGTGAGTCCTGGATGGTTTTACGAATCGTCTCAAAGGTCCTCTGTAGAACCCGGCTGCGGCCCTCCGCCATCCTCGTTTCAGTCTCCGTCGCGCATATGCTCCTCCCCAGGAAATCCGTTATGACCACGCGCAACAGAAATGACCCCACATCTACGCCCACCAGGTACGCGATGTCGTTGCGGAGGCTCAGCGAAACGGGCTTGCGGCCGACCCTCGTCGAACCCGGTCCGGTTTCGACGACCAAACCTTTTCCGACCAGTCGCCCCACGACACCACCCACCAACGCGGCACTCAAACCGGTTTGCCTGGCGAGTTCAATTCTCGAAATCTTGGGTTCAGCATGAATCAGGCGAAGGATGCTCAACTCGTTTCGGGCTACCTTGGAATATCTTCTCGTTGTGCTCTTGTGACGCGGCTCATGGGCGGTGTTAGTCTGGGCATCAGCTTGGCTCATTCGTAGTTGTCTCCCCCTCGGGACTCCCTTGGGCTTAGCTTCCCAGGCCGCGCGCTCGGGCCGTTCGAGAAGCATGTGCGCACGTTTCTTGCCGCCTTCCTCTTCCCTGCCGATAGCTTCAATCCTTACGCAGACTGATGAGTGGCAGTGAGCTCAGTCCTATCGCTCATGCCAGTATAGAGAATCCTGAAGTAATATATCAAATGTCTTGGCAGTCACGCGAACACTTATTCCACTCATGAAGCAACTCTCGCCGGTGGTCCAACGTGTCGGAAGGCCGCTTGAATCCCGCCTCACGGCTTGTGCTAGAATGCCTGCGGCATCGGTTCCTAAACAATCCAAACGCCCGAGGAAAGCACCCTTGGCGCGGCGTAGCGCATCAGGCTCGAAGACGGGAGGCAAACGGAGATGACAACCGTAGGCAGCAAAAGCACGTTCCGATGGGTGGGCGGAATCTTTACAGGGGTGGGATTGATCCTGCTGGGAGTTGGAGGTTGGATAGGCAATCGTCAATTCACGATCCTGAAATCGTGGCCCACGGTGGAAGCTGAGGTCACCAAAAGCCGGGTCACCCACTACCTGGGCCGTGGAAGCACGCTGATGTACGAGGTGGAAATCGATTTCCGATACGTCATCGATGGAAAGCAATTCCTCACACCCTCAACTCCTGGTTACGCCAACTCAGACTACACGGCCATGAAGCGCATCGCGGATTCCTTTGGGCCCGGGACCCGGCACAAGATTCGCTGCAATCCGGCCGACTCAAATGACATCCGAATGAATGCGGGGTACAACTTTGGCTTCTTCTTCCTTCCCATGCTCATGGGAGGAATGGGCCTCCTCTTCGCGGGCATCGGTGTGGCTCTGCTCGTGGTGTCGCCGTCGGTCCAAGCCCTACAGTGCCCTGCCTGCGGGCAATCGCTCGACCCGGGTCAGCGGTTCTGCCCGAATTGTGCCGCCCCTGTACAAATCAGTGGGCAACCGTAAGTCGAGACACGTGTTGGCGGGTTTTCTCTGCTACGATTTCCCTGAAGGTTTTGACGAGATCCCGCTCGTGTTCCGGCGCCGTGAAACCGGGAGGCAGGCAAGGGACGGGCTTGCCCAATAGGGGGTACATCGCGAGGCCGAGGGGGTTATAGGGCAACAGAGCAACGTTCTTGGCGCCGGCCGCGCAGGGGAAATCGACGATTGCGGCGAGATTCTCACGCTTTTCAGTAACTCCTGGGACAAGTGGAATGCGCGCGAACTTATGCCGCTCGGTTGAGAGCAGCGCGATAAGCTCATTTCCTGTCGATAACATGCTGGTTTCGCCCCGAATTACTGCTCGATCTGTGCATTCTCGGCCAAAAAGCCCATCGATTGTCGCCCATTATCGCAAAATCTGTGCATTCTCGGCCAAAAAGTCGTGCTGATTTTCGGGCATTGTGTCATCCGCCCTTTTGTTTTCATATACATAGTCGGGTCGATCTTCATTTTTAACATCTCTTCGGGTCAGCGCCCCGTTTCGGACCTTGAAAAGCACATTCGTGAGCCGCCACAATTGGCGCAGGCTGGAATCTTCCATCCTTTGCATGAGCAGCGCGTTCAGCAGTCAGAAGTCGGCCTTCTGCCTACTGCCTACTGCCTACTGCCTACTGTTCTACCCCGACCCGTTGTATAGGTCGCGGCCTTGCAAGTCAGCCAGCGGGCGCTAGCCTAAGGAGTTAGTGTACATACGGTCATTACCGTTGTCAAGGGTCAAATAAGGGTACACACTCCAGCGAGCGCAGACCTGTTCCGAAGGTCCGCGGTTCGTCCCCAATTGACAACGAAAAGCCGCCGACCTAAAAGACAGGTCCGCGCTGCCCACTACAGCCTACCAATTAAGGCAAGATGTCATGACTCTTTCCTACCGGTAAGGAAAAAATCTTCTAGGGGGGTGCCTAATTGTCCGAAGTCGTTGCTGCGCTAGCAAATTCCCCTCCTGGTTCAGGAGGGGGCAAGAGGGTGGTCGAGCAAGCGTAGCACGGACCTGGTTGTGACGAGGACTGATGGAACGGTATTGTGGCTCGGGGGTCTATCTGTTTTCGGAGCCCTCTACGATGGCGATTTCTTCTTTGGTCAGGTCGTACAGAGCATAGAGGTGTCGGTCGATCTCCCGCTCCAACGCCGACGTCTCCGCCTCAGGGTCGCGCTTCTTTGCGATAAGGATACGATCTACGCAATCGACAATTGCGCTCTCCATTTTGTTCGTGGCCTTAGCGATTGGAATCTCCGATACATTGCTAGGCGAGAAGTTGATTCCTCCGTCCATGGCCAAGCTCCCATAACACTCCTTAAGGAAGAATTTTACCAGTCGGGAGTTTAGTACCCCTGACCTGCCCCCCGAAAACTGTACCAGTGTAAAGGAGAGTTCTCCCAGGGTATAAAAGCCTGAAGGAGGACAGGAGATGAGGCAGAGCCGTTACACGGAGGAGCAGATTATTGGGGTATT
>Ga0187857_10001078_pt1 | contig 29758 bp, 28 predicted proteins | sample June2016WEW_8_10_FD_132984 | JGI IMG/M metagenome (GOLD analysis project Ga0187857, IMG submission 132984) | Peatland microbial communities from SPRUCE experiment site at the Marcell Experimental Forest, Minnesota, USA - June2016WEW_8_100 | ecosystem: Environmental > Terrestrial > Soil >... | reverse complement strand
TGCGCATCGCGGAAATCCCGATCACCTACCGCGCTCGAGCGGATCAACCGAAGCTGTCGTCACTGAGGGACGGCGTCAAAATCGGTATGTTTTTGTGGAAGCGGCGCCTGGGACAGGTTTCCGAGAACGTCGGTCAAACGCACCTCGAAACAAACAAACACTGAGCTGGATAAAGGCGTAGAATAGCTAGAGCATTGAACAAGGAAGAGCGAGAAAAAATGCTCGCATACAGATACTTCTTAATTGAATTGTACCGGTCCGATGCACAGAGCAGGCTGGAGGTGATACGATAGAGACGCACACAATCCTCGTAACGGGCGGCGCCGGATTTATAGGGACGAATTTGGTGAACGAGCTGCGGAAGCGCGGTCACAGCGTACGCGCAGCTGACCTATACAACACTGACCGCGAGGACTATGTCAGAGCTGACGTCCGAAGCTACCGACAGGTGGAAAAGCTTTTCGCTGATGGTGAGTTTGACTACGTCTATCACCTCGCAGCGGAGTACGGCCGCTGGAACGGCGAAGATTACTACGAGAATCTGTGGCCTACGAACGTCGTCGGAACAAAACACGTGCTGCGCATGCAAGAGAAAAATGGCTTTAGATTGATCTTCTTTTCGTCTGCGGAAGTGTACGGCGACTATGGTGGCGTTATGAACGAGGACGTGATGAAAACGGCCCCCATCCAAGAGACGTACCAGATGAACGATTACGCGATCACGAAGTGGGCGGGAGAACTGATGTGTATGAACTCTTCGGCGATGTTCGGCACGGAAACCGTGCGCGTCAGGCCGGTTAATTGCTACGGGCCTCACGAGCATTACACGCCGTACAGGGGGTTCATTCCGAAGTTCATTTATCACGCGTTATTCGACAAGCCCTACGAGGTGTACACGGGACACCGGCGAATTATCGACTTCGTTGAGGACTCGTGCAGGACGTTTGCCAACGTGTGCGACTACTTCAAACCTGGGGAGGTGTACAACGTCGGTGGGCGGCGTGGCTGGGAGAAGGATATCCAAGAGTACTCCGATCTGGTGCTTAATGCAGTCGGCAAAGATGACTCGTTGGTGACCTACAAGGAGGCGGAGCCGTTCACGACGAAGGTCAAGCGCATGGACTTCTCAAAGGCGATGTTCGACCTGAAACACGACCCTCAGGTGCCGCCCGAAGAGGGCATCAAGCGGACCGTCGACTGGATGCGATCCTACTACCGGCTAGGTGAGTAAATGGACGACGTAGATGGCGGCTACGAAGGAAAAACCGTGCTGGTGACGGGCGGGGCGGGAGCGATCGGCGGGACCCTCGTCCGCAGACTGAACGATCTGAACACGGCAAAGATTGTCATTCTCGACAACCTTTCCTCCTCGTACGAGTGGAACGTTTCCGTGGGCCCTAAGATACGCTTCGTACACGGAGACATCCTAGACGACGAGAAGCTGAAATTCGTTTTTAAGGAAAGACCCGACATCGTGTTTCACTTGGCCGCCCACTTCGCGAATCAAAACTCAATCGACAACCCAGAGACGGATCTCATGGTAAACGGCATGGGAATCCTCAAGGTGCTCGAATTTGCCCATCTTACCGACGTTTCCCGATTCGTGTATGCCTCGTCAGGGTGTGGGGTTTATGGGTTGGAATCAACGATACCGTATTCGGAACGAGACGTATCAATAAGCCTGCACAGCCCCTATCAAGTCACTAAGCTCCTTGGGGAACTGTACACGAATTACTACCATAATCTGTACGGGCTTCCCGTCGTCAACACGCGGTTTTTCAACAGTTACGGTCCCGGCGAGGTGCCAGGCAAATACCGCAATGTCATCCCCAACTTCTTCTACTGGGCCATGACCGGAAAGGTCTTGCCGATTACCGGCGACGGCACTGAAACGAGAGACTGGACGTACGTCGGTGACCTCGTCAGCGGCCTTTTGGCGGCAGGGGTAAAGGAAGAAGCGATCGGTGAGGCCATCAATATCGGCTCGGGCACGGAAACGCCCGTCATTGACATGGCACACGAGGTCAATCGGCTCACGGGCAACACGCTCGGGGTAATGCACATTCAGAGACGGGATTGGGACGCAAAAACGCGGCTCGTCGCGTCGATTGACAAGGCACAAAGGCTGCTCGGGTATCGACCCCGAATGACGTTCAATGAAGGACTGAAGCACGTTCACGAGTGGTTTGTTGAAAACTGGGAGGATGTAGAGCGAAGCGCTGAGTTCTAACGAGCTACACACCGCTTGTCACGCACGCTTATATATGAAGCACTCGGGCTTCTTTTTGTGCGTTCGTCGCGATCGTCGAGACAAAATGCCGTGTCCGCTGAAGGTTTGATGGAACATGCGTAGAATTCTAGGAGCGTGGAAGAATGAAGATCCTGCTCGTGCAAGACACTGACTGGATTGCACGAAACAACCACCAGCACCATCACGTTGGAGAACGATTGTGCATGAGAGGGCACGATCTATTGGTTATTGACCACGATCTCCTGTGGCGGACTAGCAGCAAGCGGAAACTCTTCTCGAGAAGGCAGGTCTTTGAGGGCGTATCAAAAGTACAGCCCAACGCCGAGGTCACGGTTATTCGTCCCGGGATCTTGAGAGTGCCTTTCTTGGTCTATGTCTCCATGCTGTTCACCTATAAGCGCGAGATTTCGGCACAGCTACGAGAATCGCCGCCCGACGTTATCATTGGCATGTACCTTCTGACCAACTACCTGGCACTGAGGGCAGCTAAGAGGCACTGCATTCCGTTTGTCTTTCAGGTCCTTGAGCCGAACTACGAGATGATCCCGTCGAGGGTGCTTCGGCCAATCGGAAAGCTGATCGAGAAGAGGATTTTCAAAGAAGCGGACAGTGTTGTTGTTATCAATGAGGGCTTGCGCGAGCACGCGATCCGGATGGGAGCGCATCCAGAAACGACGTGCGTAATACGGGCAGGCATTAATCACGAACTGTTCGGGCCACACGTTGATGGCCAGGCAGTTCGAAGGCAATATGGAATCGCTGAGCACGAAAAGGTGCTCTTCTTTATGGGATGGCTCTACCACTTCTCAGGGATGAAAGAGATGCTGGTTGAACTCGCGAAATCCGGCCGCGAGGAGCTAGGCGTAAAGTTGTTGATTGTGGGCGACGGTGATGCGTTCAAGGAACTTCAGCGCAGGCGTAAGGATCTAGGCCTTCAGAACTGCGTGACGCTGGTAGGGAAACAGCCGCACGAAAGAATGCCCGAATTTATAGCTGCCTCTGACATCTGCTTACTGCCGGCCTACGACAATAAAATCATGCGCGACATCGTCCCGATCAAGATGTACGAATATATGGCGATGGGAAAACCGGTCATCTCGACCAGACTATCGGGCATCATGAAGGAATTTGGCACTGACAACGGTGTGCTGTACGTCGAACGGCCGGAAGACGCGTTGGACAAGGCCATAGAAATCATCAAAGCCGGCACGATTGAGGCGCATGGAGAAAAAGCGCGACAATTTGTCGGCGAAAATGACTGGGATACAGTCGTCGATGAATTTGAAGAAGTTCTGGTCAATTGCACGCACCCACTTGAAAATGGGGCCTGTGATGACGCGATCAGTATTCTCGATGTCGCTAACTTGAAAGGCCAACGGCATGAATAACGCCTTCGTGAATCGGCCGATCCTGGAGGCCCACTGCGGAAAATCTACTCACCGATTGCGCGCGTCTTTGTCGCAAGAGCGCGATTCGCATGTGCGTTATGAGGGCCTGCGCGTACATAAAAGCGCCGATCAATGACGAACCGACATGGTCGCCAGTTAAAGCACTGACCGCTGATCGTCGATGATCACAGGGGGAACACGATGCTAGGCTCGGATGGTTCTGCGAATTCAGAAAAAGTGTACATAAGCGGCATCAGCCCGAAGAATCTCTCGCAAGAGATTCGAAAGGGGCCCGGTGGTCGTGAAGCTCACGACGGCATTTTGATTAAGGTCCTTGGGAGCTCAGCAGTGCTGCTTGTCACTGTGCCTCTCATATGTCCAGAAAAAATATAGAGTCATACTGCATTTCACGTATCATCTAAATGTCCCGAACAGGTCGCTCACCAAGGCAACACCGCACGTCTGACGATTACGTCGTCATTGAGCCTCCTGCCGACGCTTTGACGTCTGGGAGGATTGACATTGAGAATCCACCGAAGGTTTCTTTTTGCATACCAACCCTCAATAATGAAAAAACGATAGGCTCGTGCTTGAAAAGCATAGTAAGTCAGGATTATCCGAATATCGAAATAATCATCGTCGATGGTGGGTCATCCGATGGAACTGTTGAAATCGTCAAAACCTACGCGGATGGCGTCTTTCTAGATAAGGGCACGTTAGGAAGCGCGACGCAGACAGGTGTCGAGCACTCATCAGGCGAGGTGCTCGCAATATTTGATGATGACATAACAATCCCTCACAGCGGTTGGTTGAGAAACGCGATCCGATACTTCAACTACAGTGAACGAGTTAGCACCGTCTGGCCTGCTGTAGTTGCGCCGGCAAACGCGTCTTTGACGGCGCGATTATACGCAAACATATGGCGCGTTACTTTCCAAGACCGCATTTTCAAGCATCGTGGTTACTTTGGAGGTGGCAACGCGCTATTCTGGAGACAGAGCATGGAAGAAATCGGCGGCATAGATCGATCGCTTCACTGGGGACTTGATTTCGACTGGGCTAAGAAGCTGAAGGAAAGGGACTACCAAGTTGTATTAACCAATGACGCTTTGTATCATAATACGATGAGTTCTCTACGCGAATTTGCAAAAAAACAGTTCGTTACGGCAGAAGCTTTCACAAAAAATCACTTTGACACTACGGGTCTTTCAACAACCGACCTACTTTATGAGCAGTTTGTTTTAGGTGCTAAAGGCATGGCAAGCGGACTGGTGCGGGAGAGAGATTCCTCTTGGGCGCTTTACCCACTGTTTGTGCTAATCCGCGTCATCGTTTTTGGCTCCGCATATCTGAAAAGCGGAGCTGCTAGATGATAATTAACTCTTTAAAGGGGCAAGATTACGAATCTTTGTCGCGGCAATACGCCGATCCTACGGTCTGCAGTCCAAGAAATTTCTGCTCGCGGATTCAGACATCATCGGCGGCAGCAGTACTGGAGAACTAATTTGGCACGAAGCGCTGAAATTCGATAGCATATACGGAATCGTTTCGGACGAAGAATCCGCACGAATCTGTCGAAATAGATTTCAGAACGACAACAATGTACGTAGTTCAGGGCGATGGAAATGATTTGGCCAGTTTTTTTTGCTGACTGAGATTTGATTGCGTTACTGCTTACGACGTATTGGAGCATATCGAACTGAAAGATAGCGTAAGGCTCCTAGACTCTTTCTATTCTCTCGTGATTCTCAGGGGATTTTCATTTTCATTTGTCCCGGTATCTTCGACGAAGCGATAACCACTTTGCGTAGGTCCAGACTGCATTTGCGCGCACTCATCGTCCGGCTGCGTCCGTACAACGTTAATTGCTGTGACCCTTGTCTACCTCAGAGATACGCCGAACAAGATACATTTGTTTAGGCGCTCAACTAGTAACGTTAATCCACAGGTGAGTCTCTCTGTATGGTTCACTGCTATTGTCGAGATAAAGCAAGAACTCCAGCTTCATGTCGTTTCCTATTCGATCTGGTTTTATTTCGATTTGCTTTACTAGCGACTGGTTGTCGGCAAGAGTCACTTCTTGTGAGTACAGGGTTGTTGACTGATTGCTGTCATTCAGCTTAGCGACAAGCTTGTAAGTCTCAGTTCGGTATTCGTGATTTATGATGCCCACAGTTGTCGGCTCTTGCTCCCCTAGATGATATTCAGTTGAATAATTTCCGGCTTGGCCGTTCGGTCCGAGGAGATAAAACTCCGTTAGCCTTTCACCCTGCTTCGGCGAAACTATCGCAAACGTGAACACGGAAGCAGCAGCAACAATGGAGACTACGAGAATTACGGAAAGCGTCTTGTCGAGCCGTCCCTCTGAACGAGGGAATATGATCTCTTTCAAGCGTGCAGCGCGTTCAAAGCGAATAAAGAAACGTTCTTCAAGAGGCAGCGACCGTCTTCGCACAGCGGCAGCCATGACGCAAAAAAAAGTCAATATCGATGCGCTTAGCGCGATTGAGTTTAACTGGACACCCCATCGGGAAACATCGAGACCGAGACAGATTAGTGAAATTACGGGAAAGCCCGTACCCAGTACCAACATCATCCGCTCGAAGCCGCTAATACGGTTTTGTTCGGGGAATAGTGCCGCGATAAGGGCATAGCTGGGCACGATAAAGATGAATACAAGTCCAGCTATTGGGCGTGCTAGGGAATACGTTAACGGGGGAATGAAGATAAGCACTCCCGTAATGAACGTCCATAAGAGCACAAAAACAAGGTCTAGATTTGTAGTAAGAAAGCCCCTGTCACTGATTGCCTGCATTTGATTCGTGCCTCGTCGCTAAACGCTCATATCATGATAACTCTGTCTGCTTGCTCGCACGTGACATTTGAGTGCGCTGAATGGGTGGTGACGTCGGGAAAGAAGGGGGAGGCCGAGATTTTTGGTATAGAATGCAGTTCGCTGTCGCGATAAATGAGAACGGCGTTGTGCCTCGTGACCCTGCTTAATTCTCAAAGTTTTAAGGGCTATATCTAGCGCTGCGGTACTGCTGCTCGCAGCTATGGCGCCTCGCACACCAATGTGTTGAGCGAATTGGTTTTTAAACCCAGCGACTGCTTCGCCTTGCGCGAGCATGGCAGATCTCATTACCGCTTCAATTGCCTTTAGCTCTTCATTATATGCGTGTGGACGAGCCACAGAAATATTTTTTTGCACAGTCCTCACCAAATCTCTCTGGCAAAGCGCCGCAGAGATGCACGAGCGCTCTTGACACAACTATTCCATCATTTTAAGTATATAATAGCTTTTTACTCTAGTGGGCTAACAACCCATTTGATGCACGCCGTCGGAAAATGCTGGCTTATCATGTCGCGCAACCAATGAGGTACCGTCGTGAACGTTCTTAAGGTCATATCGAGCTTTCCTCCTGCGTATTCGTACGGCGGACCCCTTGTGGTCGCCTATGAAACGGCTAAGAAATTGGTCGCAAGAGGCCACAGTGTCACTGTTTTGACGACAGACGTCTACGACGCAACTTCACGTTTACAGTACGACAGAAATCCGCTCCAAATGGACTCAATCAATGTGTATCATTTCAAAAATGTGAGCAATAAGCTCGCCCGCAGGAACTTTGGGATCGCGCCTTCTATGGCAGCTTATCTAGACAAACACGTCAAGGATTTTGATTTCGTCCACGTTTACGAATATCGATCGTTTCAGGCTGTGCTTGTTCACCATTTTGCGAAGAAGCACAGGGTTCCCTACATCGTGCAACCAAACGCGTCAACTCCTCGGGTGGTGTCGAAACAGAAATTGAAGTGGCTGTACGACGTGACGGTTGGATATGCCATTTTGAGAGGGGCCACGAAAGTGATCGCCATATCAAAAGAAGAGCGGGCTACGGATCGAGGGATGGGGGTTGAAGAAGATCGCCTCTCTCTCATTTACACCGGAATGGACGTCGAAGCGTTCAAGCATCTGCCGCCACGCGGCACATTTCGAGCGCGGCATGGCGTAGACGGCAAAATGATGCTTTATCTAGGTCGGCTGAACAAGTCAAAAGGATTGCATCAATTGCTGGTCGCCTTGTCGCGGCTCGTCAAGAGCTTGGATGGGGTTACCTTGGTGATTGCCGGTCCCGACGAAGGGTGCAGAGCACAGTTGGAAGATCTCGTCAGAGAGCTCAACATTGGCGATAGGGTCAAATTTACCGGTTTTGTGGAGGAGGCGGACAAGATGGCCGCTTACGTCGACGCCGACCTGTTCGTGCATCCCGTCAAGTACATGGGGGGGGTCGGGATCGCGCCACTTGAAGCAATCCTATGCGGCACCCCTGTTGTGGTGTCCGAAGAGTGCGCAGAAATCATTAAGGAAGCAAATGCGGGGTGCGTTGTGAAATACGGCGATATCGGTCACCTGGTGAGTGCTTTGAAATATGTTTTGCAGGAACGCGCAGAAGCGCAGAAAATGACGGAACGGGGGACGCAGTTTATTTTGAATAATTTAACCTGGGACAAGGTCGTAGACCGCGTTGAGGCAGTATATGACGGCTGTTTAGCCCGTCGCTGAGTTCCTGTGCCCCATCATCGGCCTTGTGCATACTGATCTTTGCCGTAGTTTGATCCGATGCTCTGTCTCGAAAAAGTTTATTTGTAAGCCCTGAAATGATTACAGGCTGAGCTAATGAAGATTGTTCACGTAGCGAACTGGTACATACCGAATATGGGCTATCAGGAGAATTTCCTGCCAGCAGAGCAGATCAAGCTGGGGCATGAAGTTCAAATAGTCACTTCAGATCGGGCGCCCATGTTTGATGCTTTTCAGGATCACGTCGGCAGATTTCTTGATCGGCGAGTCATTGGGTCAGGTGTATTTGAATATGACAACGTGACTGTTAATCGATTGCCTTGCAGATTTGAGGTAATTAATGGGGGGCAAGTCATTTTAAAAGGACTGCGAAGAACGCTGAGGGATCTAAAACCCGATGTGGTGCACGCCCACGGTGCCTTGACGCCATCAGCGCTTTTAGCCGTCTGGTATAGTAAAGAACTCGGCTACAAGGTCTTCGTGGACGATCATCAGGACTACTGTAATCTTGACATAGATTCGGCAGTCAAAAAGGCCTACGTGCAACTCGCTCGGCTTTTTTATCGCGTTTACGGCAGACGGGTCTCATTTTGGATGCCTACGCAATATGCATCTGAACAGTTGCTGCAGTCTCTTTTCGCCGTTCCGCGCGATAAAATGGAAGTCACACCTCTCGGGGTGGACACGAGCTGCTTTGCCAAATCAGAGAAATCTCGCGCTTTAGGTAGGGCTCAGATGGGTGTACGTGCTGACGACACATTGATAGTCACAGCAGGTAAACTCAACGAGTCCAAAGACATTGACACTCTCATAAAAGCCTTTTGTCAGGTCGCTTCCGAGGCGGACAACGTCTATCTACTAGTGTTAGGCAACGGTCCTGAAGCGTATATGCGCAAGATTCGGGTTCTGGCAAATAAGGGCAACTTGGCCAACAAGATCATATTCAAGGATTTCGCTCCACACCACGAGTTGCCTATGTATTACAATGCAGCCGACTTGGGAGTTTGGCCAGGGAACCCTTCAATCACCGTAATAGAAGCCATAGCGACGGGACTGCCGGTAATCCTCCCGCAACACGAGCTTGCGTATGGCATACTATTTAGAAATGGCGCCGCTCTTGGATTCAAGCGAGGTGATCCAAGCTCCCTCGCTGAAAGTGCTTTAAAGCTGCTTTATGATTCTAATTCGAAATCACAGATCACGAGTCACGCTTTGGCCTTGGTTGAAGACGTCCTCGCTTGGAACAGAATCGCACAGAGATCAATCGATATCTATTCTACTACATGAGTCAAAATTAAGCTAGCGAGACGGATCTTTACAAGTGAGCTGCGTATAGGTTCTTTTTTGTTAGCTTGTGGCAAGAGACCAGGCTTGAACAAAATTTATTAATGCTGTTAGCCGCGTTTCCTCGAGTCGCGGCGCTTAGGACCGGAAATACTCATTTACGAGCTGCAACCGATTCTGCGTGAGCATTGCAGAAGCCATTGTTAGTTATTATTAGGCCGCGAGTGCTTCTTTTATGTACTTGAGGATTACTTAAGAAACTTTTAAGAGCCCCCTCTCTCCGTTTGGATGGCTCAATAGGGAAGCCGTTTGGGTCGAGCAAAAAGCAAGAGGGACTCGTACTCAACAAACACAAATAGGGAAATGCAGGCGCTAGCAAGCAATATGCGCGAGCGGCGACGTGTACGCGGCATTAAGTCGTTCAACTCCCTAGCTGATAAGACGCGTGAACTCCCGGAATTTGGGTAGTCCAGCGGCAGGTGAGATTCTTGACCCCAAGTTCGAGCAGACATGTGTCTTTGCTCAGAGAGTGGCCGCCAACGCCTGCTCTAGGAAACAGTGCGGCGCGCGTGATTCCTTCACCCCCAAGCTTGCTATACCGTCACGCCTCCTAGACACTGACGCCAATCGCCTCGCAATAGAGAGCACATTTGCAGCTGCCTCTGTGAGTCGCGCATCGCGTTTTTCAGCAGTTTTAGTCAATTCGGCAGCCTTGCCCATTAGGGTGGTTCTTCCGGAGTTACCGTCGGGGCGTAAAGTTGGATCGCTCTCCTCGTGCTTCATTGATTCCCCTGTGATGCGATCGTGTTTTCGTATGTTGCGCAGCAAGCCCCTTAAAACGAGGTCGTTTGCGAACAACAAAAAGAGCATTTAAACCGTGATTCATCGACCGCTGCTTGACACGATGAATGAAGATCACTTGCGCAATGAAACGCGACTCATACCAACAGGCGTGGGTCAAACGCTTAAACCCAGTCGCCCCTTCTCACGGTTTTGTTTGATTCTATTGAACGTGCAGGAGGCATTCGCGCGTGAGCTATTTACCTATCGCACTCGTGAAAACCGCAGCGAGTTCCTTTGTCAGGTTCTTTCTCTCAAAGCGGTCACAGTACTTTTTTAAGCCGCTTACGTCTACCGGCACCTCACCGCCCTTCCATCTGCGATACGCGCTGTTAATGTAATCAGAAACTTCTGCTACACTGTTAGAAGTGGTAACATAGCTGTGCTTCGAGTGCTTGCGTATCAACTTCGCGAGCTCACCCTCACGAACTATAGCGAGAATAGGCACACCGGTCGCGAGGTACTCATACACTTTCGTCGGCGCGGCATTAGTCGTTTCGATCACGAGTAGTAGTGAAGACGATGCAGCGTACCAGAGAGCCTGTTCGTAAGGAACTCGTTCGGTGGCTGTGACAGTCGTCTGGAGGTTGTACCGCTCGATGTCGCGTAGCACTCGTGGATTTTTCGATCCTGCAAAGAACACGTGAATCTCTTCTTTCTGGATGGCCCCACTATTAATAGAATCAGAAAGAGCCTCAAGGAATAGCCTATAAGGCCGGTTACCTGAACCGTAAAGTGAGCCAGTATAAGTGATCGTAAATCTTTCAAATTGGGCCCGTTGTCGTTTGAAATCGGTCGAATCAAATCCATTACAAATGGTGGTAATCTTGTGTCTTAGTTCAGGATACATCATCGAGTAGTCTTGTGCTACGGCACGAGTTGTTGTAATTATATCTTCGGATTCCCTCATAACTCGTCTTTCAATGTATTGGTCGAGACCTCTATGGAATCTAGACGGGTACCTCATCAGTGGATCCTCGAGGAGAGTCCACGGATCTCGGAAATCGACGATCAACGGAATCCGAGTCCTCCTCTTAAGCAGATACCCCACTATCATTGCACTGAAAGGCCACCCTGATGCGTAAATTAAGTCAATATCGTGGCTGCGACACAGTTCCAAACCTTTAACAAACGCGTTTGGTATCCATCCTATAAATGGATCGGGCAAACACACAAATCTGTAATTCAATCCAAATCGAAACGTCATGAGTATGCGCTCTAAATGTAAAGTATTTGAAGCGCGCACAATTTTAGAGGATTTGAGGTCTAGATTGTCGGCGTCCCTATGTCCGTCGCTAAGCCCCTCCCTCTCTTCGGTAAGCACTATGGGATCAAACCCAAACGTGGGTAGGTATTTGCAGAATTTCCGTGTTCTAAGAACCTTATGATAGGAGACTACTAAAACAGTGTTCATGCATGTACCTTATTGATATTAACGTGGCGAGACTCCAGCTCCTCAGTTTATTGAGGCATGATAAAAATAATGCTTCGCATCGCTGCCTTTAATCTGCATCGACGTCTTGTCACGTCTGCTCGTCAATTATGGTTCAGGAGGACATACCGCCTCTGCCCGAACGCGCTCTACCGCATCAGTGCAGTCAAGAAAGAGCACAGAGATTGTCTAAACGATGGCTAAAAGACAGACGAAAGCTATTATATAAAGAACTTTTGTCGAGCAACGCACCAGCGATCTCGGTTTAATACTAATAAGACTTCACTTCTAGCAAGTCCTTGAACGCGGTTGTCGTTCAGTGACAGAAGAATTGTTCCAGGCTAGCAATCGCCTGCAAACATGTGAGAACTGTCACTGCTTAACTTATTAATAGAACGTTTGTTATAGCTTACTGATGGACTCGTATCTGACGCGACGTGGAAGCGACTGAGAGCCTGAAATGAAGGTATGTGTTGTTGGACTGGGCTACATAGGATTGCCGACGGCACTTCTGTTGTCATCGTACAACGAAGTCTTAGGTGTGGACATTAATTCTGACATTATCAGCAAGATCAAAAACAAAACTGTCCCCTTTCAAGAGCCTGGGCTCGAACACCTTTTGAGCGCTTCAGACATAAGTGTTTCAGAAACACCTCAACCTGCAGACGCGTTCGTAATATGTGTACCGACGCCTTTCGATAAGGAAACTAAGATCGCGGACTTGACTTTCGTCAAGCAAGCACTGACCTCTGTTGTTCCCTATGTTAAAAAGGGCAACATAATAATCATCGAATCTACGATTGCACCGGGAACGTGCGAGAAAGCAGTAGTACCGCTTCTAGAAAAGTCGGGCTTTAAGGTGGGCGAGGATATTCGTCTTGCGCATTGCCCAGAGCGGGCGATGCCTGGGCGTACGCTTCAGGAGATGGTGCACAATGATCGTATCGTGGGTGCGATAGACAAGGAATCGGCCAGCCTCGTTAGACTGCTCTATTCAAGTTTCGTGAAGGGCAATCTCATTGTGACCGATCTAGCCACTGCAGAATTTGTCAAGCTAATGGAGAATACGTATCGAGACGTGACTATTGCGCTCGCAAATGAACTTGCAACCATTGCTGAAGATGCTGGAATAAACGTTTGGGAAGCGATTGCACTTGCAAATCATCATCCCCGAGTGAACATCCCAAACCCAGGGCCGGGCGTGGGGGGACATTGTATTGCAGTTGATCCTTATTTTTTAACTGAGAGTGCGACCCATTGTGCGCTAATTAACGCAGCAAGGCAAGTGAATGACTATATGCCTCTGTATGTTCTAAGGAAGGTAATGAAGGTAACCAGCGGCATAAAATCACCGAAGATAACCGTATTCGGAGTTGCCTATAAAGGCAATGTCGACGATACGAGAGAGAGCCCGGCCACCCGATTCATTAAGCTCGCAGAGAAAGAGGGCTTCAACATAAGCATCTATGATCCACTCGTTACGAGTTTTGAATATGAATTATCATCGCTAGATGAAGCGATTACAAACACAGATTGCATAGTGATAATTGCCGATCATGACGAGTTTAGAGCTCTTGATTATGCAGCGCTATTACAAAAAGCACGACACAAAAACGTGCTCGATACAAGAAATATTGTCTCCAAAAGGGGCAATTATCACCTCGTAACGTTGGGCAGAGGGGGCAGCTCCGAAGTCGCACATCATCCGGCGTCTCACTAAATCGACTTTTTTAACGACACACCGTAAGCTTGGCAAAGTCCTTAGGGCAATATTTGTTCTTATGAGTCAACAACATATACTCAAGATGCGAACTGGCGGGCTCAAATCGTTCTACGAGCCAAAAGAAGAGAATCGAAACGAGGATTTGGAACTAAGGCTAACGAGCGAAAGCCGAGTACGTCGCCTTGAAACGCTAACTTTGGAATTAAACAAAGGTGGGAAAGGTCACGGCTGTTTAGCAACGATGATCATCTGACGGCTTCTAGACCAAACTTCATAAGTTGGAACAGACATTTGCGCAAACACTCGGCATCGATGTCGAAAGCCTTATTACGAAGCGAGATCGCAGATTACACGCCGGCAACCTTGACTGACTCCAAGCAGACTTCGTTGATAACTTTGGGATCGTTGAATAGTCGGCAAGGGTAGCTGAAAAGATTGTTCGCTCGCATATCCTAAACATTTGAAACGAAAAAAAGCCAACGAGAGGAGTTACAATGCAGATTCCAGCCGCAAAGATTGTTATTCCTGAGGAAGACAGATCAGCGCTCTTGAAACGCTTCGACGAAATCCTCAAGAGTGGGCAGTTGACCCTCGGCAAGTATGGAAAGGAGTTTGAGAGCAAGTTCGCCGACCATGTCGAAACACAGTATGCTACTGCTGTGAATAGTGGAACGAGTGCCTTAGAAATCATACTACGGGCACTTAATCTGCAAGGAAAATCTGTGGTTGTACCAACGAACACTTTTTTCGCCACGGTTGCGGCCGTCGTTCACGCAGGGGCCCAGGCAGTTCTTTGTGATGTGGATGACAGTCTTTGCATGGATTTTGCTAGTCTTCAAGCCAATGTGCAAGACGATACCAGAGCAGTGATTGTTGTGCACATAGGTGGGATCATAGCTCCACAAATCGCGGAGATTAAGCAGTTTTGCGATGAAAAAAATCTGCACCTCATCGAAGATGCCGCCCACGCACACGGAAGCACGTATGATGGAAAAAAAGCCGGAAGTTTTGGCGTTGCAGGCGCGTTTTCGTTTTATCCGACGAAGGTCATCACCGCAGCAGAAGGAGGAATGATCACTACCAATGACGGCGAGATTCATAAGCGTGCGATGGTTTTTCGAGATCAGGGCAAGGCAGGCTTTCTCGGGAATATGCACACAGAGATGGGGTATAACTGGCGGATGAGTGAGCTTCATGCGGCGCTGGGGCTTTCGCAATTCGCGCGATTAGAGCAATTTATTGAACAGCGACAGGCAATCGCGCGACTCTATGACGCAGAATTGCGCAAAAACGAATATTTAACCCCTCTTGCGCTTCCAAACGGAATGAAATCCAATTATTACAAGTATATCGCCTTGCTTGAGCCAGACGTTGATCGGCACGCGTTAAAGAGCAAGCTGCGTGAGGTTTTTGACGTTAGCTTGAGTGGAGAGGTGTACGAGCTGCCTTGCCACCTGCAGCCTGTGTTTGAGACTCTGAGCAAAGCGTCAAGAGACGAATTCCCAATGGCTGAAGATGTTTGTCAACGACATATTTGTCTTCCTCTATTTCCTGGAATGACTGAAGACGAAGCAACGTACGTCGTGCGTTCTCTGGAGGCGACCTTGCCATGAATATAGGAGTCATTGGCGGATCTGGATTTATAGGATCTCACCTTGTGGATGCGTTAATTGAGCATGGTCATAGCGTTACGGTATTTGACATTATGAAACCGCATCGAGACGATGTGCGCCATATTTACGTGGATATAACCAGCTTATCCAAGACTACGACAGCTCTCGCTGGAGGATACGATGTGGTATATCTTCTTGCTGCCATGGCTGATGTGAACGACGTGTATCAAAATCCTGTGGAGGCAGGAGAGGTCAACGTTATTGCGGTAGCAAATGCACTTGAAGCAGCAAGAAGAAGCGGCGTTGGTCGACTCATTTTGGCAAGCACCGTGTGGGTTTATGAGGCCGCTTTGACCGACAAAGTAGATGAGCAGACCCCTCTATTGCCCGCTAATATCAGGCACGTATATACGGCAACGAAGATCGCAGCTGAGTTGTACTGCCACGCATATCAGCGGCTGTACGGGCTTGATTTTACGGTACTGCGATATGGAATTCCATACGGACCCCGCGCACGTAAAGGAACAGTATTGGCGTTATTTACGCAAAAAGCTCTAAAAAATGAGCCTCTTACGATAACGGGTGATGGTTCGCAGCACCGCAACTACATTTACGTTGGGGACCTCGCTGAGGGCAATGTCGCTGCGCTTAAGCCCATTGCCAGAAATCAGACCTATAACCTCGAAGGGCCGCGTCCTATAACAGTGAAAGAGGTTGCCGAAACAGTATGTGAGCTGATCGCCAACGTGCCTATCGAATACGCAGCTGGCCGACCGGGCGACTTCGAAGGAAAAGTCGTTTCTAAGGAAAAAGCGCGCACGGAACTTGGGTGGGTGCCCCAGGTCGATTTTCGAGAGGGAGTAAGAAGATACTACGAGTGGATACAAGGACAACCTGTATTGTAGATCGTTCGACTTGTGGTAAAGGCACTTATCCGGATCACCTGGTAAATCGCCCGATATAGATCGCTTATTTCTCTTATGGTGAATCGCACTAACCGGGGGCAGAGAGCAATTGATAGGAAAGCATATGTGCGCGACGTATACTCAAAAGAGTGGCCTAACGGACGCGCACAATATGGATTTACTGATTATGACAAAAATATGTGTCAGCTCATTTGCGAGAACGTACCTGAGCGATCCAAATTACTTGAGGTTGCAGCAGGCACAGGCGATCCTTTTGCAGATTATTTCCAAAAACACGGGTACGATGTGTATGGGCTCGACATAGCACCCAATCTTATTGATTTGTGTCAGCGATTAAACCCCGAGATAAAATGTGAGGTCGGAGATGCTGAGAACCTGCCTTTTCAAGAGGGATATTTCGACTGCGTTTATTGCCTGCATTCGACCTGGTACTTCTCCGATTTGCGAAGGGCTATATGCGAGATGATAAGAACAACGCGTGACGGTGGATTCATCATCTTCGATATAATGAACAGACACCACAAGCTAATAAAACGGAGCTATCACCGAAATCTGTTCCTTAAAACGACTTTCTTTGGCAAATCGCTTATTGCCTTACACCGCGGGGTCATCAAAAAGCGAGGTGCCATTTGGCAAGACTTTGTGGTTCACGAAACCCCCACTTATCCAGAACAAGTGTATGCATACCTCTCGCAAACCGAAATATCAAGCTACAACGTCCTCGTCGTAGACGCAAACTCATCATTATTACAATGCGATGAGTTGGATGAGCTTGAACGTTTTGCGCGAGTGGTATTTGTGCTTAGAAAATAGAGACATAGGCGAAGGCCTTTATCGACTCGCGTGAATCCTGCTATAAATACCGTGAAAGGGAAGTTATTGAAAAAACACGCTTGTGGCCTAGTTCACGTACTTCTGCTTTTATACGTCCTTATCAGGTCCGAATATAACTCTTCGACCTTTCCCATCTCGGTAATATAATCAGCATTGTCGACGATGATTTGCCTTCCTTTTGCTCCGAAAGACATACGCAGCTGTTTATTTCGAAGCAAATATACAATCCTCTCCGCAAGCTTCACCATGTCATTAAACGGTATGATAAATCCTGTCTCTTCATCGGTAACCCACTCACGATTTGCCAACACGTCAGTAACCACAGGGGGCACTTCGCAGGCCATCGCCTCCTGCAGTGAGAGCGACGTGCTATCCGACAATGAAGTTGAAACGTAGACATCTGAAGACGCCAGATAGTTCGGAAGGTCACTATGTGGAACGTACCCGACAAAGCGAACAGACTCCCGGATGTCCAGTTCTTGCGCCAAACTCTCCAAGTACTCCCTCAGACTACCCGCCCCTACCATAACAAATACCGTGTTTGGCTCCTCTGCTAGTATTAACGGAATCGACTTAAAAAGCATGTCATGATTGTAGATCGATTCGAAATTGCGCGTGCATATCACTAGTTGAGCCTCTTCGTCAATTTGCAGCTTTCGTTTTAGGTGGGCATCTTTTTTTTCGGGGGCAAAAAGATTCGAATCAATGCCATTGAAAATCTTTGCTATTTTGACTGGATCTGCTTTCAAATCCAAGAGATTTGTCCTTACGACCTCAGAGTCACATATTATTTTGTCAGCTCGTTTTAGAACGCGCTGAATGACAAAGCGATGGAAGCGACTTTGTTTGGGCGCAATCAATATGTCGCTTCCCCACGCGGTCAAAACGAGAGGGTGAAATCCAGACAGGGCGGCGAGGTACCCTTGTCCCGCAATATAATGGCTGTCTAAAACATCGGGATCTATCTTCTTCAGCAGTTTCCGAATTGTGAGCAGCCATGGTACGCCATTAGCGTATTCGGCGATCGGGAATCTCTTGGGTATTCGCCAGTAAATTCTATTAATCTGGACGGTGGGATCGTATCCCTCGGCGTACGAGGCACAGATCACATGCACGTCGTGGCCTTTTTGTGCAAAATAGCTCGTCCATCTTTGTAGATGGATACTGGTGCCCGGTCCAATGAAGCATATTCGCATTGTATCCCCATATCCTACTACTGCTCTTAGTGAATGACTTCAGCAAACAGCCTGCTTACGCAGCCCAGTCGAGATTCTCTTCGATTGGCTTTCTTCCTCATAGGCATTTTCTTGCGTCATACCTGGATCAAGCAACCCTCTATGCAGCCAGGAAGATCAAACTCATCGTCTTTATAGTTTGTTCCCACTTCTCGCGCGTGACGCGTCTGGTCGTGCTTGTCTCGTTGCTAACGATTTACAGTAAGCCAGTTGATAGATTCAAGCATAGAGCGCGATGCATCTAGTGTCCGGTTGCTGCGTCAGACGCGGAGCCGAACTCGAAAATTTCCTCGTTATAAACAGCATGCTGTTAAACTGAGCTTCAGGCTGACCGGTTTGCTCTAGCCCCCCGATTATGCGGTCTGCTGTTCTTGGAAACACCGATCATACACCTTTTTCAGGTCTGCAGCGTTTTGTTTGCAGTCAAAATTGTGTTGTATGTGTCTTCTAGCTTTTACACAAAAAGTACGGTAGTTGGTGCTGTCAAGTTCGTAGAAGTATTTTATAGAGTTAGCCAGACCCCTTACATCTTTTTCAGGTGTCAAAAGACCAGTTTCATTTTGAATTACCGTGCTGGGGATATCGCAGTGCGTTGTGGCTATCACTGGCATACCTGTGGCTTGAGCGTCAAGCAATACCACAGGCGCTCCACCCTCACAGTCCCTTGTTGGTGTATAGTGGCTTGGATGAATGAAGACGTGAAAGCCCTTCATAAAGGCGTGTAAGTGATCGAAGCCGACATAATCAATAAATGTTACCTTTTTTTCGATGTGACATTGATGGATTATCGTCTGGATTTGTGCTTTAATGCCGTCCAAATCGTTTCCCACGATGGTAAGTGACATATTGGGGCAGCTGTCGAGCGCTCGGGCAAACGCTTTGATTGTGTCGATATGTCCCTTTTTACCGGTTAGCGCAGCTATTTGTAATAGATCGAGCTGTTCGGAGCTTTTCTCTCTCTCAAAGAACGGTATCGAATCCACGTCCACTCCGAGCTTCTGGATCGCGATTTTGTTTCTGGGGCACCCCATTTCCTGCAACACGCCGGCGCCAAAACTCCCTTCGCACAAGAACAGATCTGCCTTGCTGAATAACCCTTCGTACCTCTTCTTCCACTTTGGATGAGTAAACGGGACGTTTTCGTAGTCATATCCATAGAACGAAACGATATGCGGTATCTTAAGCTTCCTTGCTAAACGCAGGTAGTGCCACCCGGTGAACGCGAAATGGGAGTGAATCAGATCTATTTTGCCCGCGTGTTTTCTTACATATGGGGCATACAAGGTCACCACGACACCTGACACTAGTCGATTGAAAATGCGCTCCAAGAGCGTATTGTCGTTTGTTTCGATCCACTTTAGCGGGAACTCGAGATAGCTAAAATTGGCCGCGTAGAAGTTGCATTTTAAGAATCTCTCAGAGGCGATCACTACGTCCGTTTCGGGTAAATTGCTAATGAGCCTATAGATCCAGTTTTCGTTCCTAGGCAGGTATGAATCGACTACTTCGAGTACGCGCAAATGCTTTTGCATGATTCTTTTATCGACCGAGTGTAGGTTTTTAGCAAATAATATAGAAACTGTAAAAGCGTGCCATTCTATTATTATGCTGCCAATCGCGCACCAGTGATCGTGATTATGTGGCCGTTGCTATCTATATAGGTATGTGGTTCAACTTGATGTCACTAGCATTTTTACGCTGATTCTGCTAATTTCATTAACAGCCTCGTAAAGAAAATACCCGCAGCGGCTAGATGAGGAAAAGCCATTCGAATGAGTCACTGAACGCTTACGATTTTGCGGCTTGAGGGCTGCAGCTAGCCCCACATTGGGAAACAAGTCGCGAATTTGTTGGTTATGGTATTACGAAGACTGTAATGATCCCTTAGCCAAAATAATCATTTTGATACCTTTTGTGGTGCTGGGCATTTGAACTAACTATGCATCATCAAACGGTTTTTCGTCAGTTGTTTTTTCAGTCGACAACATAATGCGAATCAACTCTGCTACCTCCGTTATCAATTGTTTATCCAGTGTTCTTAAGAACGTGATATAAGCTACAAATCCAATTATTGACGCTGATATTAGAACAAACAAAGAGTTCGTAACCGCCAGTTGCTCCAGCGAAAAACGAGTTGCCAACGTTATAACCCCTGCGAGAAAACTAGTAATAATTACAGATCTGAATCTTCTAACGAAATATGAGAAACTTAAGTCTATAATCTTGAATGCAAAAAAAAGATTGAGATAACCGATTAGATACGTAGCAACAACATACGAGGCGGTTAGTCCTGTCAACCCTCCAAGCTTAATGCCGACAATAAAAGCGATTACAGCGCCAACCGACGCAAGGATCCCTATCCTGAACATGATGTCGGTTCGCCCTTGCGACATGTAAATCCATCCAACTGTAGTGACTACCGACTGAATTATTGCTGCGAGAGAAAGAAGTTGTATAAGAAGGATGGCTGGCACCCATTGAGCGCCAAAAACTGCTATAACGAACTGAGGGGCGAGTATTAACATGCCAACGGCCAATGGAAAAGTTACCACCGCTATCAATCGCGTCGCTTGAATATATGCCTCACGTACTTGCTTTTTGTCATCTTGTATAATCGAGAGAGCGGGAAACGCGACCTGTCCGATCACAGACGACACGTTACTCAACGGAAAGAGCATTATCTGGTACGCACGATCGTAGAAACCCACGGCTGCCGGGCCCAGAAACCGTCCGATAAGAAGATCGTCTAAGTTCCGGGCAAAATAGTTCGCAAAATTGTATCCGGTCAAGTTTAAACCGTATTTCATGATTGCTCTTTCTTCGCTCCAAGAAAAAGCGAAAGAAGGCCGCCATTCAGAAAAAACGCATAACAAGGCAGTCGTGATCAATGATGTTCCAAGAGAGTACCAAACGAGTGCCCAAACACCATAACCGCTGAATGCCAGAACAATTGCTATTGCCCCCGAGCTTACTAACGAAATAATACTAACTAATGCAAGAATCTTAAACCTCAATTCTTTGGAAAAAAGTGTACTTTGAATTGAACTTAATGAGGAGATTACAAAGCTGAAAGATAGTACTGTGATTAGCGGGACTAACATCGGTTGTCCATAAAAAGCCGCAATCAAAGGGGATAATGTAATAAGACCAACTGTCAATACAACGCCTAAGCCCAGATTGACCCAAAACGTTGATGACAGTACCGTTTTGCTGACTTCCTTTCTTTGTATGATTGCATACGTTAATCCCAGGTTTGAGAATAATGCAGCGAAGTTCGTAAATACAACTATCTCAGCGATGAGTCCGAAATCACTCGGAGTGAGCAATCGAGTTAAGATGATGAAAATCACCATCGCTACGACTAGTTGTATTATTTGGGAGAGTCCTACCCAGCCGACGCCTTTGACGGTTTTTGTTTTTAAATCCATTTTTTAGGAAGAAGCCTATCCGCTATTCAACACCCGTTGAGTTGTTGCTGCCCCTTCATCACTTTGGCTGTCGGGCAAATCAAGTGAAGCAAGATACTCGGTTGATCGAGGCTAACGAAATTCACGCCATACTATAGTCACGCTGAAACGGTAGACCTATAAAGAGTTGTCAATAGGGGTTGACCCGTTTATGGTAGGACAAACTTGCCGCACGTGTCGCAACAACAAGTACGAGCCAATCCTGATTAATAAATCTGTTGAGTTGTGCTGTTGACCGAAAGCCCAATATCTTCCTTAAGGACTGAAATCAGTAAACGGAGTTGGAAACTTCTGACATCGGTGCCAATGAACCACGATATACTTCCTCTTTCGTCGTTTACGAGGGGGATTAAGAAACTGACTGCATTTAAAGAACTCATATGTAGTTATGAATTTTATGCCGACTTTCAAAAAAAGAATCACGAACAGAAACGTAGGAAGATAGCTCTACACTTTTTTGGAGACTACAAGATAGCTAGCAGTATCACTTTCCACTTTGTCAATCCGATCGAGCGTTTGTGCCAGCACTTGGACGATCAGAAAGATTGGTATAAACGTGTATCAAACGAAACCAGGCGCAAACCTCACTAGATAGTAGTTCAATCTCAAACCTGCCATCGCCCAAAAACCTGTACCTGCGCGTAGTTCTTGTATTTCGAATCCGTTCTTTTCAAACAGGTACCTTAGGCCGTAATTGGTAAACCTGTAGTAGTAGTCGTATGGTGCTTCATGTATCCCCCACATGAAGGGAGTCGTAAAAATCGCATGTCCGCCAGTTACAAGGACTCTGTTAACTTCAGCAACCATCTTATCGGGTTCTGGAATGTGCTCCATTACTTGGAACGAAACTATGTATCAAATGACTCATTCGCAAAAGGTAAATTGCATGCGTCCTCAAAAAGATCGATTTTGTCGTTCTTATGTAACGTCAGAGGATGCTCTAGTCCTACATAGGAGTCTACACGGTGTTTAAAAACATCAAAATAAGGCTTCTCTCCACAACCTAAGTCTAGTAGCCTTCCCTTAGTATATGGTGCTGCACGCTCTGCATATTCTTGGTTAACAAGATATGCCAACCAATTGTGTGTGGTATAATTCATTTCACTACCCGTCTTAAACGGGGATTAATAGTGTAATTGAAACATAATGATCGATCTACTTTTGTTCTTCCAAATGACGCAATCAACAGAATCTGTATCTTGCTCAGCATTTACGCCACGCTCTCGTCTAATGTTCAGGCTGTGCATGAAGAAAATAATCCTTATTCTGTCAGACTCTCGTTTTCTGTTTGTTGCATCCTTCGCTCCTTCATTTTGGCTTCTTGTTCTAGAACAACAATGGTGTTAGGAGGTATGTCCTCTCTGACAACCATACCCGGACCAACCCAACTGTTTTTATGTATAGTAACGCCGGGCAAGATTATGTTGTTTAATGATACTGCAGCGTTGTCTTCGATCACGACAGGCGACTCTATTAATGCTTGTTCCCATTGTTCAGCCGTAGGCGTAAATTTGTACAGGGTTAAATCAGTGTTGTTTTCGATATTTCTGTAATGATGTGAAAATGAGTATATTTGTGACCCGCCAGCAACGCCGACATTGTCCCCTATAGATACGCCACCCATCCCAGAGATCAGAGTGTAAGGCGCGATGTGGCATCTCTTCCCTATATGAAGCTCTCCTCGCGCAAAGCGATAGTGATCATTATTTCTTTTGAATATCTTTCTCTCTCCTTCAGACGGGGATCCTGCGATGAGAATCACGTATTTATCTATCCAAGAGTTATCTCCTATACTGACAAATTCAGGATTTGTGATATGCACTCCTACGTCCAGTATCACATTCTTGCCTAGGTGTTTTAGCTTTTTTTTGTAATATCTATATCTGAGCTCCGTGCCAAGTGGACTTCGCATATAGAAGATCGGCAACGTCGCGATATCTCGAAATCCAGCAAGCGCGTAAGAAAAACGTCTCAATACGTTATCAATTACTCTTCTCACATTTAGCTCCGAATGTTCTTAAGAAGGAGGTAGGAATTCTTATGTTCGCATTTACGTCTTTGGTGCCTGCTTTTATATGCATCGCCGAATTTGCATTCTGTTTTATGAAGCACTCAACGTTTGGGCAAGTTCTGTCTTCATACGGGGCGTTCGTTAGCGATGTACCTTTGGTGTAAATTGGAGGCTCAACACATTTTTCGAGTGCAGGTTTGGAGTCCGGAGACTGAGCCTTGACTAAGATAGAAAGCTATAAATGAACTGGCAAAACTTTCTGTTCTAAGTGAATATAAATGTAGTAACCTTAGCGTTGCCATAATTAAGGATCATATGATTGCAAGCATCGTAAGCACGGCACAGACTCATTTTGGAAAGGACGAAAGAAGCGTCGGAGAGATGATGCTTGATGTCTGCAACCAAATAATAAACAATACTGAGAACCTAACGATGGACTCAGTCGATGCTATATATATCGCAAATTTTTCAAGCAGTTTTACAAATCAGTGTCATTTGCCAGCTGTGCTTGCTTCCAAATTACGTACTCAAAAAGAGATAACACGAGTTGAGTCAGCGTGTGCTTCTGGAGGAGCAGCTTTCAAACAGGCTGTGATTGCCATAAAATCAGGCCTATATAAAAACGTGTTAGTCATTGGCGTTGAAAAAATGATTGATACGCCAACCGACACCGCGACAGCAATAATCGCGCAAGCAGCGAGCCAATTGGAAAGAGATTGTGGGGCTACTTTTCCTAGTCTATTTGCGCTTATAGCACAACGGCATTCTCATGAATTTGGCACAGGCGAAGAACATCTGGCCAAAGTTGCTGTAAAAAACCACGCGAACGCTTTCAACAACCCGTTTGCACAGTTTCATAAAAAGATTACTCTCGAAGATGTTATGAATTCGAGGGTGGTTGCTGCACCCTTGAAGCTCCTCGATTGTTCACCAATATCTGATGGTGCCGCAGCTGTACTGGTTTCCTCACCGGAGATAGCGCCTACTCATAGTGAGTCTGTAGTAAATCTGGTAGGTATAGGACACTGCGTGGATTCGATAGAACTAACAGATCGGCAAAGACTAACCGGTATGCCTTCAGTTATCACGGCGGCTAAAAAAGCCTACGCTATGAGTAATCTGGATCCGAAAGACATCAACGTCGCCGAAATTCACGACTGTTTCACAATCGCTGAATTGGTTGAAATTGAAGATTTGGGCTTCTGTAAAAAGGGCCAAGCAAAGGATCTGGTTGATGAAGGCAGAACCGAAATTGACGGCGACATTCCGATAAACCCAAGCGGAGGTCTCAAAGCCAAGGGGCACCCCATCGGAACTACAGGGATCTCTCAAATCGTGGAAGTGGTGAATCAGCTTTCGGGTAGAACAACATACAATCAAATTGGCGAAGCTGAGTACGGGTTATGCTGTAATGTAGGGGGCGTCGGCGCGACCGCAGTAGTAAGTATTTTTTCAAGGTGATCTAATGCAGTGGAAATTGATTGCATATTCAACTGTGGCGTTACCCCTGCCACCTTGTAGGCCTGATTACATATTAGGTATTGTTGAGGATACAAATGGATGCAGAAAGATTTGTAACATACCACGAGAATACCAAGGCACATTGTCTATTGGCGTTGAAGGAAGCGCGTATTCTCTAAACGACGCAGATAATAAAGCTCCATTTTTTATCCCAAATAATAAAATGCGCGACAACAGCATATCAGAGAAAAAGGTTGCGCTAATTACCGGGAGTTCAAGAGGCATCGGTCGCGCCATTGCACTTGAATTAGCCGTCAATGGCATTAATGTCGTCATCAACAATAGTCGAAATAGACAACAAGGAGCAGACGTTGCAACAGAAATACAAAACCGCGGTGGCACTGCAATATACATTAAAGCCGATGTATCTAACTTTGCGGACGTCGAGAAGTTGATGGGAGAAGTGATCGGGCATTTTGGCAGAATAGATATTTTGGTCAACAACGCCGGAATTACAAGGGATAAAACGCTTGAACACATGACCCCTGATCAATGGGCCGACGTTATAAACACTAACTTGACCGGTGCTTTTTACTGTACGCACCACGCTATAACCCATATGAAGAAGCGAGGCGGCAGAATAATCAACGTATCATCAGTAGTCGGAGAACGTGGCAACTTTGGTCAAGCTAACTACGCTGCTGCAAAAGGCGGTTTGATTTCTTTTACCAAAACCGTTGCTGCGGAGTACGCAAAAAATAACATCCTTGTTAATGCAGTCGCACCTGGGTTTATAGAAACAAGCATGCTAGAACAGGTACCGCCTCAAGTTCTGAAAAAAATATTAGAACAGATTCCTTTAAAACGCTTCGGACAGCCCGAAGAAGTGGCAAAGCTCGTTAAGTTTTTGGCGTCTGAAGATTCTAGTTATGTAACAGGACAAGTCTTCAACGTCAACGGCGGTGCTTATATGTAACCGGTCATGGAATTGGACCACAAATCGCAAGAGACGTATGATTGCATATCGGCAATTGGTGGGAGTGATTTGGGCGGGAGAGCGTTGGCGTGACATAATGTTTCTGAAGAGCGTCTGGTAAAGGAACGTAGGTAGCGTTCAACCGTGTTATTTTTTATAGCAAGTGTGCCTCAGTAAGGTGGGCCAGTGAGTATCAGTCAGCAACGAGGTCTGCATCATATCTTGCTAGCAACTGTAGAATTCTCGCTACATCATTCTCTCGGACTCTTAGATGAGTAGGCAAATTAACATTATGGTCTATCACATATTCTGAATTTGAACAGCTTCCCTCTTCGTAAAAAACATTGTTTAGCGCCGTGCCTTTTGGGTGAACTGGGCACTCAAACCATTCCCCTAGCTGTACGTTATGGCGATAGAAGTAACGCTTAAGTCCTTCTTTGTCAGCAGTCAAGAACCAATATCGGATATATGAAGGTTTATATAGGTCATCGTCATCCGTGGGTACTTCATAACCCTGTGTTTTCAGCCAGCGCTCATAGAACTTCGCGATCTGATAGCGGTGCTCAATATTTTTTTGAAGTCCCTTCAACTGACTAAGGCCGACTTTTGCTTGCATATTTGATAATCTCACGGGATAGTTATCCGGTCTTATCCCTTCCATCTCTTCTTTCGTTGTCGATTCAACATGAAGGTCTAATTTACTCATCGCCGCTAGGAAGTACTTATGAAGAGGATACATTGAGGGGTGAAAAATGAGCTTGTACAATACTATTTGTAACGCAATTTTCTTGACTAGCTGTTTGTCGGGATGATCGGAGTTCACTTGAATCTCTCTTATCTTGGCCGCTATTTCATCATCATTTGTGACCGCCATTCCTCCCATCCCAGTGGACATAATCTTCGATTGTTCTGTTGTGAAATATGCGGCATGGCCGAAGGTGCCTACCTTTCTCCCGTCATATTCTGCTCCTAGAGCGTGCGCACAATCTTCTACAACCATCAGATGGTGCTTTTCGGCAATGGCCATGAGTTCTTTCATGTTGCAAAAAGAACCAAACGTGTGTTGGGCGTAAAGTATTCTTGTATGTGGGGAGATCTTCTCTTCTATTTTGCTGGTATCAATATTTAGGGTGTTCCGATCAATATCAACATAAACTGGTCTTGCACCGCAATAAATCACCGCGTCAGGTACGACGACGCACGTATATCCAGGGAGAATCACTTCATCGCCTTCTTGGACCCCCATAGCTTTGAGTATGGCATAGAATGCCATTCTGCCGGCGCCAAAACTAAAAGCGTGCTTCACTCCTAAATACTTCCCAAATTCATCTTCATACTTTTTTATTGCTTTCCCGCTCACGATATCCCGATCAACTAACAAGGAGGCCGTAATGGTAGCACACTCTCTCCATGTGATACTGCCTGAATCAAGCCACAAACCTCTGTAATTGCGCATTAGCACGTCTTTTAGCTTTTGAAATACGGTTACCATATTGATTAACTCACAATTATGATGTAACGTCTCGCATTACCCCAGATGAGTCCTTCCTTCACATTGCGAGCGTCTTATGGGCAGATATCGAGATAATATGGTTCGTTCATTTTCCGTTGTAAACCACGAACTTGCTTCGGTGATTCCTTATTCTAAGATGTCTTTCACCGCATCAATAACGTCGTGAACATCTTGGTCAGTCAGTTTTGCAGAAAGCGGCAACGAGACAGTCCGATCAGATATCCATTCCGCGTTCGGGAAATCGCCAGTTTTGTAGTTGAATGTTTGCTCATAGTAGGGGTGGAGATGGAGAGCCACGTAATGCACGCCCACTCCGATGTTTCTTTTCGTCATTTCATCTAAAAATTCATCGCGCGAAAGATGTAGATCATCAAGATCCAGAAGTAACGTGTAGAGATGGAATGCGTGCCTTGTATTTGACTCGGCCGCTCTCGGTGTCAATACAGGGAGCCCTCTAAAAGCGTTATTATAGGCTTGCCAGATTTCGTTTCGTCTTTTCCAATAACGGTCGACGCGCGGCAGTTGATGAATCCCTATCGCCGCTTGGATATCCATCATATTGTACTTATATCCAGCAGCAGTCACAGCGTAGTGCTTATATCCTGCGTCACCAAAACGGTGCCAAGCGTCTTTTGTAAGGCCGTGAAGAGCTAGAGTCTTGATGATGCTCGCATATTCGGGGTTATTTGTTATGGCCATCCCGCCTTCGCCGGTCACGATGTTCTTTGTAACGTAAAAGCTGAAACACCCAATGTCGCCGAACGTTCCCGCACCTTGTGCGTGATATTCAGCCTCAACAGCGTGAGCGCAATCCTCGATGACCTTTAGGTTTTCTGGCTCTGCAATATCCATTATGGCATCCATGTCGCAGGGGCGACCTGCGAAATGAACAGGGACGATGGCTCTGGTTTTCGACGAGATCTTTCTCTTAATGTCGGCCGGGTCGATATTCATGGTATCTTTTTCGCAGTCTGTCAGGATCGGAACGCCTCCGGCGTGCAGCACTGCGCTTGCCGTAGCGGCAAACGTCATAGCGGGCACTAAAACCTCATCACCGGGTTTTATGCCAATAGCGAGCATTGAAAGATGTAGCGCCGCCGTACATGAATTTACTGCGACCGCGTGGCTGGTAGCTTTGTAATCCCTGAACATTGCTTCAAATTGTGCAACTTTCGGGCCCGTTCCCAACCAACCGGATTTCATAGAGGCGACTACTTCATCTATTTCCGGCTGTTCAATGATCGGGCTGCCAAATATTAGAAAACTATCTCTCGTCATAGTGTCTCCTCTGGGCAACATAGTTGGACGAATACTCCCATGCCGATACATCACTTAAACGTTATTGAGGCAATCCTACTAGCATAGTAGCATCGCTGGTTTTTCCCTAAACACCCTTCGCATAATCGCCTTCAGTTTTCTTGACGTCCCAAGACGCGACTCGATGAGGTGCAGCAGTTACGTTCTTTACGACTGCCGCAGAAGCGAAGAAACGCGCTGAAAAGGGAATGGTATGTCGGTTCCTTTGTGACCACCGAGCCCGCTTTCTTAAGCGGTTCGAATGCCAAGATCTATGTCTTGGGAGAGAAAGTTGGTGTGATTTTGATGGACAAGGGGGTTAAGAAATGATACTTGAAGCGGTTCGGAAGTTTTGCTCGCAAATGTACCGTCAACCGCGTTATGTTGGATTACACTTAACGGCTTGGCGGGCGGGAGTGGGTTAAAGGGGCCAGTTTTTCCGCATATGTGAAGAATCAGGGCGGGGGCTGCGCTGTGAGATACCAAACGTCGAACCCGCCATTCGTGTACAACTTGTTCAGAGTTGTGTCATTATCCATCCTGCTGAAGTCCTGCGGCTGAATCCTTACTGACGCGAGCTCTGGATACACGTCCACGTACCACCGCTTGCTTTGCTCCGAAAATACGACGTACGTGTCGTTCTTGACTGCCTCCCCCATATGGGTATAATTGTTATAGCCGAGGTGCCAGGGAACGTTTTGTATTGACGAAGGACTGAGATAGGGCTGTGTGCTCTCGTTTACAGCTGGAAGCAAATAGCTGAAACGATACGGGGCATAATAGAGTCCCAAAATACCCAGATCCGGAATCCTGTTGAGAAGGAACCAGTAGTTGCCGTCGACCTCCGCGTGGGTGGTCTGTATCGTTCCTGCAAGGGTAAACGTTGACGGGTACAGATATAATATGCCGTTTACGGAGACCCCGAT
>Ga0187857_10001074_pt1 | contig 29849 bp, 23 predicted proteins | sample June2016WEW_8_10_FD_132984 | JGI IMG/M metagenome (GOLD analysis project Ga0187857, IMG submission 132984) | Peatland microbial communities from SPRUCE experiment site at the Marcell Experimental Forest, Minnesota, USA - June2016WEW_8_100 | ecosystem: Environmental > Terrestrial > Soil >... | reverse complement strand
TTGTCCGTATAGGCGGGGGCATGGACGGAGACGAGCTGGCTGCCGCGAACGCCGGCATAGGTGGCGGTGATGGTGGCCGAGCCGTTGATGACCCCGGTCAGCACCCCCGGTCCGGCGAGGATGACCGTGGGGTCGCTCGAGGTCCAGACGGTGGTCGGATCGGCGCTCACGTCGTAGGAATCGCCGCTGCTGTAGGTGGCAACGAGCTTCGCGGCCGCGAGCCCGCCCGCCGGGATGTTGGTCGGGGACAGGGTGAAGCTCACCCCCGCGAGCGTACCTGGACCGACGGCGCTGTTGGTGGCCGGGCTGGCCGTGTTGTAAACCGTCGAGGAGCCCGAGCCGGCGAAGGAGAAAACGGCGGCATAATAGGTGTTGTTGCTGCCGCCCAGGCCGCTCACGGTCGCGCTGCTTCCCGTGCCGACATACACGATGCGGTTGCCGGCAGAGCCAAGGAAGCCGGCCGTCCCGAAGTTGGTGTCGCCCGCATACGCAAACCCGTAGGCAGGCTGCCCCGTGATGGGCTTGTTCGCCCGCATCACGACCAGGCTGCCGGCGCTGCCCGTCCCGGGCGCCCACGACAGAGTCATCGAGCCGCCCGGGTTTGGGGCCGAAAACGTCAGCCCCGAAGGCGGGGCGGGCGGCGTGCCCACGCCCACGTTGGGGCCGCTCAGCTCGAAGTCGGTGAAGTACACGGCCGGGGAGTTGGCGGTGAACACCGCCTGCTGAATCCCCACCTGCATCGGCACCCCGGTCAGGTCCCCGCGCGTGAAGTTGGTCTTGAGGCTCCAGCCATCGCTTTGGTTGGTCTTGTCGTAGAAGGTGAAAGCATCCCCGGTCCTAGTGATCCTGAAATAGCGCGCGCTGTTGGTGTCGCTGTTGTCTCCGGGATAGTCGATCTCCGTGTCGGCGCCATTGGTCGCAAAGCGGACCGAATCGCCGATGCCAAACTCCTGGAAGCGGGTGATGTTCATCCAGTTTTCGGCGGCATTGGTCCCGGTAAGATTGAACGGGCCGCCCGAGGGGTAATCGGCGGCGCGGACCAGAAGCCCCGAAAAGGTGTAATTCTGAGGGTCAAACGGAGGGCTGTTCTTCACCGAGACATCAAAATCACCCGCGACCATCTTGTACAAAAAGAACCCGTCGTCGCCATTGCCCGCCCAGCTCGTGGCGGTGGACTGGACGGTGAGGAAGCCGGGGAAGCCCAGGTTGGCATTGGCCGCCAGGGTGGCTCCGGCTCCATCCCCGCCGTCGTTCCCGCCCGGTACGTCCCCGAAGCCAAGATAAACGCCATCCCAGTTTGTGTCACCGAGGATGCCGTCGGCGAGGTAGTCGTGGGAGACATCGAAGTTGTTGGTGATCGAGCCCGCCTGCATGGAGAGGCTCAGGGCCAGGACCGGGAATGCGCCGGCCAGCGCCCTCAGGTTTCGTGTGTTTTTCATAAGTTGACTTGTCGAGGTTCGCCGGGCATCACCGGCCTGCGTTCAGAGATACTTCAAGCCAAAGAGACCGGCGCGCAAGGCCTGTCTAACCCGGATCGTATTGACCCTACCATATTATCGGATTGAAGGCCAGCCTAACTTGGCTCAAAATGACACCTCGGCCGGGAAATCCTGTCATTTCCAGCCAAGACAGCCGCCCTTCCCTGTAGTAGGTTCCGTGGCAAGATGAAGAATCCCTGCTGGGGCGGCGTGTTCCCCGCCATTACGACCCAACTGCAGGCAGACCAGTCCCTTGACCTGGAGGCCACCGACCGGAGCGCCGAGGCGCTGCTCGCCTCCGGCGTCTCCGGCATCATCTTCCTGGGGTCGCTGGGCGAGAACCAGGCGCTGCTGTCCGGGGAAAGGCGGGGGCTCATCGAGGCCATGGTCAAAGCCGTGGCCGGTTTGGCCAGCAGGTCGTGCAGTTCTCAGAGCAGGAATTGCGTGAGACTTCGGAGCTGTCGGTAGTGCCATCCGCCAGTAATCCTGCAGGCGGCAGAAGCCCGTAAAAAGCGGGCCGATCATTTCGCCCCGAGCCGGTCGTGTTTGCGGTCGAGGCGGTAGATCGGGGCGTGGCCGAAATTCTTGGCGGCAGGCAATTGGCCGAGGTACTCGAATGTGAACTCCTTCTGCCCCTCGGCGGCGCAGAGGGCAGCAAATTCCTGACTTGTATAGATTTGCCCTTTGGCCGTGACCGGCTCGATGCGGGCGGCGCGGGTGACATGCGCCCCGGTGAAGCTAAACTGGCGCATCACCGGATGCACGCACGCAAACACCGGCCCGGCGTGCAGGCCGATGCGGATGCCCAGATCGGAGGGCAGGCGGTGCTCGTCCCAGGCCGTGTTGGCGACCAGATCGCGGAGTTCGAGGGCAAACCAGGCGGCGGCGTGGACGCGGTCGAAGACAAAATGAAGGCCATCGCCCCAGGTTTGCATGATGACGGGCGGATGGGGTGTCCCAACGATCAACCGCGAGACCGCGCCCATGAACTCGGTGACAAAGGGCCGGACTTGGGCTTCGGTCAGGCGGCTGTAGCCGGCCACATCCGCGAAAACGATCGCTTTGATGTCTTGTTGCATCTCGCTGATGACCAACCCCCAATGGTCCGGCCAGCGGACCGGCACGACGGCTGTTTTGTCAGTTACAGCCTTTCCCCGGCCATTGGGCTGGATGACGAACGACGCGCGCTGATGGGCCATCCAATCGGCGACGACACTGCTGGTCCCGCCCAAGTCGTCGCCAACCCGGCCATCCCAGAGCGCGAGGGTCTGAAGTTCCACGTCGAGCGCGCGGGCCTGCAGCACGGCCAAGCCCGTGATAATCCGGTTCGTATAGACGTATCCCACCGGCGAGAGTGGTGAGCTTTCCGAGGCGGTTGCTTCGGCCGGGTTGGCAATCGAGCAGGTCTTGGCCTGCGAAAGGACCCGGTCAAACCGGCCTTCCCATTCCGGTCCGGCGAAACTGACGCTCAGCCGCTTGAAGGCCTCGACCGGGCAAGCCAGCACCAGGTGGAGCTCCGCCCCCCGCTGCAGCAGGGCCTCGCCAAAGAGAATGTCGCCGCCGCAGGCCGCTGAGCAGTAGCCGAAGCCGGCTTTGACCTGGTCCAGGAATTGGGCGATCTGGTTCCGGACCGCGGGTTCTTGCTCCGGCGGGAAGCGTGGCGGAGTGCGTCCCGGCCGATCCACCATGTGGCCGGCAAAGACGACGACTGCGGGCAACTCGAAGCAGTCGTCCGCCGCGGCCGCACCCTCGCCACGGTGGCGCAACAACGCGCGAAACTGCCTCCGCATGGCAGAAATGTCGCGCCATTGTCCACGGAACAACTGCGCCGCCTGGCGGTAGCTCTGGCAGGCTGCGCTGAGATCGCCCAGATGCACTTGAGCTTCCCCGAGCGTGGCCAGCAGCCAGCCATCGGTGCAGTTCCCGGTGGCGGGCATTTGCGCACGGCAGAGTTCAGCCACTTCCCGGGCGCATTGTTCGGCCTCAGACTGTTGCCCGCTCATCGCCAAGGCAAAGGCCAGGTTGATTCCCGGGTAGTAAGTGCGGTACCGGGCATAAGCGTCGCCGTAGAAATCCCTGGATTGCTCGAGAGCGCGCAGAGCCTCGTCACGGTCGCCCTCCTGGCGCCAAAGCTCTTTGTACACCCGCCCCATTAGGCACAGCGTTTCCTCTCCCTTGTCGCCTTGCAGCACTAATTGGGCGAGCAACTGACGGGCGGCGTCCAAGGCCCCCGTCTGGGCGAGGGCCAGGGCCAATTGCTGCCGCAACAGCGGGCTGCCGCCAAAAGTGGACAAACCATTCCGGGCCGCCTCGATGGCTACCAGGAGTTGCCCGGCAGAAACCGCTCTTTTGACAAACTCCTCACAATGCGACTGATCCGCTAAATGGGGCGCCATGGAGTGCTCCGGAGCACCCGCCCGCGCAGTGTCCATGTCAGGTTGACCACACATAGGCTCAGAATTAGGAATGGGCGGGCCAGCCGGGCTGATCGATCCGGGACAGACCTGCACCCGCCGCCGCAAGGCATTTTGGCTGGTTGTCCCACCCGCTTAATTGTTACTGTCTATTAAGGAGCTTTCTTGTGGTTGTCTTGCGCGTCTATGAGCGCGGCGACCAGCGCTCGCTCTCTCTCCACCATAGTGTCGAGTGCATGCTTCAGGACGCGTTCTGAAAGAAGTTGATGCCGAAGAAGCATTACGCGAAAGGCTTGTGCGCCCCACTGAAGCACCACCGACTTCTCGGCCGCGCGCACTGAAGCCGAGCGCGAGCTCCCGCATAGCACCGCTAATTCCCCAATGATTGTCCCGGGCCCCACCTCCCGGATAACCAGGTCACGCCCTCGACGCTCGACGAAGACCTGCAGCTTGCCGCCCAGGACCAGCAAAACAAACATCGCAGCGTCGCCCTCTCTGAACAGGACCTCGCCCGGCCCATAATCCTTGACCTCGCCGGACTCCAGCAGCATGTGAGCGCCAGCCACGGTGAACCCGTCAAGCAGGGCAAATTTCGTCATCATTAAGGCGTATTGGTCATTCATGTTATCTAATTATGTAATCACGGCGACGCGCGCGACGTTCAGTCATGAGAACGATTCGTCTGCAACAATGTAATCATTCTATCAAAGACCTGCCGCGGGACAAGGTCCGGGCGCCAGCCCGGCTGCCCCGGCAATGGCCGCCACGGCGGCCTAAAGCCAACGCAACGCCGCATAGTTCCATGCCAGGTGAATCGTGTTGTCCACAGCGATCATGATCCAAACAGCCAGCCATTCGGGCGTGTCCTTGGGCATGCCCGTGCTCGAACATTCGCGCCAGGGGACATGCGCAGGGCCCATCCAATTCTTCATCCAAACCACGCAGCGCGCCAGTCTGAACCGATCCATGACGAAGTGCGCGCCGAAAATCGCCAGGACCGCCAAGGGCGTGCCGATCAGCAGAAACGGCAGGCTGTAAAGAGTGGCGTGGCACAAAGCGGGCCACGTCGCCTGGGTCTTGTTTCGGGCCATCCAATCGCTCTGCAGAACGTAATCCCCAAGCAGATGAAGGAGGAGTTGTTCCATGGCGCTCAGTCGACGGGCCTCGTCCAGGGCTGGAGGGCGAGTTGTTTCTTCAGGGAAGCAAAAAGAGGCGAATCCAGACTCTGCGATGCGAGCCGAATCCTCAGCACCGAAGTTTCCGGCGATGTCGCTCGCACGGTGGCGGTGCGCTCGCGGGCCTCCGAGAAGTATGCCATATCGCCAAAGACATGGCTGTGGGAACTCTCCGCCACCACCCTTCCGCTCCGTTCGATGGCCACACTGCCAGACAGGAGAACGCAAAAGGAATTGTCCAGTTTCGCGCCTTCGGCATAAATGATCTGACCCGCGTCGAAGACCATTTCCTCTCCGCGCCGCAGCAGGAACGCCTGAGAGACTTCGTCAAGTCCCGCTAAGCTCGGGCACTCGAGCAGGATTCGCTTCACGTCGTTGTAATTCATAATTGGACCAGCCGGTTGCGCGTCCGTTCCACTCAACCCCGTTGCTCACGGCATGAACGTCTCGTACTGGGTTTCGCCATCGACAATGACGGGTTCATAGTAAATGCCGTTGAACTGGTAGGCGATGGTCCCGTTGACGGAGACTTGTATGGCACCGGGGGGCAGTTCGGGGACCACAACGCCAATGGGCGTGGGGGCGACGGCGTAGGTGCCATCGGGTTGCTCCGAATAGAAGGCGCCCCCGGCGTAATAATAGGCCTGGCCGCCGGCATCGATCTCGATGGCGCCGTCGGGCGGTTGGGGAACCGCCGCGCCTACGGGCGGATACACTTCCTCATAACCCTCATCGGCTGGCTGGTAATAAATGCCGTCACAATAATAGTAGGACGCTACGCCGACGCGCAGGGTGAGGAAACCGTTGGGCAGCCTCGGATGGTGACGGCCTCGAACAAAACCATCCCAGGGGCGAGGAATGCGGGGGGCTTCGGGGTGCCGGTGCGTCGGGGGCGGGCGTTGGCGCGGGGCCTGGCGTGGTGGCTCCGGCGCGGGCTGGCGTGGAGGCTGCGGCGACCGCTGCCGCGGTGGCGGCGGCTCGGGCTGGGACGGGCGCTGGGGAGGGGATGGCCGCCGAACGACCTGCGTATCCGCGTGGCGGACGCTACCATAACTGGAGCGGCTCACGGTGGCGGGCCGTTCCGCCACGGCGGGAGACCTGCTCGCGGGTTCGGCCCAGATTAATGGAAGGGCGGCCAGCATGGCCGGCAGGCCGACAGCAAGGCTGAGGCCGGTTTTCCGGCCGGAAACGAATCGGGCCAAGCGAGTGTTCGTATTCATTTTCCCTCCTTCGTCTTGCGAGCTTGGTTTTCGGCTCTTATTTCCTTCACCTTGATTTTGGAGACGCCCTCGGGTGGCTCGAATTTGAACACAAAGTCGGGCAGTTTGGTTGCGAAATCCCAGTTCGAGAAAATAGCGGTGTACTGGGGTGAAGCGGGCTCATCTGTGTACGTAATGACAAACTTGCGCGGGACGGGCTGAGGGCCGGCCTCGATCCAGATCTGCCACTCGATGTTGGTTTGCGTAAAGGCCAGGTGCTCGCAGGGCACGCCCAGCACGGTCACCGGCCCTATGTCAATGCCGGAGGTGACCTTCTGCAGCAAGTCCTTATGGGGGTCGCTCCGGATGAAATCCTCGAGCGGCATGGTGATGCCGAACCGTTCGCAGGCCAGGTCCATGGCTTCATCGAGGGAACCGGAAGCGCGGATTGTGCCATAGAAACCTTTCGCTCGATCCAGGAGAGTGATGGCAGTGCCGTCGTAAACCAGTTCGCGGTTGCGCCGCGTGGAATGGCCCTCGGTGCGCAAGCGGTTGGGCCGGCGCACCTGCAACTGGACGGTGCGGCCCGCCTGAACGCGCTGGCCGGAGGAGAGTTGGAGGTCCTGCCAGACTTCGGCGCTGACGGAGAAGAACTGCGCCTGGCCCAGGCAATCGCCCATGCGTTTGAGCAGTTCGTCGGCACGCGGATCAACGGCGGGATTTTCCTCCGCCGCAGGGGCGGTCAAGGCCAAGAGACCCGCGAGGGCGCAGGCGGCCAGCGCGAGGCCACGCCGTGTGTGCCGATCGGGAACGCGATTTCGAGGTTTCATGCAATTAGCCGCTGTGTGTTTCTGTCGCTAGAATCGCAGCCCCAATTCCTTGAATTTCAACAGCGCCTCTGCATTACCCCTGGCGTCGTCTATCGGGCTGTGCGTATGCTCGGTGACCCGGTACTTCTTCCACTCCGAGCTCTTGCTCAGATCCTTCACCAAGCCGGAATAGATGTCTCCAATGCGCCTGCCCGAGAAGCCGAAGGGATTTTCCCCGGTGAACCGGTGAAGGTAGTAGTTGATGAACTGCCAGTCGTAGGCCACGTTGTCGCTGACGAAGACGGGGTGGCCTCCCTGGCTGGTTTCCTCGATCCATTGGCGAAATTTTCGCATTGTTTCCGCCGCCTCGGGGAACTGCAGGTGGTCCTGGCGGGAAAAGCCGCTGATTGCCAGGGCCTCGAGTTGGAAATTCCCAGAGATTGGCCGGGTTTGCCCGTAAAACGTTTTGTTCAGCGATTCGGCAACCTCGATGGCCCCGAAACAGACCATGGAGTATTCTCCGGGAATCGGCCCGTCCGATTCCACGTCCACTACGAATAGGCTCATAACGTCTGCATAGTAATACTTTTTGGTCAAGTTAGTGATTCCTGCAGCAGGTGTGCGTAAAGACCTGCCCTCTCGATCAGTTCGTGGTGTGTGCCCCGCTCCACGATGCGGCCCTGGTCCATGACCAGAATCTGGTCGGCATTGCGAATGGTCGAGAGGCGGTGGGCGATGACAATCATCACGCGGTCCTGCGCCATGGCCCGCATGTTCTTTTGAATAGCCCGCTCCGATTCGTTATCCAGCGCGCTGGTCGCCTCGTCAAAAATCAAAATGCGCGGTTGCATTAGCAGCGCCCGCGCGATCGCCAGGCGCTGCCGCTCGCCGCCGGAGAGATTGCGGGCCCCTTCCAGCAGCACCTCGTTGTAACCGGCGGGCCGTGACTGGATGAGTCGGCGCGCGGCAGCCATCGCCACGGCGTTGTCCACCTCGCTCTGGACCGCCTCCGGTTTGCCCAGCGTGAGGTTCTCAAGGATCGTGCTGCTGAAAAGGTCGGTTTCCTGGAGAACCACACCCAGTTGGCGCCGGTACTGCGTGAGTTCCAGTTCGGCAATGTTCGCGTCATTGACGAGGATGCGGCCCTGCTGCGGGGCGTAGAAATGCAACAGCAGGCTCACCAGTGTCGTCTTGCCGCAGCCGCTCCGACCGACAATGGCCACCATCTGGCCCGGCTGGGCCTCGAAACTCACTCCCTGGACGGCGGGTCTTGCACCCGGCAGATAAGAAAAAGTCACATTCTCGACTTTTAGGCTCCAGCGGCCCTCCGGTAACGGCAAGGGCCTGGGATTGCCGGCATCCTGCTCGGTGCGCTCTTGAGTCAATTCCTCGACGGCGCTGACGTCCCCCGCAAATTCCTGCAACTGCGGATACGTGCGCATCAGCGATTCGAGCGGCTGGAAGATCAACATCACCCGGGTCAGGAACTCGACAAAGTCGCTGACCTTTATCGGTCCTTGGTCCGCCCCGAGGGTGAACACGATGGCAAAGGAGAATAAAACTGTCATGCCAAGCCCAGTTGCCACCTCGCTGAGCGAGCGCGCTTCGGCCCTCGCGCGGTTCATGTCGGATTGGGCGTTTTGGGAGTGGGCAAAGCGCTCAAACCAGCGTCGCCAGACCACCCGTTCCGCGGCCATGGCTTTCAAGGTGGCCACGCCCATAAAGGACTCGGCCAGCAGTTGCTTCTCGGCGGTGGCACAATTCCGATGCGCATTCTGATAACGCCACATTTGCTTCCCACTGACGTAGGAGAAAAATGCTGCCAACGGCACTATCAGGAGGGTCTTCCAGGCCAAGCCAGTGCCCAGCCTGGCGTCCAGCGCGAACAGCCAGACCAATCCGACTGCCAGGGTGATGAGGTCTACACCCAGCATGACTACCGTCTCGCCCAGGGTGCGCTGCACCCTTTCAGCGCGGTCCAAAACGTCCATCATCGGGCCCAAAGGAGTCCTCCGCAGAAAGCCCAGCGGCAGACGGAAGGTCCGCTCGACCACTCGGCCAACAACCTCGTTGCTCATGGTGGACCTTAAACGATTCAGGACCTGTTCCCGGGCCATCGCAAATACGGCCTTGACCAGCACCAGCGCCAGGTACCCGGCCACCAGCGCCATTCCAAAGTTGGCCACAGCACTCGGCGCCCCACTGCCGGTTCCGGCGTTGGGAGCCGGCACGATGATCCCGGTAATCCGCCCGGTGAGCGTAGGCGTCAATTGCATCGCCATGCTGAACAACAATGCAAATATCAACGCGCGGACCACCAGTCCTCGATGCGCGGCCAGGGAAGGGCCAAGACGGGCGCCCAACAGTTGGAGCGCCGTCCAAAATCCGGCATTCGGCTGGGCAGGGGGGCCGGGTTGGCTGCCGCGCCCTTCGCGCCCTGGCGGCAGAGCAGCAAGCGCCCGCTGGGGCTGGAGCTCCGAAGCTGCCTCCGGGAGCACTGTCCCGTGGACTGAGGGCACCTGGCCCCGATAACCTGAGACCGCCTCGAGGATGCGGGCCTGCACCTCGGGCGAATTCGCGAAAGTCCGCCGCAACGCCTCCGCGCCAAAGGACGCCAGCGACACAGGGCCCTCGGCCACGACCGTGGCGGTCCGCGCGCCTCCACCGAGAACCTCCAGCTCACCAAAAAAATCGCCTGTTCCCAAAGTCCTCAGCCGGTTCCCGTCTGAGGGCGTTTCACTGTCGAACACTCCCAGCCGGCCGCTCGCCACGATGAAGAAGCGCCCTCCTTTTTCTCCTTTCCGGATCACCACTTGGCCTGTTTCGAAATGCGCCATTTCGCACGAGGCAAACCATTGGCGGACTTCCTCCGGGCTCAGGTCACCCAAGAGACTGAATTGGCGCACCGCCCGCTGCAACTCCCTGGAAGCCGCAAACTCCCGCACCTTGGCCCAGCGGCCTTCCGGCTCGCCCAACACCCGCTTCAAGCCGGCCACCGGAATCTCCAAGACCACAGTGCCGGATCCGGCAAATGCATCGGTCTTTCTCACCGGCGCCTCCGCCAAGGCTTCGTCCCCAAACAACTCATCGGGCAGACCAATAGTGAGCAGGAACTCGCCCCCGCTCTCACTACGCCCTACCAATTCGACGCTGCCGGAGAAGACCACATACACCGCCTCACCCCTTTCCCCAACTCGATACACCGCCTTGCCCACCGGAAACCGCCGAATTATCCCCAAATCGGCAATTTGGAGCAACTCCTCCTCATCGCAGAGCGTGCCAAACAGTTCAACTCGCCGAAGTGATTCGACGAAGGCGGCGTTCCTTGGGGTTGGCTTCGCCGAGCTAGGATTACGTGCAGAATCCCGTTGTTCCAACTGTCCTATTTGCATATCTCTTAATCGCAAGTCTTGGGCTTGTCCCATAGACCAGTTCCGGGCGGCGAACAACGTTAACACAGTCGCGTTCCCAAAACGACACCGGAGCACCCGTCCACCAGCGCATCCGTGCCGGCCGTAATTGGAATTCCTGTTCGGGCCTGACAAGCCCGAGGCCGTTGGGCGTAAATCACCTTCGCCGTCGGGTGGTCAAGCCCAGTTCTCACTTTCCGGGTTTGTTCCGATTACGGTGCCTTCGGCGGTTGGGTTTCGGTTCGGCGGCCGCACGGCTCTCTGCCGGAATGCCCGCGGCGTCACTCTTGATTTCCCGGCTCTTGCTGGCGGGGGCTCGCGTGGTTTCCTCCGCGCATCCGGCACCTGGCGGCACGGGGATCTCGCATGCTTTCAGAACAGACTCCTCGATTACGAACTGGCGACCATCCACGGCTTGAACGAGAATATAGGTTGGTTGTGACGGACTCATGAACTCCTCCTCACTTCGTCGGATGTTGATCGGGGCCGAGTAGCAGCTGGGCTGAGACTCTGTCCACCGTCTCCGTGTTTCTTTGGAGATAGGCATAAAACTCCTTGGTAAACTCGCACTCCTCGTGAAAAGCCCTATCGGCCGTCGGATTCGCAGGGCACCCAAACTTACAAATGGCTTTCGCAGCACAATCAAAACACCCTATAAAGCGTGAGCCTTTGTATTGGAACGACCGCAGTTTTTCGCGGAACCATTGCGTTTCCACCCCTGTGACAACGCTGCCCAAAACTGGCAAATCCAGCGTACCGTCGCATGCGCGTATGTTTCCTTCCCAATCAACGGAAAACAACTGCCCAGCGGCACCGCAGTCCATACTTATGCGGTTTCTGGCTCCATTGCGCCGACTGTGCTGAAACCATCCAACATATTGACTTACTTTTGCTTCGATGAGGCGGCAATTTGTCTTTGCCATGTGTTCAAATATTTGACGGCATGCCTCGAACATATCGTCATGGGGCAAGGCGGGGGTGTTCACCCCGCGGCCATGCGGCTGCAGAAAGTTTACGAGCAATTTCCTGCACCCTAAACAGGAAAGGTAATCCATGCATTCCTGCAAATGCCGAGCGTTGTGCGGTTGAACGGTAAGCAGAACTCCGCATCGCATTCCAGCGGCGTTGAGCAGCTTAATGGAGTTTTCCACCGATGCCCCTGCAGCCCGGCCCAAGTCGTGCAGGGACGGTGGTCCGTCGCAACTGACGGACGGATTGATCTTCAACTCGCGAAACAACTCGATTCGCTTTTCGGTGAGCAGGACACCGTTAGTCGCCATGCCAAATGCCAGTCGACGGTGTTGGTCATGGGCAACGTCCTGACAGTGCTCTACGACTTCTCGATACCAGGAGTCGCTAAGCAACAACGGTTCGCCGCCATGGAATACCAGCATTAACTCGACGCTGGAAGGAACACACGGAAGCCAGACGTCCGCAACCCGTTTCGCAATCGCTGGGGGCATAAAGGCTCGCTTGGATGGATCCGCTTCGACGTCGCAGTAAGCGCACCTCAGATTGCAGCCATTCGTGGTTTTCAGCGATAGTAACGCACATTTGCCCAGTACAGCGGACCAGGGCAACAGCGCTGCGGAACTCGAGTCTGGCATAAATAGTTCAATGCCGACGATGTCGAAATACTATTAATCTTTCTGGAAGGGAGGTGGTCGCTGGCACCCCGGGGGCATTATTGATCCGCCATCGCACAGGAACCCCGATAATCATAGGCGTGGTGGATGCGCCGTACCATAGCGCCACCTCCAACCAGAGTCGCATGATCAGTACACGAAACGACAGCAGGGAATGTAGCACCAGTAGTAGCACTGGCGTCCTTGTGCTTCTTTCTCTGCTCCCTCAGCCTGCTGGGAGGGTTGCCCTGGCATGTGGCCAGGAGGCACTCCGGTGGGCTGAGTGACGTTGATCACAATCAAAGGCGATCCCCCTTGGCCCCCTGGAACCGTCATCTGCATCGGTCCACCTTCTCCGCACTGAGCAGACTGCTGCGCCCCCGGAGGAGCTTCCACTTCCTTTCCTTTCAATGTTTCTTCGTCAATTTCGAAGAACTTGCCTTCTTTGGATCGAACTAGCATACTGTTCCTTTCTTGAGTTGTTTTGCTGTCTTCTGTTTACGGACAGAGATTCTCGATTTCTCCTGCCCAAAATTCAACCGGATGGTTGGTTGTTAAACGCCTTCATTATTTCGGGCCAATCGTACTCGTTTGGCGCCGCCAAATCGGTTCGCCAGGGATTGGCCAGCCGCTGCACGAGGTCCTTGGCCAGGAGCGGCGAGAGCAGCGGAAAGACCGAGAGCAGGCGCGCCAGGTAACCGGCTACCTGGGGCGCAGCAAAGCTGCTGCCCATGTTTATCTTCCGGGTGCCCCGGTTCCACAGGACCTCCAGGTTCAGCGCCGGGGCCGCCAGGCTGACCATCTTGCCGGGACGATAAAAGAACTCGCCGGCCTTCTGGCCGCGCGCGAAGTTGGTGGCAATGGCGTGGGAAAGATAGGCGGGCCACTCCGGCTTCTCAAAGTACTGGTTGCTGCAAGCGGTCACTACGTGGCAGCCGGCAAGAAAGGCCTCATCCACCCACTGTTTATAGGCATAAATCTCGTCCCTCTCCCCGTTGCCAAAGCTGCAGTTCAGGATGTGATAGCCGCGGCGGACGGCCTCGGCCGCTCCGGCGGCGATGACGGCAGACTTGCCGCGAAGCACGCCATTGAGCACGCCGAAGCTGCCAATCCGGGCTTCGGGCGCGACGCCCCGGATCAGCCCGGCCACCGCCGTCCCGTGCCCGAAAACATCCATGCCATTGTTGGGCAGGCAATGGATGGCGGCGCCCCGCAGCTCGAAACGCAGGTCGTCAACTAACTTCATGCCGCCCAGTCCCGGGTGTGAGGCCTCGACCCCGGAATCAAGGATAGCTACCTTGATGCCCTTTCCAGTCGCGGTCTGAAGCGCCTGTCGGGCTTCAGCCGCGGAGGGATACGATTGGTCGGGTGTCGCGGTCATAGGCCGAGGGTCCGGCTGACGAGATGGCAATCGAGCAATTGGCCGAAGACTTGGACGTAAAAAGTGAACAGCTCGAGGTCTTTCTCGGAGAAACTCGCGTCAAGGCGCTCCGGCTTCTGCTGGGCGAGAATCACGCAAGAAACAATCCCGCGGAGTTGGCCGAGGATGCGCAGGGGCGCCGCCATCATTGCGACCGTGATTTCTCCCAGCTTGCGATCCGTGGTCCTATCGATTTTAGGATGCTCTTGCATCCTGTTTTCGACGAAAGCTTGTCCGGTTGCGAAACTGAGCGAAATACAGCCCGCAGTGAGCGGCTGCGTGACGCTGGCGAGCATCAATGCCGCCTTAGGTCCCGTATTGAGGACGGGCACAAGGTGGGTTTGCTCCTCGTTGAGAATCCAAACGGTCCCTTCGGCGGCCTTGACCATCCAGAAAAGGTGCCGAAGCAGCATCTCGCCACCCTGCGGCAGAATCGAGAGGAAGTTTCCCGAGTTGATCTCGCGCGCGCATTCGGCGATGTGCTGCGCCAGCATGGCCCTGGGTTTGTCCAGTTCCGAGCCGGTCACCGCAAGAGCCAGAGTGCTCATATTCTAATTCAGCAGTCAGCTTCTCCCGTTCGATGCTCTGCGGCTAGCAGCGCAAAGTGCCGGTTTTGCCCCAACTTTGCAATCGGCGTGAGGCTTCGCCGCCTAGAAGAGACCAAGGACATACCTAAGTCAAGTCTTTTCTTCCACTTTTCAGATTTGTAACATTCTCACCAACACCACTCGGAATCCTGCAGACCCCAAAGCAGGTGGCTTCCCTCTCCGCCAACCCGTTCCACTGCCTTCCGACCGACTTCGTTCGCTGACGAATCTGCCATTCTTTGGACGGATGAACCTTTCGGACTTGCGCGCCTTGTCTGCGGGGAATCGGCTCCATCCCCGCGCCGGCATGGGCCGAACCGAGCTTGATGCGGCCCTGATGGATCGCCAGTCGGGCGAGGAATTTGGTTGCGATGAAGAGGAAATTGGGGGACTATGTCGCCCAACAATCAGCCCGGAATGAATAACGACGAACCGTTGTGAAGGAACACTATGCAATCCGAAATGCCTCTTCCCGTTTCGGCCACGCCCTTCCTCGATGAAGGCGACTGGCGCAGCCTCCTGCGCGACATTCATGCCGGCCAGGTCCTCCCGGTCATTGGGCCGGAACTGGTAACAATTCCGCTGGCGGACGGCCGACAGATCCCGCTATGCCAGCACCTGGCCGCCGCCCTCGCTCGAGAACTGAAGGTCGCCCTGCCTCCAGACCCGCCGCCCACGCTCAACGCCATGGCCTGTGCCTGGCTGCTCTCCGGCCGGTCCAGCAAAGGGCTGTATGACGAGCTGCGCGAACTTGTGGACGTCCTCAAGGTCCCGCCGCCCAAACCTCTGCTCGACCTGGCTTCCATCACAGATTTTGGCCTCTACCTCTCCTCCACCTTCGATCCCCTGATGGGCCAGGCGCTCGAACAGAGGCGTCCGGGCTTTCTCCGGACACGCGGCAGCAGCGATTTCCATCCCAACAACCCTCGCGACCTGCCCGAGCCTCGGCCCAACCCGTTCCTCTTCCACATCCTGGGCACCCACAACACCTATCCCAACTTCGTCGTATGGGAGGAGGATTACATCGAATATGTCTGTGGCTTGCTCCGCCTGCAGGACAATCTTCGCCGTCTGTTCGATGAGCTCCGCAACCGCGACCTGCTCCTCATCGGTGCGCCGTTCAGCGACTGGATTGTGCGGCTCTTCCTGCGCGTGGCCAAGGGCAAACGCTTTTCCGAGCCGCGCGACCAGGGCCGCCAGGACTACGTGGCCGACGAACCCGCCGTCATCGGGCAGCCCACCATCTTCTTCTATCAACAGCACGTCGGGTCCACCCGCATCATCCCGGGCGACCCGCGCGCTTTCGCCAGCGAACTGGCCCGCCAATGGGATGATCGTTACGCCGGCGCCGCCCGGGGCGACCTTCTGCAGCGTATGAGCGACGACCTTCCGCGCGGCTCGGTGTTCATCAGCTACTCCCGCGACGATCTGGCCGCCGCCGTTGAACTGGCCCGCGGCTTGATGGCCGCCCAGGTGCCGGTGTGGCTGGACAAGGGCCGCCTCTCCGCCGGCGAGAACTACGACCGCAGCCTGGAACACGCCGTCAAGAACGACGCCAGCTTCTTCATTTCCCTCATCTCGACAGCCACCGAGTCGGATGCCGGCCGCTACGTTCACCGGGAACGGGCCTGGGCGGCCCAGCGTCACGTGGACGGTTTTGCGTACTACGTGCCCGTTCTCATCGAGGACCTGCCCCGGGTCGAGCGCGAGCCTGCCGTGTTCTCCCGTTTCCAGCGCGAGAGCCTGCCCGGCGGCAAGGTGACACCCGCCTTTGCCCAGCGCATGCGGCGCCTGGTGGAGGAATACCGTGTATCCGGCCAGCCGCGAGACTAGAAGGGAGCCTCCTGTCATGAACGTTTCCGTTAAATCGTCCTCTCCCGCCAGTCCGGTGGTTGATGCCGAACACCCCTGGCTGGGGCTCTATGCTTATACTGAAGAGACTCAGGCATACTTCTTCGGCCGTGATGCCGAGATCCGCGAGATGTTCACCCGCGTCCGTGAGAACCCGCTGACCATCCTTTTCGGCCAGTCCGGCCTGGGCAAATCGTCGCTCCTCGGCGCTGGGCTCATGCCCAAGCTCAAGATTGAGCGCTATCGGCCTGTGCTCCTGCGGCTCGACTTTTCCGAAGAAGCGCCCCCGCTCGTGGAGCAAACCCGCGCCGCGCTTGGCCGCGCCCTGGGGAATGTGGGGCAGGCATCCCCCGAGCGCGGAGATTCCTGTCAGCCCGGCGCCGGTGACCTTCCCGTCGCCCCGGACGCTGGACTGGGAAGTTCAGCAGGCGGCCAGGCCGGGAAGCCCGCCCCACAAGCCTTGGACGCCGGCGCCAGCCTATGGGAAATTCTTCACCGCACCCTCTCGCGTCCGGAGGACCTCCGCGAGCGTCCGCCCGTTCTTATCTTCGACCAGTTCGAGGAAATGTTTGCCCAGGGCGGGCCGCGAAACGCCGAGGTAACAGAATGGTTCACCCAGATCTCCGACCTCATCGAGAACCGGCCGCCCGCCGCTTTGCAGGAGCGCTTCCGCGGCGACCGTTCACTGGCCCGCCATTTCGACCCGGCTCCGACCCCGGCCCGGATCGTGATCACGCTGCGTGAAGATTACCTCTCGCACCTGGAACGGTGGAAGGGCGTGCTGCCTTCCCTGATGCGCAACCGCATGGGCCTGCACCTCCTGACCGGGCCGCAGGCGCTCGAGGTGGCCGTCCGCGCGGGCTGCCGGGGCGCCCACCCTATCGTTTCCGAGGCGGTCGGCGGGCAAATCGTGCGGAAGGTGGCGCGGCGGCCCGAGTCCACTCCGCTGGAGGACATCGAAGCGGTTCTTCCCTTCCTTAGCCTGCTCTGCGAGCAACTCAACGCCGTCCGCCTTGCCGCCGGATTGGACCAGATCACGCCCGAGCTGGCCGCCAAGCACGGCGATGACATTCTCGATGTCTATTACGAGGAGAGTTACCGCGGGCAACCGGCGGCCGTGCGTTCGTTTGTAGAGGACCGGCTCGTGAGCCGCAGCGGGCACCGCAACACCGTCACTCACGAAGACGCCCTCAGTGACTTGAGTGCCGGCGGCGTGGCCAACCCGGCGCAGGCCATTGACGCCCTGATCGCCCGCCGTCTCCTGACCACTGAGGAACGGGGCGGCATCCCCAGGCTTGAACTGACTCACGACGTTTTGACCCCGCTTGTGGTGCGATCCCGGACAGCCAGACGGCAGCAGGAGGTCTTAGCCCGGCAGCGCCAGCGTTTCCGCCGCCTGGTGCGGGTATCCGTCCTTTTCGCCCTCTTCGGCGTCGCCATGGCGGGGCTCCTCGTGTATGCCTGGCAACAGAAAGAGAGAGCGAAGCAAGCCGAGGGCCAGGCCTCGAAAGACCGCGACGCGGCCAAGAACGAGAGGGACAACGCCATGGAGCAGACTCGCAAGGCAGAAGAGGCCACGCAGATCGCCGAGGTTGCACGCACGAACGAGTACGCACAGCGGCTCAAGGCAGAAGAGGCCACGCAGATCGCCGAGATTGCAGCCACGAACGAGTACGCACAGCGCTTAGTGGCCGAGTCCGAGAAGAGCAAGACGCTGAACGCTCTAAAAACCTCCACGAACTCCTTGGCCCAAGCCGAAAAGGAGCGCGCCCGGGCCGAGAAGGCCGAACAAAAAGCCCTGAATCAGCAGGCCAAGGTTCAGGGCATAGTGGACTACGCTCTCTTCGACCTCAGCGAAAAACTGCGGCCCTTCGGACACGCGGACTTGTTGCGCGACCTCACCAAGCAGGTGCTTACGCTCTACGGCACCGCGACCACAAACCACGACGAAACTGCCGAGGATTCAATCGGCCGCTTCACGGCGTACATGAACCTCGGCCAAGCCCTGGCCCTGCAAGGTGAACATACCGATGCCTTGATGGCTTTCCAGAACGGCATGGACATCGCACAAGAAATGTCGGCGCGCCGCGCTGGAACCAACAACTGGTTGGCCGAAATCTGCTTTTGCCATCAGAGAATCGGCGATCTATTGCGGGTGCGAGGTGATTCCGCAAACGCTCTCGACCAGTTTCAGAGAAGCTTGGACATTGCGCAGCGCCAGGCTGTGAAAGAACCCGCGAATAAACGATGGCAGGATCACTTGCTCCAGAACTATGGCCGGATCAGTGAGGTGTTTAGTTACCTGGGAGACACGGCCAGGGCTCGCACGAACGGTCTGGCTGCGGTCCACCTCGCCGAGGGTTTGGCCAATGCCAATCCGACCAACTTTGATTACCAGCAAACCCTCCTTAACCGTTACACCAAAGCCGCCTCCATGGTCCTGGAGGAATTAGACACAAAGCAGGCCGAAAAGTGGAGTGTCCAGAGCGTGAAAAAAGCTGAGCAGTTGGCCACAAACAACGGGCGAAAACCCGAGCTACAGGGCGATCTGGCCGCCAGTCTCGAAATCCGGGGCGACGTCTGGCTGGCCCAACGGAAGCCCGGGAAGGCGCTGGAACAATATGAGAAATCCTTAAAGATTCGCCAGTCTATGGCGGAGCGGGACCCCAACAATCTGGATTACCAGGGCGCATTGCTAAGCACCCGTTTGAAGATCATCCCTGCCCGGGCCGAACAATCGGAATGGTCGAAGATCCTCAAATACTACCGCGCTGCGCTGGCAGCCGGCAGGGACCTTTGGAAGCCTCCGACTGTGGAACAGAACAAGGCCTCCCAAGAGGTCCTGAAGAAGGCTCGACAACTGGCAGAAAAGGATCCCGGCAACCAGGAGTGGCAGCACGATCTGGCCTTAAGCTACGCCCAGTGCGGCGAGGTGGTCCTGCATACAGGCACGAACGATACTGCCTTGGGGCTTTTCGACGAGGCCCGGAGAATCAGGGAGCGACTGGCGGAGTCAGATCCAAACGCGACCCACCCTCAATACTGGTTGGCGCTTTCCCACGTCAGCCTCGCCGCAGTGCTGCGGCGGCTTTCGCGGCACGAGGAAGCGGCGAGCGAGGCCCGGCAGGCTCTGCGCATCTTCGGGGCAATGGTCTCGCGCTGGCCCAGGAACATCCTGTTTCTCGAAAGCCCGCTCATCGGCAAACAGAACCTTAGCGTTCTGCCTCCGATTAGCCAGGATCAACTCAAGGACGCCGTCAATGCCTTCACGCGCGGCTTCGTCCGGGCCCGCAAACTGGCCACCAAGGATTCCGCGACGGAAAAGGACATCGCGGACTATGGCAGCTACTGTTCGGAGCTGGCGGTGGCTTATTTTTTCAAGCGAGACCTGACCAAGACCCTGGTCGAAGCCGGGCAAGCGGCGGCCATCTGGAAGAAGCTGTCAAAGGCTGCCGCCCACGACCCCTCTTACCGGACCAACCAGATACACGCCCTGGTTACGCTTGGAGCCTTCCAGATCTTCAACCGCCAACCCAAGGCGGCGATCGAGACCGCCCAGCAGGGTCTTGCGCTCGACTCAGCCAGGGTGGAGTTCAAGGCCATTCGGGCCATCGGTTGCCTCCTTCAGGACCGATTTGAAGAGGCGTGCGCAATCATCATGGAAAACAGGGAACTTAAAGTAGGGCTGGAGCAGACCTTCCCGGAGGCGGTCTTGGATGACCTCCGTCGGCTGCGCGACAACGGCTTGGCTGTTCCAGACCTGGAGAAGCTCGAAAGACGCCTGGCCTCCGGTTCTGGCAAGGCACCTTAATGGTGTGGCGCGGCACCTTAATGGCCACCGGCCGCGCCCGGCCCCGCGCTTCGGCCACGTCACCGGCAGGACTGATGAAGCTGCGCAGGGTTTTCATGGCTGGTCCCTCAACAGGGCCTCGATCTTCTCCATGTCCGGATGGTTCTGCCGGGCTTGACGGAGTTGCCGGAAGTCCTCTCGGGCGATGTCCTCAAACCGCTTTCCAGACTCCTGTTTTTGTCCCTTGAATTTCATATAAATCCCCTTGGCATTTTCATACTGCCCGCTGAACAGCAGTGCGTGGGCGTAGTTTAACGCCAGGCTCTCAGGCCCATGAGACGGAGACAATGTCATGGCCTCGGTGCTGGCCTTGAGCGCCTCAGGAAACTCGCCACAGAGCTCGCGGTACCAGGCCAACGAACCCAGTTCTAGTGCCAAGGTTCGTTTGGATTCAGCATTAGTTTGCGCTCGCGCGTTCTCCACAAGGTTCTGCGTGATGCTCGCGCTTGCCCGGTAGCACTGCAGCGCTTCCGCCCGGTTACCCTGCGCGCTCGCCGCGCGTCCAAGTTTCTCATAAGCGACCCTTAAGTCCCGCTGCCAGCCCGCGTTTTTCAGGTCCTGCGCCGCCAGCCTGCGCATGATGGCCAGACTCTCCCGGTAGCTTTGCAGCGCCCCAACCCAATCGCCTTGGGCCTGTTGCGCGTCGCCCACATTGTTCAGGCTCACGCTCAGGTCCCGCTGCCAGCCCGCGTTTTTCGGGTCCTGCGCCGCCAGCTTGCGCATGATCGCCAGGCTCTCCCGGTAGCTTTGCAGCGCCCCAGGCAAATCGTCCTGGGCCTTTTGCACGTCGCCAACCTCACCCAGGCTCAGGCTCAGGTCCCGCGGCCAGTCGGCGTTTTTCGGGTCCTGCGCCGACAGCTTGCGCATGATGGCCAGACTCTCCCGGTAGCTTTGCAGCGCCCCAGCCAAATCGCTTTGGGCCTGTTGCACGTCGCCAACCTTGTCCAGGCTCACGCTCACGTCACGCTGCCACTCCGCGTTTTTCGGGTCCTGCGCCGCCAGCTTGCGCCTGATGTCCAAACCCTCCCGGTAGCTTTGCAGCGCCCCAGCCCAATCGCTTTGGGCCTGTTGCACGTCGCCAACCCAATCCAGGCTCACGCTCAAGTCACACTGCCACCCCGCGTTTTTCGGGTCCTGCGCCGCCAGCTTGCGCATGATGGCCAGGCTCTCCCGGTAGCTTTGCAGCGCCCCAGCCCAATCGTCCTGGGCCTTTTGTACCTCGCCAACCCTGTTCAGGCTCACGCTTAAGTCTCGCTGCCACACCGCGTTTTTCGGGTCCTGCGCCGCCAGCCTGCGCCTGATGTCCAGACTCTCCCGGTAGCTTTCAAGCGCCCCAGCCAAATCGCCTTGAGCTTGTTGCACCTCGCCAACCTTGTTCAGGCTCACGGTCAAGTCTCGCTGCCACCCCGCGTTTTTCGGGTCCTGCGCTGCCAGCCTGCGGCTGATGTCCAGACTCTCCCCGTAGCTTTGAAGCGCCCCAGCCAAATCGCTTTGAACCTGTTGCATGTCGCCAACCTTGTCCAGGCTCACGCTCAAGTCCCGCTGCCACTCCGCGTTTTTCGGGTCCTGCGCCGCCAGCTTGCGCATGATGTCCACACTCTGCCGGTAGCTTCGAAGCGCCCCAGCCAAATCGTCTTGGGCCTTTTGCGCGTCGCCAACCTTGTTCAGGCTCACGCTCAAGTCCCGCTGCCACTCCGCGTTTCTCGGGTCCTGCGCCGCCAGCTTGCGCCTGAGGTCCAGACTTTGCCGGTACCTCTGAAGCGCCCCAGCCAAATTGCCCTGGGCCTCAAGTGAGTCTCCTTGGTTGATCAGGTGGGCAGCTCGCCTCTGCTCTCCCCCCGGCGAATCCGATCGTCCGAGGTGTTCATAATAGGCGTCCACATGTTCATTGACCGAGTTCATCAGATCCAGGTAGCCCAAAGGAGCCAGCTTGTCGCGCAGGTCGTAAACCATGAATCTAATCAGTCCCTCGGCCTGTTCGCGCGCCCGCTCGGCCTCCCGCTTCTTCGCCAACGCCGCCCCGGCCCCCGCCAGGGCCAGCAACAGCAACACGCTTAACACTCCCATCACTTGCCGACGGAGCCGCTCCCGGCGCTCCCGGGCGTGCCGCACCGCCTGCGCACACTCGTTGATGAACGCCGCCTGCTCCGCCGTGAAACCGCCGGGCATCGCCGCCAGTTGGTGCCGCGCCGCCTCCAGCAGTGGGTCGCCCTCCAGCAACCGGCTCCCTTCCTTCATCCGCGCCGCCACCCGCGCCCGCACCCGCAGAAACTCCCGGTTGTCTCCTACCCAGTGCGCCGCCCGGTTCCACACCCGCAGCAGCGCCTCGTGCGCCACCGCCACCATCGCGGTGCCCTCAGGCCCCTTGTCCGCCACCAGGAACCGCTCGGCCACAAAACGCTCCACCAAAACACGTGCGGGTGATTCCGCTGGAAATGTGGCCAGGGCCACCCGCTGCCGCACTACGCTCTCTTCTTCATCCCCGCTCACGCTCACCAACGCCCGGAGCACCGCAGACAACTCCCCCTGTGCCGCCGCCGGCAACCCCTTGAATACGCTCTCCGCCCGCTTGGCCAACGCCCCCTCCACCCCGCCCAGTTGCTCATAAGTGGCAAAGGTGAGGATTCCCTGCGGAGTTCGCTGCTCGAAAAGCTCCCGCAACACATAGGATACCAGCGGCAACAGTTCCGCATGCACCGTGGCATCAGCCAGAATCCGATCCGCCAAAAACGCGCCTTCTCTCTGCTGGAAGCTCAGGCCCGCCAGCCGGGCCGGTTGCTCGATGAGCCGTCGCAGGGCGTCGGCGCTCGGCGCCAACAGGTCGGTCTGGCCTGGCCCCTCCTTCATCCGCATCAGCCCCGGCAGCCGCTGGCAATGCTGGTAGAAATCGCTCCGCACCGTCGCCAGCACCCACGCCACCCCGCTGCGGGCCAGCGCCTCCAACACGGCCACAAACTGCCCCCGCTCGGCCTCGGTGAGCCGTTTGTCGGTGAACAACTCCTCCAACTGGTCCACCACCAGCAACAACCGCGAAGCTGGGCGCTTGGATTGTCCCGCCCGCGCCAGCCCCGGACGCACGCTTTGGTCCACCGTCTGCTTGGGCGCGGTGGCCAAACCCTCCGCCAACACCCGAACCGAGTCCTCGTGGCTTCGCAACTCGGGTAACACCCCTTCCGCGCAAAGCAATCGAGCCAGCCCTTCGCACAGCCGGCCCTCCAACTGCTCCGGGGTCAACACCGCCCACCGCCAGCCGCTAATCACCCCGTCCACCTCGTGCTCGACAATTGCCGGCAACACCCCCGCCCGCGCCAGCGACGACTTGCCGCTCCCGCTGGCCCCCGAAATCAGCACAAACGCGCACCCGTCCCGGGCCTTCTTCTGCAACGCCCGCCGCACTTCCAGCACCTCGTCCTCCCGCCCGAAAAACACCGCGCTGTGCGCGGGTTCGAAGGCCTCCAGCCCCCGAAACGGCGAGCCCTGCCGCCCGATGTCCCATACCGGCTCGCCCCCCAAACTGGCCGCCAGGGGGTCCAGCATCTCCTGCAAATGAGCCCGCAGCCGCTGGGAGAAGGTCGCCGGACGATCGAAACTGTGGTAGGCCCGGACATTGGTGCCGCCGGTGGCGTCATGGAACTCCTCCTGGATGAACGTCTCCACCAGCTTCTTCTGCGCAATGAGCTGGTTCTTCTCGTCGGTAGATTGGCCCCGCAACCGCTCGTCGAAGCTGGCCTCGTCCTTCCGGGTGTAGAGCAGGATCTTCGGCGCGTCGCTGGCCGGATCGCGCCGCTGGTTCTGCCGCCGGGCGGCCAGCATCAGGTCCAACTCGCGTTCGGTGCCCGAGCGGTAGGTTGAACCATCCGGTTTGCGGATCAACGCCCCCAACGGCGACCCCAGCCGCGACCAGAGGATGAAGACGGCGATGTCCACGCCCTGCTCACGGGAGAGGACCAGATCGATGCCCTGCTGAAACGACACGTCCGCCTGCAAGGGCAGGTCCTCCCACAGCACCGCCTTGAGGTCGAACTGCCCGGCATAACGCCGGCGCAGTTGCTCGACCACCTGCCGCGCCCGGTCCCGCTCCTCAGCCACATCACCAGGAGAACTGATGAAGATGCGGAGGGCTTTCATTCGGTCGTTTATGCTAGTGCAGTGTCCCTGAAATGACTAGGCCTTGTCGCCGCGAATCAGGATGGTGCCCACCGAAACTGGCGGGTTTACTCGTTCGGCACAAAGCGACGCTTCCTCGCAATGCGCCCACCACCCCGCAGGGGACTCCCGCTGGGCCTCGCGCCAGTTTTCCGCGAATTCCGCGAACGCTTTAAGGAATTCATTCCGGTACGCAATGGCAGTGGCGGCCTTGTCAAAATGAAACTTCAAGCCCTTCTCCCTGGAAATGGCAAGCACAATGGCCGGCCCTTGAGCAACCCGAACTGGAATCATCTGGCCGCACTCCGGCAGATTGGGGAACCGATCGCCCGCCAGGTTCAAGCTTTCGAGCAGGAACTGAAGGAAACTGAACTCGAGGCCATCCAACGCGCGATACGCCCGCCCGATACTCTCCCTTGCAGGCGACGCCGCAAAGAGTGGGTCCTCCGGGGCTGGCCACCACAGTCCGTACGCTCCGGGTGGCGCGCTTTCACAAATAGACCAGGAAGCAGGTTCAAATTCCATAAGCGAGCATGGAGAAACTCAGGTTCCACGAGGCTCAGGCTTTTTGGGCCCGCGCCGAGCAGGGCGTTTCTGTGGATGGCGCTTGCGTATCTCCTGTGCCAGCGCTTCAATCAAATCAGGCCGCCTGTGGAGGACCCGGCAAAGCGAGACCAGCTCGGCCTGGTCCAGTTCGCCGCGGGCGCAGCGAGAAATCTCTTCAGATAGCTCCTCTTGGGCCTCTTCCGCAGCCATTCTGCCCGACGCCTCCGCTGCGCCCGACTCCCAAAACCGCAGGATGATGTTAAATTCACGGTGCCGCATCGATTCCCTATCTGTTGGACGGGTTGGGTGAAATAAGTTGCGAGGATTCTTCAAGCTTTCTCCTCCTGGGCGGCAGCCTGGTCAGTGGCGCCGCCCGGATTGGGACTGGAGCAGGTCTCCAGAATGTCCTCCCAGGTCAGCTCCAGCCAAGGATCGGCCTGCCGGATATGAGCGAGCGCCGCCTTTCGAATGTTGGCCATGGCCGCCCCAAGCCGGCGACACACCACGAATTCGCTGCAATGCCAGATGGCCGCGATTTGCCGTTGGGTAACGCCGTGCCCGTGAACCAGGCGCAGCCTCACCAAATCCTGCGGGGCACAGACCTCAAAGCCTTTCTCCAAGGCCTGGCGCACCAATTCCAACAGCGAGTCCTCCGGGGCGGCTGAGACATCAACCTGAAGGGCCTGGCACCAAGCCTCGTCCGGTGGCCTATCCGCCCACAACTCTTGCCGGCGCATATAGTCGATCAACCGATTCGTGGCGGCTCTGGTCAGATACGGGAGCAAGGGAGACTCGCCTTTATACTTCGCCAGGAGGGGCGGGGCATCGTTTCTTTTCGGCAGAAAGGTGTCGGGCCAAAAATCCGCCAGGATTTCTTCTGCCACAGCCAATTGAGCGCCCCGGCTGATCAGCTTGCGCAGCAGCTTTTCGTGGCACCTCTCTCGCAGGGCCTCGACCGCGCCCTCCTCCCCCAGGAGACAGCGGTTGGCGAGGCACATTTCCTCGGGAAAATGTATCCCGCATTTCACCACCGGCTGTTGCCGGCCGGCCGAGACCTCTTCCCCGGGCGCTCCGGCACCCCGAGGCTTTCCGGACTGCTTGAGGTCAAGAAAGCGGCTCGTGACAAATACTGAAAGCCAGGAAAGCAAAGAAGACGCCCTGGAATACTTTGCCAGGAGAGGAGGCTCGCCCTGAACTCCAGGTTTAAAAGTGTCCTGCCAGAATTCGTCCAGGACTCCTTCAGCCTCCAGAGCGGAGGCCCCCCGCATTACCAGCAAGCCGGCCAGTTTGAGATGGCACTGCTCGCGCAGTGTTTCGGCTGCGCCCTTTTCTCCCCGGAGACAGCGCCCGGCCAGATTGAGATCATGCTCCAGGCCGTCTTCTTTCCCGCCTTTGGGGCTGGAGGTTGCCACCGGGCCAAGCTGCTGTCTTGCTGGGTCAGATGCCATTTGCGTCTGGTTTTTTAGCAACAGACCTGGCCGCGTGCAACCCATTTATGATTTCTTTCAGAACCTGAGATGCAAATCCGAACTCCGCATTCGTCTCTCTTTTGCAAGGCGATAGGCAAAGAGCCGGAAAACGGTCTGGCAGGCCCTTCGCTTAAATCGCCGGTGTCTCTGATCCCTGCCTGGCTGGCTGGGCTGGCGAGAGAACTGGCCGCACAGCCTGGTTTGCGCGATTTGATGCAGTCAAAACACTCGAAATCAATATGAAACTTGAACTCTCAAAATCGTGGCTGGTCGCGGTATCCGCCGTGGTCCTCGCCGGCTGCGAGGGTATTCCGGACGTTCCTTACCGCTCGGATACGCCTGCCGCGCGCATTTATGGAGGCCCTTCCTCAGCAGACGCTTCTTCAGAGAGAGCAGCCCCCCGCATTGCGGTGCCGGTGGTCGCCGGGGATGCTGACGCTGCCCGGTATCTCGATTTCTCGGATGTTCGGGTGAACGTCGAAGAAAAGAATGGCCAGAAAAGGGTCAGGGTTTACACGGATCTGACGCCAAAGGAGATAGTCTGGCGCGTGTCATTTATCAAGGACGGCCAGGAAGTCTATCATTTCAACACCTCCAGCCGCATCGATTACATCAATGTCGCCATTCCCTTGGAACCGCTGGCCCTGGATCCGAACCTGCCTGTTCCGGATAAAGTCGTGGTAACTCGCGTGGAGGAGCTCCGAAAGTAGCGGATGCCGCCGCCGCCGTGGGAATCATGTTCAAAACGCATAACGGCTGCGTGGTTCAGGACCCGGCGGGGCGTATTCACTTGGCAAAACCCTTGCCTCAAGCTTCCGGCTCCCAGCCTGAAAGCGCCTCTGGAATGGTCATCCGGAAGCGGTCAAGTTCTTGCTGGAAAAAGGCGCTCCGGTTAATGCCAGGGATGCCGACAGTCGGACAGCCTTAATGATGGCGGCGGAGAATGGTCATCTGCAGGTCGTCAAGCTCTTGTTGGAGGAAGGCGCTGAGGTCAACGCAAAAATGGCCGACGGATGGACCGCCACGCTCTTGGCGAAAGGTAACTCTTCAGGTGGGAGGGTGGGGCAGACCTCTGGTCTGCCGGTTAGCCGGGCCTCTGGCCCGGTTTCCGACCGCGCCAGGTTCACGGAGCCGGAGGCTCCGTGAACTGGCAGACCGGAGGTCTGCCCCACACCTGAACAGTTACGGCGAAAGGGAAGAAAAACGCGGCCGTCGTGAAATCACTCAAGCAAGCCGGCGCAAAAGAATAACTTAAAGATGCCGCTCGGCAGGGAAACTGAATTCACCGCGAGGAGCTTGCTTTTGAGGGGTGCATTTCCCGATACCAAACGCTGCTGCGCAGCAGGTTCAAGAATTCCGCTTCGCGCGTTTTGATGCCGGCGCGTCCGGGAGGCCAGGCCTGTTCGATGAGGTTCAACGCGGTGGATTCATTGCCCGACCAGGCTAAATCAGCCGCCTCACTCCAAAGCCGCCAGGGTTCGCCATCGTCGTTCATTTCGTTGCTGGGCGCATGGCCAAAGAGCATCCGCAATCGTTTCGCATTGACGGCCAGTTCAGATGCTGTCGGCGCGGTGTTGCGCATCAAATCAGCCGCGACGTGAACTGCGCCATTTGTCCAGCGCAAATATACGGTCGTGGTCGGCACATCCACGGAACGGCCTTCGATCAACGGCACAAATTGTTCGGTCGCGACTGTCGTACACTTGCTGTCCTTCGCCTTTTCCAATCGCGGGCCTTCGCCGGCACAAGCAGGTATGATGGCGAGCACTTGAACATTCGCGCCCATTTTAAGAACCGTGAGTGAGGCCACGAAATCGCCCGCATCCTGGGCTACCCAAACGTACAATTTCGTTGTGCCGTCGCCTGTGACATCGGGCTGGAAATCCTCTTTAGTGACTCCCGACCGTGCGAAGGCGGCCACGCGCGTCGTGTGCCCCCAATCGCTCCTCCACAACGGTTTCCCTTTTGTACTCCCTCGAATTACCACCCTTTCTTCCGGCAGGCTGTTCTTTGGTGTTCTCCTGACCGTGAAGATTCTGTAGCCTGCGACGCAAATGTCCGGCATTTCTAACGCGCTCACACCGTTCGCAGCGAAACAAGCGGAAACGATCGCCAGAACCATCCTCAAACGACTTCCGGCGAAGAGTGTTTTCATGCGCAAAATCAACGGGCCAGCACATTAACCCAGGTGCGGGCCTCGACACCGGTGCCGGGATCACGCGCGACTAACCGATGCCGGCCTTCGGCAAGCAGCGCGATGCGCTGGCCTCCTTCTTCGCGGCACTCCAGCGAGTCGCTGCTCCATTGCAGAGCGCCTGCCCCATCGGCCAGCAAATGCACCTGACGGCCGCCTCGCGGCAAATCAGGATCGAGGTAGAACGTCGTGCCGGGCAGCGGAAACAGAATGTGTACGGAAGCTTCATTACCGGCCAACACGGCCCGGCCCCCAAGCCAGTTATCCGCACAGGCCAACCACTCGCGGTACTCACTTCCCAGCCGCACCCGGCCCGCGGAGTCGTAATCGTCAGGGCCTTCGAACGGCGGCAGCATGGAACTGACGAACTTCTCACGTGCCGCTTCAAACACGTGGAAGCGGGCGGCATTCCCTTCCGTGATCCGTTTGCCCGTGAGCGTGTGGACCCAAGCCTCGGTGATAGCGGAAGGGACGTCATACCAAGTCGTGCCGTAACGCTCGTGCAGGCGCTCAAAAAGGCTGTGCAGGATGGGCCCAGCTCCGCTTACCCCGGAAACGTTCTGCATGGGGGAGCCATCGAAATTGCCGACCCAGACACCGACAGTGAATTCTGGAGCATAACCAAACGCCCAGTTGTCGCGAAAATCGGAACTGGTCCCCGTTTTGCAGGCCACCGGAAAATCGAAGCGCAGGGGTGATTCAGCGCCAAAGGCCAGGGTGCGGGCCGTGTTGTCGCTCAGAATGTCCGCAATGAGGTACGCGGCCTCCCGCTCAGCCACCCGCCGCGCGCTGGGCGCACCGGCCCGAGCGCTTCCCGGCACGTCCACCAACAGGTATGGCTTGAACTCGCCCAACCGGGCCAGGCAGGCGTAAGCGTTGGCCAATTCGAGCAGGCGAGCCTCGGCGTTGCCGATCGTGAGTCCCAGGCCGTAGTAATCGCCGGGTTGAACCAGCGTCGAAAGCCCGCAGGACTGCAATTTGTGCCGGAGCGCTTCAGGGCCTCCAGCGGCGGCCAGGACTTTGACCGCCGAAATGTTCAGCGAGTTGGCCAGTGCCACTCGATAGCGTACCGGGCCATAACAATGGCGATTGTAATTCACCGGCGCAAACAGGCCGGTGGAGGTGGGGAACTCGGCTGGCACGTCGGACACAATCGAGGCAGGCGTTGCGCCATTCTCAAAAGCGAGCAGGTAGGCGAACGGTTTGAACGTTGAACCGGCTGAACGTGGCGCCCATGCTCCATTGACCTCACCAGCCGCTGGCGCGAAATAGTTCTCGGAGCCGACCAGTGCGAGCACATGACCGCTGCGATTGTCGATGACGACTGCGGACCCGTTGTGAACATGCTTCATCGTCAGGCGCGACAGGTGGTCTCTTAAAGTCTCTTCGGTGAACCGATTTAGCTCCAAGTCCAGTGTCGTCCGCACTCGGCGGGCGGAGGTCAAGGTGTTCGCCTCTCGGTTCGGTTGCCCCCAGAAGGCAGGTGACCCTGTCCCCGCGCTGTTTCCCTCCAGGCGAAGAACCAAGTCTATGAAATGCGGCGCCTCAAAAACTCGGGGATGTTTGGCCAGACGGAGGAGTTCGTGTTGGGCACGGCCGAACTCTTCATTGGTCAGCCAACCGCGCTGGTTCATGCCTTGCAGGATCCACTGCTGCCGCTTCCGAGCTCGGCCGAG
>Ga0187857_10001064_pt1 | contig 30026 bp, 26 predicted proteins | sample June2016WEW_8_10_FD_132984 | JGI IMG/M metagenome (GOLD analysis project Ga0187857, IMG submission 132984) | Peatland microbial communities from SPRUCE experiment site at the Marcell Experimental Forest, Minnesota, USA - June2016WEW_8_100 | ecosystem: Environmental > Terrestrial > Soil >... | reverse complement strand
GGGATTCCAGCTTATCAACCCTGTAAAGAAACCGAATATCATGAAGCTGCCCAGGGGACTTCCCAGGCATCTGAACGATGAACACATAGAGGTCTTTTTCAATAATCTGAAAGGCCGGCGGGACAAAGCCATGTTCATGCTCATGCTGCGATGCGGATTACGGGTGGAAGAAGCGGCGAATCTTTCCCTCGGCAGCATAGATATTAAACGCAGAACACTGCACATTCAAGATGGCAAAGGCGCCAAAGACCGGATTGTTTATATCAGCAACGATGCCCTTCGTGCGCTCCTGGAATATCTCAGGGTAAGGCCTGCAAACAAAGTGAAGAAGGCCTTCCTGGTTGAGAAAGGGCCTCTTACCGGGCAGCCTTTATCCATACGTGCCATTCAGAAGCGGATGGAATATTATGCTCACAAAACTAACTTGAGAATCTCCTGTCATCATCTTCGTCATACGATGGCCACACAGATGTTGAATGCCGATGCCGATCTCTCCACCATCCAGGACCTACTGGGACACAACTCAATCAGAACGACGCAACGATACTGCCGCGTATCAAACATCAAAGTACAGAGAGATTACTTTAAAGCGATGGAGGTGATCATGCAACGAACGGCTTGCAACCCAGATAATCCTTGACGAGAGAACAAAACTATGAAATCTTAAACACAACTTAACACATTAATATCAATAGTGAAATCAGATTATGTTACGTATAGGTAGGTGAACTCTTTAAAAGTGACGAGACTTAATCTGAGAGTGTTTGTAAAGTCGAATATTCAAGTTTAGGGAAGTCCATGAGCATAATTCTTTTTCTCATGGCACCCAAGCGAAAGCCGACCTTATAATTTTAGACATACAATCCATGTCGGCAAATATAATCCTTGACCGCCTTCGGAACCATGTCCTCTATAGACTGGCCGGTCTTTACTCTGTGACGAATCTCGCTGGAAGAAACAGACAATGACGGTTCTTCGACGATGGTGATATAAGAACGGAAATCATCGGGAATTCTGCTTTCGATCTCGCCTTTGTCATACCCCGGTCTTGTGACGGCGACAAACTGACAGAGGCCGGGATAGGTTCTTGCTTGGTGCCAGTTGATAATAATCAATATGGCATCCAAACCCGTTATGAAGTAAATATTTCTGTCGTCGCCCTCCATTTCTTTGAATGCCCGGATCGTGTCGCCGACATATACGGGACACTGATATCCCCTCTCTATTCCCGACACTTCAAATCGGGAATTTCCAGCAATCGCCTCGCTGACCATGGCAAAACGGTGTTTAACCGGTGTGATGTCACTGATCGATTTGTGGGGAGGACAGTAGGCCGGAACAAAAACAATCCTGTCTAAGGCCAATTTTGATCTCACGACCTCCGCAACCTTTAGATGACCGACATGAATGGGATCGAAAGTGCCGCCCATGATGCCGAGGGCGTTCGTTTTTTGTTTAGTCGCATCTTTGCTGCTGTCTGCCATTTAAAGCACTCCATCGATGGGCAGCCAAAACTGCTGCATATTTTCACATGCTCATTTCCATTAAGTTTGAATTGTATCAGAAAAAAATGATCTGACTTTCTTTAAGGGGTCTTTATCATTACCAACATCATCTTGAATCTCTTTAATGACCTGCCCCCATTCCGCTGCAAGGCAGCACCGTATTCCGGAACATAACAACAAGTTTTTATGATTTAGCGGAACGACAGTCGGCTAAAGATTATTGATTTAAAAACCGATATAGAAAGAAACAGAAAGATATTTGTTGGTATTTGGGCGCCTAGGACTATCTGTTTGCCAATAGTCACCTGGATGAAAAATTACGGAATCTCCATCGAATTTGGTGAACGTTTAGTGAATGAAAATTAAAAGACAAAAGCCAAATAAATAAGATAATTAGATGGTCGGGGCGAGAGGATTTGAACCTCCGACCCTCTGAACCCCATTCAGATACGCTACCAAGCTGCGCCACGCCCCGACATTTGGTAAATGATAATTGTACTGTCACTATCACCATGACATTACTCTGTCAAGGACTATGAAAGCGGGTACCTCTGCCGGGAACAATTACACAAAGTTCTTGAAATCAAGCTTATCATGTAGTATTCTTATAAAAGTGCAGTCGGATGTGTTAGCATTTACCTTGTTCCGAGAAGACTAAATGAGGTCACTATGCAGTTGTTTGTCCTCGTGCCATTACTGATGATTTTAAGCATCGCCTCACCCGCCTCTGCTGATATATACAAGTACGAAGATGCACAGGGCGTTATCCATTTGACAAACGTCCCTACCGAAAGCGGCGTCAAATACGTTCTTATCATGAGGGAGAAACGTATCCTTCTCGACAGTAAGTTAGGATATAATATATCACAATATGATGACTTGATTAATAAGGCATCAGAAAAACATAAGATAGAGCCTGCCTTGATTAAGGCAATCATAAAAGCGGAATCGAATTTCAACCATCGGGCCGTATCTCGAAAAGGGGCCAGGGGACTGATGCAATTGATGCCGGCAACCGCCTCGTCATTGCAAGTGCAGGATTCCTTCCATCCGGAGAACAATATCGAAGGCGGCGTAAAATATTTGCGGTATCTCTTGAATTATTTCAACGGAAATCTTCCTTTAGCTCTGGCTGCCTATAATGCAGGCGAGAATGCGGTAATCAGGCACAGGGGTGTACCTCCCTACCGCGAGACACAGGTATATATACAGAGGGTCCTCAGTTATCTCGATAAATACAGATAACAGACTTCATCTCTTTGACGCTGTCATTTGCTCGGTACATCATCCGTGTAGAAATAGCTCTTGAGCTTTTGGAATTTCTTGTCTTTGATGCCGCGAATCTTCATCAAAACCTCAACACTCTGATATCCTTCCGACTTTTCTCTGAATTGAATAATCTGGCATGCAGTCTTCTCGAGGGCCACCCTATTCCATTATTCATTTCCACGATTCTTAAGCGTCCATAGGATTCCGTGACGACGCTCTTGCCTGTTGAAAGCCGTTCACTGAGCATTTTCTGATCAAATGCTTCAGGATTTCTGATACCGGCAGCCCCCAATAGATCACAAACTCTTGCTTCCTCGCGTACATAAAAGATGCCGTTAAAGCCCGCATTGCCGGTGAGCCCGACAACTACAGGACCAAAACTCTTATCGCAAATGGTATATTGCTTATTTGAGCTGGCAATAGTGAAGAGAAATAGGAAATCGCAAGAAAAATTGATGTAATGCAACGATAACGATGGTTCCGTCACGTTGTCTTTCCGTACATTGCATATTCATCTATTAAATTCTGCGATATCGCAAAATGGGAACTGTGACGTTTTTTATATCTTGCAAAGAACTTATCTCTTATCTAAATCGAATGCGTCATGCAGGGCTGAGACGGCAAGCTCTGTATATTTCTCCTGTATGACGCATGAAACCTTAATCTCGGAAGTACTGATCATCAGTATATTCACTCCCTCTTTGGCTAATGATGAAAACATCTTTGCGGCTACACCCGAATGACTGATCATCCCCACGCCAATGATGGATATCTTAGAAACGTCAGGATCTACCTCAACTCTGTCCGCACCTATTTCTCCTGCTACTTGTTCAACAAGCTCGTGCGCCTTTTTTATTTCCTTGCGCGATACAGTGAATGTCAAATCTGTGTAGCCCTCCAGGCTGGCGTTCTGTATAATCATGTCGACCATGATATTATGGTGAGCAAGCGGGGTAAACAGTCGAGCCGCGATACCAGGCCTGTCAGGAACGCGAACCACTGTAATCTTCGCTTGATCACGGTCATAAGTTACCCCACACACTACTTCCCTTTCCATCTCCACATCCTCCTTCGTCACCAGTGTGCCCCCTTCGTTCGTAAATGATGATCTTACGTAGACTGGTACCTCATATTTTTTCGCGAGTTCTACGGAACGCGGTTGAAGCACCTTAGCCCCTGCCCTTGCCATCTCGAGCATTTCATCATAGGATATCTTGCTCAACCTCCTTGCCTTTCTACATATGCTGGGATCCGCGGTATAAACGCCGTCAACATCGGTATAAATATCACATACATCCGCTTTGAGTGCCGCTGCCAAGGCAACAGCACTCGTATCAGAACCGCCTCTCCCTAAAGTCGTAATGTTGCCATCCTTATCTACTCCTTGAAAGCCGGCCACCACAACGATAGTTCCCTTCTTCAACTCCTTGTATATCCTCTTCGTATCGATATTGAAAATTCTTGCCTTTGTATAGCACCTGTCGGTGACAATCTTTACCTGATACCCCAGTAAGGATTTGGCGCGGGCGCCCATTCTGTTTAGAATTATGGAGAGAAGAGTTACCGTCAACTGCTCCCCTGTTGATATAAGAGCATCATACTCCCTCCTATCGGGCTCGTCAGCGGCCTTGTGAGCCAGTTGTATGAGTCTATCTGTCTCACCAGCCATGGCCGACAGCACCACAACAATGTCATTTCCTGCTTCTTTTGATTTCAATACACGTCTGGCGACATTCTCAATTTTGCTAATATCTGCAACTGAAGTGCCTCCGTATTTTTGCACAACAAGGGCCATCCTCTAAAAACCTCCGTTCCCCAATGCTTCCGAAATCATGGCTATTTTTTTCTCCTGTCCAGAAATGATTATGTTACGCTCATTTTCACCAGTGTAGCTTATCCAGACAGATAATGTTTCATCGGGCAGAATGTTTTTTACTTTTTCAGCCCATTCAATAACACTCACTCCGTCTCCGAAAAGATATTCCTCATATCCCATATCATCCATCTCTGAGGCCCGCGACAATCGATATAGGTCAAAATGATACAGCATCATTCTCCCCTGGTACTCATTTATCAATGTAAACGACGGACTCGTTATCTGATACTCATCCGGCACGCCAAGACCTCTGGCGATGCCCTGAGTGAGGCGGGTTTTCCCCGTGCCTAAGTCGCCGATAAGGGCAACGACATCCTTCTCGATGAGATTCCGTCCAATAATCTTACCTATGAAAAAAGTTTCTTCAGGGCTACTAGATGTAATCGTCAGCTTGCCTGTTTGCTCATTCATGCCATTTCGACACTCTATAATTGTCTTCTTTGAGCTTGAGCCCATACCTTTTCCCGCCCTGTCACTGCTACGTCCTTTCTCGCCAAGTTCCGCGTCCTCGCGCATTTCCTCACTTTTCAAGAACAACAATTGCGTGTGCATGTTCCCTCGTATGCGTCATGCTCACGTGGATCGCGTTCACACCAAGATTATCAAGGATATTCCCTATTTTTTCATTCATTTTCAGTACCGGACTTCCCAGTGCATTGTTGCTCACTTCAATTTCTCTTAACTTAACCCCCATGCCCAGTCCGATACCAAGGGATTTCAGAAAAGATTCCTTAGCCGCAAATCTTGCTGCAAAATGTATGGCCGGAAATACCCTATTTCTGCAATATTCGATTTCGTCATTGGCATAAACCCTGTATAGAAAGCGGTCCCCCCATCTTTTCAGAATTTTTTCAATCCTCGAAACTTCCACAAAATCTGTTCCAATTCCATGTATCATTTTCAGACACCTATCCGGTATATATGTAATTTTAAGTTCCTGCTTTACGCCCTGAGAATCGCATCGGCCATGGCAGCCACCTTCTTCATTGTCTTCACATCATGCACCCGCACTACATTTGTCCCATTCATGATAGCGGCTGTCACTGCAGCGGCAGTTCCCTCTATGCGCTCCATCGCTCCGCCGCCAGTTATTCTGCCTATGAAGGCCTTCCTTGAAGGCCCCGTCACGATAGGTCTTCCCAGGACATTGAACTCTGATAGATATTTTAGCAGCCTCACTGAGTCTTCTTGAGTTTTCCCGAAACCTATGCCCGGGTCGACCATCACATGTTCGCGCGAAATGCCGGCCATTTGGGCCTTTTCAATCTTATCTTCGAGGAAGTCAATGATGTCTCCTCTGAGAGATCTATACGACAAATCTCCTTTTTGCATGTCTTTAGGGGTTCCACGCATGTGCATCAAGATAATTCCAGCGCCTGTGTCTGCAACCGTATTCACCATTTGGTTATCAAAAGTCATGGCACTTACGTCGTTGACGATATCAGCGCCGCTTTCCACGGCAATTCTTGCAACCTCCGCCTTAGTCGTGTCAATTGAAATCGGAATCTTGATAGACCTCTCCAACCCCTTTATGACAGGAATAACCCTCGCAATTTCTTCCTTAAGAGGAACCGGTACCGCACCCGGCCGCGAAGATTCTCCTCCAATATCTATAATGTCTGCACCTTCATCCGTCATTCTCAAGCCATATTCGACTGCCTCGTCCGTGTCTTTGAACAAGCCGCCGTCAGAGAATGAGTCGGGAGTTACGTTAAGTATGCCCATGATCTCTGTCTTCTCTCCCAAGACAATTTCCCTTCTGCATGTCTTGAGGATAAAAAGATCTTTCGAAACATTCGCAAGAAGTTCTTTGATGGCCTTTGATATTATGCTTAATCCTAATGGCTGAATTGAAATCTTATCCGATAAACGCTGTATCTGCTTTGCCGTACCCATGATAACGCAGTCCGTTTCCGTAACGCTGCATGATACTGCTGAGCGTGAAACGGCAGCATCACCGCCGACGGAGAGCATCTCTTGTTTGATAATATTCGCTATGTTACATTTAATACCTTCAAGTAATATATTAAGATGAATCATCTTGGGCAGCATTGCCTCAATGCCGTATGGATCGCAATTGATCTTTCTCAAGACCTCAAGAGCCTCATATGAAGACCTAAGATGCAGACACCTGGGACGACTCTTATCTGTCATTGCATAAGAAATATGGCGAGCGGGGCCTCGATAGTTAATCTACTGTGCTCCTGGTATCGCATTCCCGCTTCCATCCACATCCTCCCTCTTCATTTGTATGATCTCGTCGAGTTCTACAGTATTCAAAACCTCCTTTTCCAGAAGTCCGGAGGCAATCCTGTAAAGTATATCGATGTGATCTGATAAAAGCTTCTTCGCCTTTTCATAGCTGTCCGATACCAAGTGCGTTACTTCCTTATCAATCTTTTGGGCTGTCTTTTCACTGTAGTCTTTATGCGTGGCAAATTCACGCCCGAGAAATATCTGTTCTTCTTTCTTTCCGTAACTCAGCGGCCCCATTTCGTCACTCATGCCCCATTCACAGACCATTTTTCTTGCAAGGTTCGTGGCCCTCTCAATATCGTTTCCGGAACCAGTGGTAAATTCATTCAATATCAGCTCTTCAGCCGCCCTGCCCCCTAATAGAATGGTAATATTGTTCAAGAGATACTGTTTCGGATAAGTATGTTTTTCATCAACGGGCAATTGCTGTGTAAGGCCCAGCGCCATGCCCCTAGGAATAATTGTAACTTTATGTATAGGATCACTTCCCGGCAAGAGTCTCGCCACCAAGGCATGACCTGATTCATGGTAAGCCGTGTTCTTCCTCTCCTCTATGCTTATCACCATGCTTTTTCTTTCAGCACCCATCATGACCTTGTCTTTGGCAAACTCGAAATCGCTCATATGCACCTTATCTTTTCCGTATCTCGCAGCATAAAGAACTGACTCGTTGACAAGGTTTTCTATGTCTGCACCGGAAAACCCGGGGGTCCCTCTTGCTATAACCGCAAAATCAATGTCATCCGCAAGTGGCGTCTTTTTGGTATGTACCTCCAGGATTTTTTCTCTGCCTTTAACATCAGGAAGAGGAACGACAACCTGCCGGTCAAACCTGCCAGGTCTCAGGAGTGCAGGATCAAGCACATCAGGCCGGTTTGTCGCGGAAACGAGAATCACTCCTTCATTTGATTCAAACCCGTCCATTTCCACGAGAAGCTGATTCAAAGTCTGTTCCCTTTCATCATGCCCTCCGCCCAAACCAGCCCCTCTATGCCTTCCCACTGCATCGATCTCATCTATAAAGATAATACATGGGGCATTCTTTTTACCTTGGTCAAAGAGATCCCTCACACGCGAAGCTCCCACACCGACGAACATCTCGACAAAATCAGAGCCGCTTATACTGAGAAAAGGTACCTCTGCCTCGCCGGCAATCGCCCTGGCAAGCAGTGTTTTCCCCGTACCCGGCTGGCCTACGAGAAGGAGGCCTTTGGGGATTCTTCCGCCCAGCCTCGTAAATTTCTTGGGATCCCTGAGAAACTCTATGACTTCCTCCAGCTCTGCTTTGGCCTCGTCTATACCTGCCACATCGGCAAAGGTCACTTTCTTTGATTTATCCGTAACCAGACGTGCCTTGCTTTTGCCAAATGCCATTGCCTTGCCACCGCCGGCCTGCATCTGGCGCATGAAAAATATCCATACGCCTATGAGCAGAAGCATGGGCACCCAAGAAATCAGGACATTCATATACCACGGGGACTCTTCCGCAGGCTTTGATGCTATCCGTACACCCTTGTCTTTCAGGATCTGAATCAGCCCTGCGTCTTTCGGCGCATATGTCTTAAAATTTTTGCCGTCGTTGAGCTTGCCGGAAATACTTTCGCCCTGTATGGTCACTTCAACGATTTGCCCCTTTTCTGCGTAGCTTACAAAATCGCTATAGATGATATTTTCCTGTGCACTCTTAGGCTGATTAAAAAGATGGTAGAGCAGTACGAAAATCAGACTGATAAAAAGCCAGAGCGCTATGTTTTTCTGCAATGAATTCAATATTACCTCCCCGTAGCCTCCCGCATGCGCGCGAATGACAACAAAAAACCGTTTTAAAGTTCTTAATTTACAATTACATTAACAACGGTATTATTTCAAACAAATTTTACTTTCAGTATCTGTCTTGTTTTTTCTGTTATTTTAACGCGTTCACTTAGTCGCAGCCCCGCAATCCAGAGCACTGCCTCCTGATCCAGTACTAAAGGAATCTCTTTTCTATGGCGGAGCGGTATCTTTTCGTCAATCAAGACAGATTTTATCTTCTTCATTCCTTTCATGCCCAGTAGTTGTATTCTGTCGCCTGGTCTGACGGTTCTTATGACCAGGGGAAGAGATATCCTGTCGTAGTCCATGAAAACGCACTCTCGGACGGTTGACCTCATATCAATAGGGCCTTCTATAAGCTCAAATATCATCGTCTTTCCCAACTCCACCATTTTCAAGGTACCCGGAGGGGTAACTTCGTAATAAAGATCAATGCATCTCTTGTTTAGAATTTCTTCTTCACCTATTTTCCTTCTGGAAATGACAAGGACGTCATATTCGCGCCTGACCTCAATATTATAGGGCAGATTCACATAGGCGCCGGGGCGATCAGAACGGACCAGTCCCAGAGCGGTTTTTATGTGGGTAAATCCAATGCCCTTACTATTTGGACTTCGCTCTTCTAACAGATGTTTCATAATCCTTCTCTGAATAGCTTCATGACATTCTAAGAAATCAGATATACAAATCCTGATCTCGCTATCTGCAGGCGTCATTCCCCACGCCGATAGCATTTTAGCGGTTGCAATATTCATATAATCGTCTTCTACGCGCATGATCTCCGCCATGGTCTTGACGCTTTCGTCTAATTTAGGATTATATCTTGACTTCAGCAGAGGTATCAATGTGTGTCTTATCCTATTTCGCAGGTAACGCTGATCAGCATTAGATACGTCTGTCACGAACGATATTCCATGCAATTCGAGGAAGGATGTTATTTCACTCCTGGTCACGCCAAGAAGAGGCCTGATATACGTTGAATCTCTGGCGGGCGGCATACCCTTCAATCCAGTCGGACCGCTTCCTCTCAGGAAATTCATCAGCACTGTCTCAGTTTGATCATTAGTATGATGCCCCAACGCAATTTTCCGTGAACCATGTTTCTTCGCAACATCATTTAGAAAATCGTATCTCACTTCCCTGCTCGTATCTTCTATACACTTGCCAGATCCTCTCCTTAGCGATGCGATATCGAGAAATTTACTCTCAAATACAAATCCCATATCTGCGGCCATTTTGCGTACAAATCGTTCTTCGGACGCGGCATCTTCCCTAAGTCCATGATTAAGATGAGCCACAATTAGAGTAAGTCTGTATTCGGAGGAGAGCATCTCCAGTACTTTTAGCAGGGCAACGGAATCGGGTCCCCCGGAGACTGCCACAACAATCTTTTCTCCCTCATCGAGGAGATGATTTTTTTCTATGGTTTCTCTAATTTTTCTAATCATATTTCATAGATACGGCGTAGATTTTAATCAAATATCTCAATCAATTTCCGGAGTCCTTCACAAGCATAATCGGGATCCAGGGCAAGGAGAATATCTCTGTGTGTAAGCCCGTTCAAAAGGGCACAACTCAATACGCCCGTATTCTTTGCGAGCATTATGTCGTTCACACCATCGCCTATCACGACTGTATCATTATATGTAGCGTGAACCCTTTCAAGAAGAGGAATAAACAAACGAGGATCCGGCTTTTTGTAAGCGGTGCTGTCCGCACCGATGATCTCTTCAAAGTATTTTGCTATGTCCAGAGCCTCTGTCATCTTAAGCGTAAAATATTTCCGCTTATTCGTGATAATGATCTTTTTCTTCTCACGGAAGTGGTCGAGTACTTCGATGACTGAATCGCACAGGCATGTTGTATCGAGCATGTGTCTCGCATAGTAATCGGAAAAAATATCCGTCGCCCGATCGAACAGATCTTGAAAATCCTTACCGAGTGCCCTTTCAATCATTTTATTGACACCATCTCCCACGAAAGTGAGAATCTCCTCCTGACTCTTTGTCGGTATATCCAGGCTCTTGAGGGTGTAATTTACGGATGCGACAATGTCCCCTCCAGAATTGACAAGGGTCCCGTCCAAGTCAAATATCATAAGTTCAATGTGTTTCATGTTGCAGGATCCTCTAAATCCAATAAGAGTTCTTATATATGACGGATCAAGCAATTACAAGATGACAAAAATTTCTTCTCAATCACAAATTTTGCTCTATTGACTGCTTGAAGCTGTTTATGATAGTAAGTGACTGTCCGCTTGGATCCGCGACGGATGGACCGAGACGGAATGGTCGAATAAGAGTGTTTTGGTCTTAAGACCTTCCGGGGTTTGTCTGGAGGGTCTTTTTAATTTTATAAACTTTTAATTATGAATACTCAAGAAATAAGAAGGGACACTGTTGCCATCCTGGGCCTCAGTAAGGTGGGTACGGCAGTTGGCTTTCTTCTCCGCCAGGCGGGATACAGGATAGTTGCAGTTGCAAGCAGGTCGAAGGCATCCTTAACTCAGGGCATAGTCTATACAGGGGGCAAGCCGTTTCTGAATTTTTCAGAGGCCGCCCTTGCGGCCAATTGTATTATTATTGCAACGTCGGACGACGCTATCGCCAATGTATGCAATAAGATATCGATTGAGGGAGGAATCAAACCCGGCACTAAGGTCATACATATGAGCGGCGCGGGAGGACTTGACCTTCTTGAGTCTGCACGGAATGCAGGAGCGCATGTCGCGAGCATACACCCCCTTCAGTCCTTCGCCGATATTGAAGGTGCTATCAGGAATATTCCCGGCAGCACATTTGGAATTACAGCGGGAGATGAAATCAAGGAGTGGTCTGTTCAAATGGTCAGGGATTTGGGTGGCGCGCCATTTTTCATTTCCGATGCCGACAAACCCCTTTACCATGCCGCTGCCTGTATTGCATCAAACTATTTGACAACCCTTATCCATATGGTCGAAGAGATTTATCAATCCCTTGGCTTGAACCGAGATGATGCTATTCGCGCCATCTGGCCCCTTGTTATGGGTACCATAGGCAATATCGAGTCAAAGGGGACGGTTCAAGCACTGACGGGACCCGTAGCACGTGGAGACGCAGGCACTATAAGAAAACACGCAGAGGCCTTGCGACAGAAGCTTCCAGACCTTTGGCCGGCGTACAGCGCACTTGGCGTTTTAACTGCCGACCTTGGATTGAAGAAGAAAACATTGTCACCGGAAACTGCGCGGTTAATTAAAGAATTACTAAAGTGAGGTAACGAAATGAGCAAGCAGACGAACATAAATAGAATCACCACTGCTGTGATTCGCGACATGAAAAGAAAGAATGAAAGAATATGCATGTTAACGGCTTACGATTATCCCACGGCTCTCATTGTAGACGAAGCAGGCATTGATGTTATCCTCGTAGGAGATTCGTTGGGCATGGTCATGTTAGGCTATGACAGCACCCTTCCCGTTACCATGGATGAAATGATACATCATACAAAGGCAGTGTCCCGCGCAGTAAAGCATGCCATGGTTGTCGGTGATATGCCCTTTATGTCCTATCAGATATCTTCTGAGGATGCGCTTTATAACGCTGGCCGTTTTCTTCAGGAAGCGGGTGCCCAGGGTGTCAAACTGGAAGGGGGCAGAGAAGTGGCCGAAATAACCAAAAGGATAACTTCAGCAGGAATCCCCGTCATGGCACATCTTGGCCTGACGCCGCAATCTGTGCATCAGTTTGGGGGATACAAGGTTCAGGGAAAGGAGGAACAGGCAGCCAAGAGAATCATGGAAGATGCAAAAATCCTTGAAGAAGCCGGGGCATTTTCAATCGTATTAGAATGTGTGCCTGCAGCGCTGGCAAAGACACTGACGCAATCCCTCACAATTCCGACAATAGGCATAGGCGCCGGCATTGACTGTGACGGTCAGGTGCTGGTACTTCATGATATGGTGGGAATGTTTGAAAAATTCATACCAAAATTTGTTAAGACATATGCACACCTCAATGTGCAGATGAAGGAGGCCGTCAATCAATATATTGATGAAGTGAGAAGAGATATCTTTCCCGAAAAAAAGCACTCATTCTGACGCGGTTCTGTTTGCCATATACACATTGCGGCATACTTGCAGATCCCACGCTATTATCGCTTCTGCTCCAGCACCTTGCGAATAATCTTAGCATGTTTGCCAATGACAAAAGGCTTCATGACAAACTCTCGAATACCCATTTCTTTGGCACGCTTTTCATTTATAAGTTCGCTGAACCCGGTGCATAATATAATAGGGATATCCGGCTGGATGGCCATAAGTTCCTTTGCCAACTCTATGCCAGTCATGCCCGGCATCGTTACATCAGTAATGATCAGGTCAAATGCATCAGGGTTGGCGCGGAAGGTTTCCAGGGCTTCCAGACTATTCGTTTTGATGGTCACACTGTAACCAAGCGACTCCAGCATCCCCTTTCCCAGATCAACAAGGGGTTTTTCATCGTCAACGAACAAGATTCTCTCACTTCCCGTAGGCAGCGCTTCCGTCACCATAGCTTCCGGCGCAATCTCCTGCTCAATCCTTGGAAACAGCGCATGAAAGGTGGTCCCTTTGCCAATTTCACTATGAACAGTGATCATTCCTCCATGTCTCTTGACAATGCCCTGCACAACTGCAAGCCCCATCCCCGTCCCCTCACCCGGCCCTTTGGTAGTAAAGTATGGATCGAATATCCGTTCCAATAGCGCCGGATCCACTCCATGGCCCGTATCTCCAACTGTCAGTCTCACGTAAGGCCCGGGCTTCAGATCAGGATACCGGGAAACGAGGTAGGTGTCGGCCTTTACACTCGACAAACTCACGCTCAATACGCCACCTTTATCCCGCATCGCATGTGCTGCGTTAGTGCAAAGGTTCATCAACACCTGGTGGATCTGAGTCGGATCAGCTAGAATAACCCCTTTTTCCGGTGGAATTGCGATGTCCTGACGAATCTCAATGGTACTGGGCAGTGAAGAGCGCAGCAGCTTGAGCGCCTCTTTGAGAGTCGGCACTATATCAATGACTTTTCGCTCCTGATCCGACTGATGGCTGAAGGCAAGGATCTGGTTCACCAGGTCTCTTGCCCTATAACCGGCCCTGAGTACCTGCTCCAGGTCACGCCGCACCGGCGTTGTGACTTCGGGAATCTTGTAAAGTGCCATCTCCGTGTAGCCGATAATAGCCATCAGTATGTTGTTAAAGTCATGGGCTATGCCGCCGGCCAACGTACCTATAGCCTCCATCTTATGCGCTTGGCGGAGTTCCCTCTCAAGTCTCACCTCGCGCGTGATATCCCGGTGGATGCTTACATAGTTTATTATATTGCCGGCGCTGTCCAGAACAGGTGAGGACGTAACCTCCGTTTCGTAGAAGGTACCATCCTTTCTTCTGTTCACCAAATGCCCGGACCATACTTCGCCGCGGGCGAGTGTGTTCCGTATATTATTATAAAAGGCCCTGTCATGCTTATCACTCTTGAGAATACGGCTATGCTTGCCGATGAGCTCATTCTTGCTATAGCCGGTTATGCGCTCGACAGCCGGGTTGACGTATTGGATTACCCAATCTCTATTAGTTACTATAAGACCTTCTGCTGTCTGCCCGATGGCCGTAGCCAGGTGCATGCGCTCTTCTTCAGCCCGCTTTCGCTCCGTTATGTCCGTGAGGGTCCCGACGTAGCCGCTTATTTCTCCCGCGTCGTTGAACTCGGCAGTAGCTTGGCCTAGCACCCATGTCGATGAGCCGTCTGGTCGATGAAATTGATATTCCAGATTAAACGGACGATTTCCCCGCACGCTTCCTGACCATTTGCTTATGACGCTCTCCCTCTCTTCAGGATGAATTGCGTCTGCCCAATTCTTTCCCACCGCCTTTTCCATCGGTATGCCGGCAATCTCACACCAACGATCATTCACGTAAATAAAGTCGCCTTGAGCATCAGCGCGAAAGATACCGACAGGAGATACCTGCGCTAGGGTATGAAATAATCTTTCACTCCTTTTTAGTTCTTCATTTGCCGTCAGCAATTCAGCGGTTCTCGCCTTCACCTGCTCTTCCATGCCATCATGCGCCTTTTTCAGTTCGCTCTGAACGGCTTTGTGGGAATTAATCAAATACTGGGTTAAAGTGCCGTAGGTGACAATCAAACTCGCTATTAACAGACGCACAAAAACGACACCCGAAAGCAATGAATCGAAAAACCAATATATTAACACGGCACCGATAGATATTATAATTAATCCATTATTTTCTATTTCCTTACGAGCTTCGTTTCTTCCCATATGGCATATCCTCGGACATGTCGATCTATTGGCGATAATTATATTACATGTTTGCTTATTTTATAAACCAAAGAAAATAATTGCGCGGGGATACATATTTCTGTAGTTGCATATCACGTGCATGCATTACATGCCTTAGATCAGCATGTCTGCGGATGATTATAAACAATATTTGCCATTTAACATATGGATGTGAAAAACTTTTCGAAGATGTAAATGCATGGCTTGACTCCATCAGTCATCCCGATTCTTGCATACGACGACCAGCGTTCCATCAGTTCCTATAAACTGTGATTTTGGCCTTGGCCCTCAATTTTTTTAGAATTGCATCAAAGGCCTCCTGCTGCTTCTGTTGTGCGAGAAACGTCGAGATATTTCCTTTCATCCTGTCATCAAGGGCAAGCGCCTTGGGGGCATGACGCTCCAACACCTGGATTATGTGGAAACCATATTCAGTTTCCACAACAGGCCCAATAGCATTGACCTCCTGAGAGAATGCAGCATCTTCAAATTGCTTTACCATTTCGCCCCGCGTGAATACACCCAAATCACCGCCCGTTTCTTTGCTGGGACAGTCAGAATTGTTTTTCGCTATTTCCGCAAAATTCGCTCCCGCCAGCAACTGTCTTCGTAAATCCTCCGCCTTTGCCTTCTTTTCCGCCTTGATCTTCTCATCGTCGTCCGCTGTTTTTGCTACCAGGATATGTCTGACATGAACAGACTCAGGCATCTTGAACTTGTCTCTGTTCTTTTGATAGAATTCATTTATTTCCTTATCCGTCGGTTTAGGTTTACCCGACATCTGCATCATAACGAGTTTACTGATTTTGATCCTGAACCGCAAATCTTCCTGCATCTGTGCCTTCGTGATCTTGTTCTTCTTCATGAGATCATCAATTGTCGTGCCTTTAGGAAGATCATTCTTTACCTGCTCTTCAGCCTCTTTCACCTCCGAGGCGCTTGCGCTGATGTTCAGTCTTTTCACCTCGTTTGTCAGGAGTGTCTTTGCGGTAAAGTCACTGAGCACCTGCTTTCTCGCGTTCTCCTTGGCCTGCTCGAGACGGTCGGCAGGAACCTGCTTCTTAATTATAGACATTATTTTCTTAATTTCTGTCTCAACCTGACCCTGGGTAAGCTTAGAGCCATCAACATCTATAACGACTGCAGACCCTCCGGTTGGTGCAACCCCGGGCGAAGCAGGGTTTGCAGAAACTATTTCTTCTGACTGCGCCTCCGGCTTTTGAAGGTCAGTTTGCGTGCTCACTTGTTTTTCATCTTTTGATCCGCAGCCACCAAGCGTAAGGATGACAAGGCAGAAAATGATAAGCAAGGTGCGGATATATTTTTCATCTATCATCACTAATCCTCCACTACTGAATAAAATTATCTGCGTTTGAACTTTTCAATTCAACCTCTCCGTTTCAACCTCCATTCTCTAAATGAGCGTAGTCCACGTAAGAATCGTCTTACGATTACGCAAAGCAGATAATTGGGTTTTAATATCCCCTTATTGCGATAAATGCACGTTTTATTTCATCAGCCCGTTTATGATCTCTGCTGCTTTCCCGTAATCATCGCCGTTTATCCAGTGAATCGTAGTGCCTTTTTTCTCCATGCGTCTGAACCATGTTTCCTGCTTCTTGGCGAATTGATGAATGCGTGTATTGAGCTTATGAAACATTTCATTATAGCTTATCGCGCCTCTGAGATAGAGTCCGACATAGCGGTATTCAAGACCGAAGAAATCCAGTTTTTCCCATCCTATACCCGACAGATGAAGCCTTTCCACCTCATCAATCATGCCGGCCTTCAATCTCACATTGAGGCGATCCGTAATCCTCTGGCGCAATTCGGAACGTTCCCAGCGGATACCGACAGCCAATGCAACTATCGAGGGAAAATGAGATTCGTGACTATTGTGAGCTCTTGTAAACTCCATAATTTCTATGGCGCGCACCAGGCGCTTTCGATCCAACAGATCAGTTGTATTGTGGACCGCTGGCTTGAGCTTGATAAGTCGCTTCGCTAATTCCTTCATTTCTTCTTTTTCGAGTTCATGCCTTAAGGATGGATTTTCCGGAACTCTCAACAACCTATATCCCTTTATTGCCGCTTCAATATACAGACCCGTTCCACCGACCATGATCGGAACTAGGCCTCTTGACGAAATGTCAGTGAAGACACGCGAAAAGTTAGCTTGATAATCAAAGACACTGAATTCATAATCCGGATCTACAACGTCTATGAGGTGATAGGGAACAGCCAGTCCATCGACAACATATTCCCCAAAATCTTTGCCTGTCCCTATATCCATGCCCCGGTATACCTGCCGCGAGTCTGCCGATATAATCTCGGAGCCCCTATCCCTTGCCAGACGTGCAGCCAATTTCGTCTTGCCTGAAGCTGTCGGCCCCAATATAACAATCAAATTGAAAGGCATTTTCACCACGGCCCTGTAACTTGCAAATATACTTCTCTCGTGCCTAAATTATATTGATATGTATTCGTAATCCGTGTATGCGAAAGACCATTCTATATTACTATACGGCTAAGAATGCAAAGATTTGCCGATACATTTACCGATGGACTCGCTATGCCTGCGGACGCAGAATTCCTGTGGATTGCGTAATTTCCTCCTCTTTCGTGGTCAGTCCTTGCGTTTATAAAACCGCTAATAACATATGATGCATTTCAATCCAAGATGGACATATGAAGAACAAGGGTCTTGACCTCGGGAGAGGTCCCATCCTTCCGCTGCTTCTGAAAATGAGCTGGCCATCCATAGCCGCAATGTTTGCAATGGCCCTCTATAATCTTGTTGATACTTTCTGGCTAACCCGGTTTAACCCCCAAGCTGTCGCTGCATTAACCGTGTGTTTCCCCATTCAACTAATATTTGGCGCCGTCGGCGTGGGTACAGGTGTAGGCGCCGGTTCGTTTGCGGCGCGCATGTTCGGTGCCGGACAGTATACGAAGGCTCGTCAAACCGCCGGTCAGGGAGCACTTCTTTCCGTCGTACTGGGATTAGTCATCATCGTAATTACACTTATTTATCCCGATAGAATACTGGAGATTTTCGGCGCCACCGGTGACATTTTTCCCATGTCCAGACAATACATAACCACCGTCATATTTGGTTCACCCTTCTTACTGTTCCTCATGATTTCCAATAACCTGCTTAGAGCAGAAGGAAATCCGAAGGCGTCAATGTATGTCATACTGGTCATGTCATTGACCGGCGCGATCCTCGATCCTTTCCTCATTTTTGGTTTTGGTTTCTTTCCAATGCTGGGCATTTTGGGTGCCGCCATTTCCGCGGTTGTCTCATATTTTCTGGCGAGCCTTCTCTCCCTGTATTATCTGAGAATAGATGCGTCCAGGTATAATCTAAAATGGTCACACATGATCCCCAATTTCTCCATAATGGCCTCTATTTATCAGACGGGTTTCCCTTCAGTTATCATGAACTTTGTCTTCAGTTTCGTCATGATAGTTTATAACCATGTCCTTGGAGCCTTCGGACCCATGGCTATCGCAGCCCTTGGTCTTTGTTTCCGGATCAATCAACTTGTTATTATGGTTTTGTTTGGCCTGGGACACGGCATTATGCCGATGGTCGGCTTCAGCGAGGGCGCCGGGCTCCATAAACGGCTCATGGAAACGGTTAATGTTGCCGTCAAAATATCTGTCCTTTTTTCAGCAACCGCCTTTGTGGTTCTTGAAGTATTGGCCTACCCTATTCTGCTGTTTTTCACGAGTGATCAGGAACTGTTGGATATTGCCGTGCCTGCCGTGAGGATATTTGCCACCATGCTCCTCTTGGTCGGTCCCAATCTTGTTTGGATCAATATGTTTATCGGCTTGGGCAAGGGATTAACATCCATGATTTTATTAATGACACGTGACACCCTCCTTCTTATACCTATGCTTTTTTTTCTTCCGGCCCTCTTTGGATTAACGGGCGTATGGGCGGCGCAACCCATCTCAAATTTGTTTGTCTTCTTTATCATCTTATTCTGGAAGAAAAGAGAATTCCGTGTGATTGAAAAAAAGAATTGATATCCTACAAATTATGTTTAGCACCCGTTCTAAAGAAGACATTATCCTCCCGCATATCAGAATCTCCGCGTCACCGGCCAATGATACATGATCATAATAGATAGCGGATACCGCTTATCCTTCCATGTGGCATGCCACGAAATGTCCGCCACCCCGGTCTTTCAACGGCGGTTCGTCCTTCTCACATATCTCAATCCTGGCGGGGCACCGCGGATAAAATGGACATCTCCCCGGACCTTCGATTGTACCTGCAATCTCTCTTTCCCCCATCAACCGCTGCTTCTTGCGTCCGGGATCAGGTGCCGGCACCGCTGACAGAAGTTCCAAAGTGTACGGGTGCAGAGGATGCTCATAGAGTTCGCTGTTGTCAGCAAGTTCGAAGATTTTACCGAAGTGCATCACCGCAATCCTGTCGCTCACATGCCTTACCACACTGAGATCGTGCGAAATAAATATGTAGGTCAAATTAAACTGCTTCTGCAGATCTTTAAGAAGGTTCAAGATCTGCGCCTGGATAGACACATCGAGTGCGGAAACCGGCTCATCGGCAACGATCAATTGCGGTTTGAGAATAATGGCCCTTGCGATACCGATACGCTGCCTCTGACCGCCGCTGAATTCATGAGGATACCTGTCCTTCTGTTCCCTTGTCAGCCCGACGATATCCATAATACGGGCGACCTCGACGGCTCTTCCCCCACGATCACCTATCTGATTGATGAGGAGCGGTTCCCCGATGGTGCTCCCTGCCGTTCTTCGGGGATTCAGAGATGCATATGGATCCTGAAAAATAATCTGTACCTTCTTTCGATAGGCTTTCAGATCTTTGCCGGATAATTTGAAGATGTCTTCGCCTTGAAAGAAGATCCTGCCTTCCGTAGGGAGATCGAGCCTCATAATCAGTCTTGCCAGGGTGGATTTCCCGCAACCGCTCTCACCGACAAGGCCCAGAGTCTCACCGCCGTATATTTTAAGGAACACGCCGTCAACAGCCTTGATGGGGGCTCGCTCTCGCGCGAGGAATTCGGCACGGAAGCTATAGTATTTTTTTATTCCCTGAATATCAACCAAGACCATCTTCATTTTTGTTCATAAAGCCAGCAGTGTACTCTATGCCTCGGCAAATGTTCCTTCAATTGCGGCTCCTCCTCTCTGCAAATTTGCATTGTGTGAAGGCATCTGTCCTGAAAAGTGCATCCTCGGGGAAGATTATAAAGACTAGGAACAACGCCGGGTATGACTTTCAGATATTCATCCCGTCCGTAAGCAGCCTGAATTTTGGGGATCGATTCCATGAGACCCACTGTATACGGGTGAAGCGGCCTAGAGAAGAGATCCTCCACAGAGGCGTATTCGACAACCTGCCCGGTGTACATGACGGCCACATGCTCTGCAGCTTCGGCTATCACGCCGAGATCATGGGTAATCAGGATTACAGATGTTCCTATATTTTTTTTCAGCCTGCCTATCAGTTCCAGAATCTGAGCCTGGATGGTGACATCAAGGGCTGTTGTCGGCTCATCTGCAAGCATAAGCTTGGGACCACAGCATAGCGCCATGGCTATCATGATCCTCTGACGCATGCCGCCACTCATCTGATGGGGGTAATCCCTGACGACTGTCTCGGGTGAAGGCATACCCACAAGCGAGAGCATTTCCATGGCGCGGTCCATGGCCTCCTTCCGTCCAAGCCCCAAATGCAGCTTTATAATCTCTGTGATCTGATCGCCTATGCGCAAGACGGGATTCAGAGAAGTCATCGGCTCCTGAAAAACCATGGAGATATCCTTGCCCCTGACCTTGCGCATCTCTTCACTATCGAGACTTAGGAGATCCACGCCATTAAAGAAGACATTACCGGAGACGATCTTGCCGGGCGGGCTTGGTATTAAACGCATAATGGACAAGGCGAGTACCGTTTTTCCACAACCGGACTCGCCAACGACCCCTAATGTATCCCCTTCATCAATGGCAAGGTTGACACGATTAACAGCCTTTATTACACCGTAGTCTGTGTTGAAATGGGTGCTGAGGTTTTTGATTTCAAGAAGCATCCCCATGGGTCATCAACTTTAATTCCGTTTCTGCCAGTCTTTTAGGAATTGCACCATCAAGCGGACACCAACACCGGACGCCCCTTTGGGGATATAGGGTCTGTCCATCTTAAGCCATGCCGGGCCTGCTATATCTAAATGCACCCAGGGGTAGTTGCCCACGAACTTGCTTAGAAATGCAGCGGCTGTTATTGCCCCGCCAGGTCTTCCGCCGTGATTTTTATAATCCGCCACATCGCTCTTTATCATTTCATGATAATCTTCCCATAGAGGAAGCTCCCAGACCTTCTCGTCCGTGGCATTTGCTGCATCCTGGATCTTATGCTTCAGCTCATCGTCCGTGCCCATCATTCCCGTAACGTGATCGCCCAGGGCAATAACACAGGCACCAGTCAATGTGGCAAGATCAATAATGGCTGCCGGCTTGAACCTTCCGGCATACGTAAGAGCATCGGCAAGAATCAGGCGGCCTTCCGCGTCCGTACTCAAGACTTCAATAGTCTGACCCGACAATGATTTTAGAATATCGCCGGGTTTATACGCCCTACCGCCAGGCAGGTTTTCCGTAGCAGGTATCAGGCCAACAGCATTGACTTTGAGACTCAAATCGGCCGCTGCCATTATGGCGCCCATGACCGCGGCGCCCCCTGCCATGTCGGATTTCATCTCATCCATCTTCTCCGATGGCTTTATTGATATGCCTCCGCTATCGAAGGTCAATCCCTTGCCGACCAGAGCTACAGGAGGATCAGACTTATTTGCTCCCCGGTATTCCAGGATGATGAACTTCGCCGGCTCCTCACTTCCCTTGGCAACGCCTAAAAAGGCGCTCATGCCAAGCTTGTTCATCTCCTTTTCATCGAGCACCCTCAGTTTAACATTCCTTCTCTTGGCGATCTTACTCGCTTCATGTGCCATATCTGTCGGCGTCATTTCGTTTCCCGGAGCGGACACCATATCCCTAGCGAAGGACACAGCACACGAGATAATCTCCGCCTCCTTTGCTGCAGCTCTTACGATATTATATGCTTTCTCGTTTTCCCCCAGTATTGTAAATTTCCTTATCGCTTTTATATTATCCCTGTCGACCGTCTTAAAGGACGTATATTGATAAAGGCCCAGGGAAACGCCCTCGACAACAGCCCTGGCTATCTCATCGAGCGGTTTCTTGAGGAATATAAAATCCACTGACGTGGAGAACTCTTCAATCTTGAGTGATCTTACGTGCCGAGCTGCCGTCGCGAATGCGCCCCTCAATTTTTCCGTGGTGAAATCCGCTTTTTTACCGACACCCACAAGGACAATCCGCTTTGCAGCTATGATTCCCCCTGTATATGTCACGGATACCTGAAGATGCTTGCCTTCAAAATCGCCGGCGCCGATAATCTCTTTTATCAATCCGCCGCTCTTCTTATCCAGAAGCTTCACTTTGCCCTGCAGTTCTCTTCCGCCTTCAAAGCATGGCACAATTGTCGCCTCTGTTCTGAACTCAGCAATCTCCCCTCTCTTAACAACAATTTTCATTTCGCCTCCTGATTACGGAAAATTGGCCATTTACACGGCGGAAAATTTCTGACTGAAAAAGTTAATTCAATCCTATTTGTCACGGCGAATCCCTGTTATACGCGAAGAAATAGCCTTCGCCGCCAATACGCCACTCGCCGATGCCTGCAATAAGCCCCTCGTGATCCCGGCTCCGTCGCCGATGGCAAAAAGATTTCTCACCCTTGTTTCCATTTCCGGCGATACTTCGATGCGATTAGAATAAAATTTAACCTCCACTCCATACAGCAGGGTGTGCCGAGAAAAAACTCCCGGAGCAAGTTTATCGAGAGCCTGAAGCATCTCGATGATGCTCTGCAAATGACGATACGGAAATACGAAACTCAGGTCGCCCGGTGTGGCCTGGAGCAGTGTAGGCCTTGTGACACAGTGGTCGATGCGCTCTCGCGTGGATCTCCTGCCGGCAAGCAAATCTCCCAGCCTCTGAATTATCGCACCACCGCCCAAGAGATTTGCCAGCCTCGCAATGTAGCGACCGTATGCGATGGGATCACGAAAAGGTTCCGTAAAAGTACTGCTTACGAGCACGGCAAAATTGCTGTTGTCACTCTTTCGTTTGGCATAGCTGTGACCATTTACGGTTGTGATTCCCTCGTTTTCCTCAATCACGACCTCGCCATAAGGATTCATACAAAAGGTGCGGACCTTGTCATCGAACGTCTTTGAATAGAAAATCAGCTTGGGTTCATAGGTGATGTCCGTAATCCTCTTGAGAATCGTAGCCGGCAGCTCTACGCGGACGCCGATGTCTACGGGGCTCGTCGTTGTCGTAAGTCCCAATGCATCTGCCTCTCCCTTCATCCAGTTGGCGCCGACCCTGCCGGGTGCAACAACGACAAAATCACTGTTGATCACCTGACCGCCGGTGAGTTTCACACCTCTGCTTTTTCCCTCTTCTACGAGCAATGATTGCACCTGGCTGCATGTCCTGACTTCGACTTTACCGTCAAGGGCTTTTCGCATGTTATTTAAAATGCGCTTGCAGTTTTCCGTGCCTATATGACGAATAACCGTGGGAATAAATTCGAGATCCGCTGCACGTGATTGATCAGCAATTTCCTCGACTGACATCGTTGAATCGCCGAAGATGCGGTCCGGCGCACCATATTTGACAAAAATTCGGTCTGTACTATGCAGAAGCTCTATTAATGTGTTCTTGTCGAGAAACTCGGATAGGTATCCCCCAACCTCCGTAGAGATGTTGAGCTTACCATCGCTGAAGGCACCGGCTCCACCCCACCCGCAGAGCACGTCTCTTACAGCACCCCGCTCACGTTTTTCGAGATCGTTGCCCTGATCAAGGAGGACGACACCATCGATGCCCCTTTCCGCAAGGGTCAGCGCCGTAAATATTCCCGCCGGACCGCAGCCGACTATTATAACCCGGTAGTCCATATATCTAAACACCTGCCTCTTCTTTAGATATTTTACTTATAGAGAATGTCATATTTTCTGGCTTAAATCAAGCTCCCTGCTGACGCCCAGACCATTACACGGTAAATCAAACTTTCACAGGACAGAGAAATAGTGTATACATTCATATCAGAGTATCTCATACAAAATAAAAAAGAATCATTGAGGTCGTGATGAAGAAGCGAATACTGGTCACAGGACGTCTGCCGGAAAGTATCATGGCGGATCTGTCGAAGAAATATGAAGCGGATATAAATATTGAAGACAAGCCCCTCGACAGGAAACACTTTCTTGATAGAATCAAGGATAAAGATGGCCTTCTTTCCATGATAACTGATACTCTCGATGAGGACGTACTTGGCAGGGCGAGTCGTTTGAAAATGATCGCGCAATTTGGCGTTGGCTACAATAATATAGACGTCATAGCAGCTACGAAGCGGGGAATACTTGTCTCAAATACACCCGGTGTGCTTACAGATGCGACTGCAGAACTCGCCGTTGCATTGATTTTAGCCATTTCCCGGAGGCTGGTGGAAGGCGACCGGATGACGAGGGGAGGACGTTTCCTATACTGGGCGCCTATGCTTTTTTTGGGTCGTGAAGTTACGGGTAAGACACTCGGAATCATCGGTATGGGAAAAATCGGAAAGGCTGTAGCGCAAAGGGCCAGATGTTTCAATATGCCTATCCTGTATCACAACCGCAGCAGGATTGGCATATCTGAAGAAAAGGAACTCATGGCAAAATACGTGGATATGAAAACATTACTTTCGCAATCGGACTTCATAACCCTTCACGTTCCTCTCACGGACCAGACTAAACATCTTATAGGCAGCCAAGAATTGTCCTTGATGAAGCCTACGGCTTATCTGATTAATACATCGAGAGGTCCCGTTGTAGATGAAAAAGCCCTGCTTCAGGCGCTGAAAAAAAAGAAGATAGGCGGCGCAGGACTGGATGTCTATGAAAATGAACCTGCCCTCACGCCCGGTTTAGCAGAACTGGATAATGCTATCCTGCTCCCACACGTAGGGAGCGGCACACTGGAAACGCGTTACAGGATGGCCAGCATGTCAGTTGAAAATCTCATCGCCGGCCTGAGCGGTAAAGTCCCTCCGAATCTTGTCAATCCCGATGTTCTATCACATCGACGTTTGTAAATGTCGGCATCTTCTAAGACGCAAAAAGATGCTCCGTCATCTTGGTCAGTTTCTTTGCGCCTTTGACCTCCGTCTCAAAGAGCGGCAAGATAGTTCCAACTCTGTCTCCAAAAATCTGCCATATCTACGCCATATGTTCATCCTGCATCTGCATGCGATTGCATACAAACTCCACGGCGTCTCGAACCACCTTGACCTGCCCCCAGAACATTTACCACATTCAGAATTAGAGTTCCGCCATTTTTATCGTCCTCAGTGCAACCATATCTCCAGTGCCGCGGAACCCGTAACGACAGACCAGTTCTTTTTCACAGAGCTCATCCGGAAGGGCGTAGGTATAAGCATGAATGGGCATGGTCTGGTGGAAGGCGGTGTCAAAAACGGTCATCTGCGGAATGGAAGGCAGAAGTCCCCGCATGAGCTCAATACTCGCCAAGTTGTAAGGGTTATGCAGCGGCGCCAGGCAGCAGAACGCACGGATCGACTTGATGATGTTTTCATTGATAAGGAAGGCATTCACGAAGGCTACGCACCGTGAACAACCCGGTTGCTAATGGCATTGAGATCACACAGTTTGCTGATGGCCCGGCAAGCCGGATCGGTTAGCGTGCCAAATATTACGTCAAAGGCGTCTTTCATTGTCATGACGTTCTTTTGATCATCTTTTCCGTTTGTCCGGGGCTATAGACTTTATGGATGGCGTCCCCGGAACCGATTTTTTCAATCTCGCCTTCCAGGAGCAGAAGAGCCTGGACGGTGTCAAAGAGAGAATATTTCAGAGAAGAACTGCCGCAGTTCAGTGCCAGGATTTTCACCGCTTTCGAAGCGGAGAAGAAATTCAAGTCATATAGATCCTGATTTTGAGGAAACGGCCGCTCTCTGCCCGCTTGATGACCGAAGCAGATGGCACATAATCGAACCACTACGCCTCGGAGGCAAAAAAGGATATCTCCTGATCACTCATGTCGGAGGGAATCTCCAGCGGCTTGAGAAATTGAGAGGATTCCATATTCTTTTCAGCCTTTCACGGTATGGACATGAGCAGGTGTAAAATTCAGATGAGCTTCCAACCCGCAAGATGCAGCATTTTGATGCCCAGGCAGTTATGGAGCTCGATCGTAAGCGGGTAAGGCGACAAGAAATCCTGCGGCAGGTAAACGTAGATTTTGTTGATAATCTGAACTTTATAGTAGTTGATATTTTTCGGCTTGCCCATTCGCACGGAGGGGCCAAAATTGATTCGTCCTCAACACAGACTAATAGGACCGATCTTAAAAAAGTATAGGGCCCCATTTTTTTTCAAGAGGTAGTCACGGGCTTTGTCGGAAACCGCAATCATAATTTTTTTAAATAGTGAAGGGAGGATCGTAAGATCCTCCCTTCTTTAGAAATAATTACTTTTGAAATCAAGGTCTCGCGTCGGGTGGAGCGCCAACGGGGATCTCCGGGCAGTAAACCACGCTACGTTCGACATTCATGCCGATAGGCTTGTCGGTCGAGAGCAACTTTATCTGGACTCGTATGTTTTCCACCATGATTATGACCACAAGGATGAGAATCCCGATGCTTAGCCAGGCGTTCAGCATCTGATCTTTTGCCAGGTACGTCTGGACATTCATGATCCCCGCGGCAAAAGTGGTGATTGTGATAAAAACGCAGGGAACAAACGTAATCAGAGCGTAGCTTTTCTTGGCACATATCCTGAGGATGATCGTGGTTCCGATCGCCAGGGCCAAGGATGCCAGGACCTGGTTCGTGGCGCCGAACATCGGCCAGATGGAGGAGATATCGCCCGTGTAGAGCATATAACCCCAGCACAGGGAGACGAGGGCACTGGTCAAAATAGAGCCAGGGATCCAGTCTTTCTTACCGAACGGCTTGTAGGCATAGCCGAGTATATCCTGAAGGATATAGCGGGCCACGCGGGTTCCGGCATCGATAGTCGTCAGGATAAACAGCGCCTCGAACATGATGATGAACTGGAACCAGTACTTCATCGTATGCCGGAGGCCCTCGCCGATATTGGCGAAGATATGGGCCATACCCACGGCCAGGGAAATGGCGCCCCCCGGACGATGAGAGACGTCCAGCCCGACCAACTGATTGAGGACCGGCAGATCGACGACGGACATTTGTAATTTCGCATATACGGCCGCAGAGGTATTGATGGCAAAATAGTCGTTCGGATTGAGGCAGACGGCGGAGAGAAGAGCCATTACGCCGACCAAAGCTTCCGTTAGCATGGCGCCATAGCCGATCATTTTGATTTCCGTTTCATGTTCGATCATCTTCGGAGTGGTGCCGGAACCGATGAGGGCATGAAACCCAGAAATGGCGCCGCAGGCGATGGTAATAAACACATAAGGCCACCAGGGACCGGGAATGATGGGTCCGGCGCCGTGCATAAACTCCGTCGTGAAGGGCATCTTTATCGACGGATTCACGAAGAACATGCCAATCACCAGGGCAGCGATGACGCCGATCTTCATGAAGGTGCTGAGATAGTCCCGGGGGGCGAGCAGGAGCCAGACGGGAATAGCCGCCGCACAGAAACCGTAGAGTGGCAACAGAACCGATACCTGTTTTCTACTGAAGGTAAACCAGGTGGCAAAACTGGAGTCTGCAACGTAGGGCCCCAAAAAGACGGCTGCGCAGACCAGGATAAACCCGGCGATGGATCCGGAAACGATTGCCCCGGGTTTGATCCTGAACATGTAAATGCCGACACACATTGCGATAGGAATCGTCATGGCAATAGAGAAAACGCCCCAAGGGTTGTTGAATAGGGCGTTGACCACGGCCACACCCAGACCGGCGAGAGCGACGATGATGATAAAGAGAATAACGACCGCGGTGACGCCGCCCGTGAGCTTACTGACGTCTCTTTCGGCGATGACCGACAGAGACTGGCCCTGGTGGCGGTAGGATGCAAAAAGAATGATCATATCATGGACACAGCCGGCAAAGACACTCCCTATCAGTATCCAGAAAAAACCGGGGCCCCAGCCCCACTGGGCGGCCAGAACCGGTCCGATCAAAGGTCCCGCTCCCGCGATGGCAGCAAAATGATGGCCGAAGACGACCCACTTGTTGGTGGGAACGAAATTCTGGCCGTCATTACAGGAGATTGACGGTGCGATATTCCGGTCATCCAGCATGAATACCCTTGCGGCAATAAATGCCGCGTAATAACGATAAGCCAAAGCAAAGACGCATAAAGCACCAATCAACAAATATAATGAGCTCATGAAACTTACCTCCTTCTACATTTTTTATAAAAATAAAGCGGGCGGGACTTTACTCTGTTCTTGATAATAAGATCCTTGATCACGCCAACCCCCTGACGACATTATGAAAAATCTTCTCTTGATATGAACTGGACAACCTAGTTCATCTTGGGTCAACTATAAAATCATAACTCGACCATAAATTTAGTCCCATCAGAAATGAAAGTCAATGATTTTTCTCGAAGCACTTGAAACGCCTTTTCCCCCTGAACTGTGGTTATTTCGATTTGAAACCGACCACTTATACTCCGCTTCGTTGATTGTTGATAAGAGGAACGGCATCCGCTGCCGGGGGGAGCCTCCTTAATCCGGAGATCGCCGCCATCGAAGCTCCGTAACGATTTACCCTTCAGACCGTAGCCGACAATGCCGACGCTGGCTCTATCCGCTGTAGATTTCTTCCATTCTGCATCCGATAATAAAGCCCATGGAGATAGTGATAATCACGGCGAAGGGGAAGAACTTATATTGACCTCTCATTTTGTGTTCCTTATCCATCGATCCCATTTCATCTCTCCTGTCAATCCCTTCCGCTTCCGAAAAACGGATCACCTTCTTCTTGGCAGGATCTCGATCCAATAGTCATCCGGATCATTGATAAAGTAGATTCCCATGTCCTTGTTTTCGTAGCAGATGCAGCCCATCTTTTCATGGAGGGCATGGGCACCCGTAAAATCATCAACCGTGAAAGCCAGGTGAAATTCATTGTCGCCCAGATTGTAAGGCTCCTGCCTGTCTTTGAGCCAGGTCAACTCGAGCTGGTGCGGCGTACGACCGTCTTCGAGAAAGACGAGGATGAAGCTACCATCCGGTGTTTCTTTCCTTCTTGTTTCCGTCAGTTGCAGCGCCTCCTTGTAAAAGGAGAGGCTTTTCTCCAAATTGAGTACGTTGAAATTATTGTGTGCGAAAGTGAATTGCATAAACTTGCATCCTTGTTTTGGAACTTTTTATGATTTACGTGCCTACACAATGTGGCTTTGTGAAATTTGGCCTCGTTGCAGCACCAGCCCTTTGTAACATAAGTGCTGGAACGGTTTGGGATCAAAATACAACTACCCCGATGATCAAGTCAATTATGTTTTTACATTATATTCCTTGAAATGATTGGAGCGCATTTTTCTTGACATCGGGATTTTCCGGATGCATTATATTAACGATTTACAGGATGTAAGACCTGTCGGTTGTGAATGCTTTTTTTAAACCGATCTAAACCGTTTCGGTGGAGGTGATAAGATGCCACAGGGTGAACAAACCAGTTCTGCCGTTAAGGAACTCAAAATCGGCGGCAAGATCAAGTATCTTCGTGAAAAAAACTTTTTTACCCTGACGGATCTTGCCGCGAAGACCGGACTTTCCAAAGCGATACTGACTGAAATCGAGGCTGATGAGGTCATGCCGCCCGTGGCCACCCTGCTCAAACTGGCCAAGGGGCTCAATGTGGGCATGTCCTATTTCTTCAAGGATGAGGC
>Ga0187857_10001060_pt1 | contig 30085 bp, 32 predicted proteins | sample June2016WEW_8_10_FD_132984 | JGI IMG/M metagenome (GOLD analysis project Ga0187857, IMG submission 132984) | Peatland microbial communities from SPRUCE experiment site at the Marcell Experimental Forest, Minnesota, USA - June2016WEW_8_100 | ecosystem: Environmental > Terrestrial > Soil >... | reverse complement strand
GACAGGGCTGACCGCGGCGAACCTTCTGTACCTGTCGAAGGGTGTGAATTGCAGCCCTGGCTCTCGACTTGGACTCGCTGAGCGCCGCAGCGTGCGACAATCCGCGTAAGCGCGCGGGAGGAATCGTAAAATTGTCCGCGGCACTCACCGGGCCGACTGGCTATTGAGTGCGCGAAGGAGGGGACATGAGACCCCTGACGAAAAGGATGCATTTGCTATCTATTGGCGCCGTCGCTGGCCTGACCCTCGGCCTCGCTGGCACAGCAGCCGCCGTAACAAGTAACGACTCCCCGGTGGCACCCTACAGGTCATGCTCGAACGCGAAGTCGGTGTTGTCTGCCGAGGTGAATGGGAAGTGCCCGGCAGGTACCGTCCTGGTGGAAGTCGGAGCGAAGGGCGCGACCGGAGCCAAAGGTAAGACCGGAGCCAGAGGTAAGACCGGAGCCAGAGGTAAGACCGGAGCCACTGGTCCTGCTGGTTCGGCCGGTGACACGATCAACTGTTCAGTGACTCCCTACCCAGGGATCGACCTTGCTGACTGTGTCTTGACCACCCTGCCCAGCAGCGTCAACCTGACCGGCGCCAACCTGTCCGGCGCCACCATCACCGGCATCCTGTACGATTTCACCCTGACCGGCGCCAACCTGGGCGGCGCCACCATCGACGCCAGCCTGTACAACGCCACCCTGACCGGCGCCAACCTAGCTAGCGCCAACCTGTTCGACGACAACCTGTTCGACGCCAACATGGCCGGCGCCGACCTGGCCGGCGCCAACTTGTTCAACGCCAACCTGAATGACGCCAACCTGGCCGATGCCAACCTGACCGGCGCCAACCTGACCGGCGCCAACTTGGTCGGCGTGGGTTGGTCATACACCACCTGCCCGGACGGCACGAACAGCGGCGCCGGTGTTGGTGCGACGTGCGTCGGCCACCTCATTAGCTGACCGCTACTCAACTCGCGACGGCCCCCGCTTCCGGCCGGGGAGCGTCGCGCGTAACACAGCACCCACAAATTGCATGATGCTCGGCCCGATGTTCAGTCCTCTGCTGAACGAGACCCGGTCAAGACCGGTCGAAGGCTGCCCATAGGGGAAGCCTTGAGGGGGCGGTCATCTCCGCGGAAATCCTGGTGGAAGAGCCCGCGGAGCGGGCTCCTGGGGGCTGCTTCCCACTCCGCGTGTCGGAGATAAGAGCGTGTCTCGTGAGCGGGCGTGGGTCGCGGTCTCAGTACGGGAGACCCAAGCGGTAAAGTGAGTTTGTGACCGAGTCGCGTCAGGTGACCTGGCTCGAGGTGGGTTTCTCGAACGCAGGCTTTCGCACGACGTTGCGCGCCTTCAAGTTCGCGGTTGGCTGGGGTCTTACGACGGCGGTGCTGGGCCGGCGACCGGAGTCCGTCGAGGAGTACGCCGACGCGACGCGCACCAGTCGGGCGACGGCCTTTCGGGATCAGCAGGCCTTTCGTGCCGCGTTTCCTCTCGAGGACGGTCCCGAGAGGATGAATGCGGTTACGGGTGCTCAGGCTGCCTATGGGGAGATCTGGTGCAGGGTGGATAACGCGGAGCGGGCGATGCTCGAAGCGCAGCCGGTGATGGTTCGCGTCATCGTCTCCCCCGCCGTTCCGTAGCTGCGGGCGTCGGCCAAGGCGGGCGCTCCCGGCGGGGAGCCCCGTAGGGGCAGCGCCGGGAACGCCCTCGGTCGGCACGCTGGCCGCGGGCAGGGTGAAGCAGCGTCATGACGAGCGTGGTCCCTGGCCGACGAGCGATGAGGTCGCGAGCGAGGTTGTGGGAAAGAGACGCGGGCGTGCGATCCCCGACCGCCGCGGGCTGGGAAGAGATTGAGGGCGCACGTGGGAGGTGTGGCGCCGGGTCCCGTGAAGCGCCAAGGGTGGGGATATCGGTTCAGGGTTGCGGGGCGATGGTGGCTGGTTGATCCATTTTGAGCCACAATCGGTGCCAGAGAAGGCCGCAGTTTCGGTCGCAGTGGCCCCCCCGAGGTTGGCCCGAGCAACGGACGCCGTCGAGGATGAAGAAGGCGGCACGGGCCCGCTTCCAGTTCGGAAGTGGGACCCTTACCTCTTCGGCCTGGCGCACGACTGGGAATTCGCGGCCGGCGTATGCGGCCATTTCCGGGGAGAAGCTGATCCCGTCGAGGCGTCCTTTGGCGTCCAAAGTCGCGGCAATTTCGGCATACGGTTTCACCCTGGCAATTTGGGGGAACGCACGGGGCTCGGTCTCTTCTGCCCGGGATGGCTCCAGCCATTCGTCCAGAAAGAACAGCGAACAGGCGTGACCACAGCCGACAGAACCGTCTGGCGCGTCACAGATCGCGCCCTCTAGTGCGACCGTCCTGGAGAGCTTCTCCATGCGATGAGCATGGGTCGGCCGCCGGCGAATGACCCGTTCGACCCGGTAGGTCCCGCCCGAGTAAGGCCGGTGGTAGGAGAGGAACTTCCGACCGCGGAGCTCGTCGTTGCCATCGAGCGTTGCCTGGATCGCGGCGGTGTCCTTGACGCGGACCCAGTCGCCGACCTGGAAGCGGGACGGTTCCCCGAGCTCGATGCCGTCCCGGTCCTCGGCGCGGTGGCTGGCGAGGAGCTGAAGCGTGTGGACGACTCCGCGTATGAGGTTGAAGGGAAACGCGTAGCGATAGAACGAGTTCTCAAACTGGCAGCGTTCAAGGGTGCGTCGTCGAGGTGCTGGTACCGCGGTGTCCACCGGGTCAACGCTAGCCAGAGCTTCCGTTTGTCACATTCTGCGGAGTTCGCGTCCCGGAGTTCTGGATCGGGGAATCGGGGATTCGTCGCCGGCTCACGAGACGCAGAAAGGGTCGCCGCTCACCACTCCACTCCCCCGCGTGTAGCTCGGCGGAGGTTCCGGCAGCCGTTCGCCGCGGAGGGCCGGTGCGGGAAGACGCGGGGCTAGGACACGTCCCAGAGGCGCACGGTCGTGTCTTCGCTCGCCGAGGCGAGCACGTCTGCCCGGGGGCTGAAAGCGACCCCCAAGACCCAGCCCGTGTGGCCCGCGAAGATGCGGCGGCACTCGCCGGTTTCCGGGTCCCACACCCGTGCCGTCTTGTCGTCGCTCGCCGAGGCGAGCAGGGTCCCTTCGGAGTTGAAAGCTACGCTGTAGACCCATCCGAGGTGCCCCTCGAGCGTTCGCAGGCACTCGCCGGTTCCCGGGTCCCAGAGCCGGACGGTCTTGTCCGCGCTCGCCGAGGCGAGCACGCTGCCGTCGTGGTTGAACGCGACATCCCAAACCGGGGCGAGGTGCGCGTCGAGGGTCGCCAGGCACTCGCCGGTTCCCGGGTCCCAGAGCCGCACTTTCCTGTCGGCGCTCGCCGTCGCGAGCAGCGTTCCCTGAGGATTGAAGGCGACGCCCAGGGTCGAGCCGGTGTAGCCCGGGAGCGTTTGCCTGCACTCGGCGGTTTCCGGGTCCCAGAGCCGCACCGCCCGGTCCTCGCTCGCCGAGGCGAGCAAGGTCCCTTCGGGGTTGAAGGCGATGCCGTAGATCGAACCCGAATGGTGCACGAGGGTCGCCAGGCATTCGCCGGTCCCCGGGTCCCAGAGCCGGACCGACCTATCGGCGCTCGCCGAGGCGAGCAGCGTTCCCTGGGCGTTGAAGGTGACGTCGAAGGCCCAGCTGGAGTGGCCTTCGAGCGTGTGTAGGCACCCGCCGGTTTCGGGATCCCAGAGCCGTACCGTCTTGTCATGGCTCGCCGAGGCGAGCACGGTCCCCTCGGGGTTGAAAGCGACGCTCGTCACCCAGTTCGTGTGTCCGACGAGCGCCATCGAGTTCTCGTTGACCCTCGCCTCGGCGATCCATGACAAGATCGCCTCATCGTGCTTTCGCCGCCGATGTGACCGTTGATCCCCGAGTCGCACTTTGTTGTCCTCTCTGATTGAGACAGGAGGCTTGTCTCAAGCCGGAAAGCGACGCCAATAGGAACCCGGAGCCGAGGATAGTTGCTGCCCAGCTGCTGCTGAAGGATGCGGCTTGGCCCCGGCGGGCGATCACCTATCTGCGCCGAGCGCTGAGAGTGCCCTGGAGCGCGGAAATCTCGGGCTGTCGACACCCCGTTGAGCTGATCGTCGTCTCGCCGGCGGCGGCCGACTTCGGGCTCGTCCACTTCGTGCCGTAGACGGCAGCGACCTCGTACCAGAGTTGTAGCCAGTGGTTAACGTGCCCGTCGTCCACGAGGTGCCGGTGGCACCGTTGACCGAGGTGTAGCTCCCAAGGGTCGTCGTTGTCGATTTCGCCTGGTAGATCGTGTAGCTCGTGGCCTGCGTGCCCGCCGTCCAGGAGACCCTGATCGTGTCTCCTATGGTCGAGGTGCATGCCGCGGCGGCGCCAGTGGGGAAAGAGGCGGCCATCGAGGCCGCCTCTCCCCCACTGCCCGCTGCAAGGGCCACGGACCAGTTGGTCCCGGCGGCTGGTTGGACCTGGTCGAGGAGGTGACAACCAAGATGCCGACGAGGACAAACCACCGAGGTAAGACCTGTCTGGCGATCGGATCCCTAACCCTTTAGCTGAGCTTTAGGCGCGGAGCGGGTATTACGTGGTCCAGGAGTCCGTGGCTGGACTTATCGTCGCCGTCGCCGCCCCACCCGTGGCCGTGATCCCGGTGAGCGACGGCATCGAGAAGTACGTCGCTTCACAGGCGGCTGGGGCGGCGCTGGCCATGCTGGCGTCGTTCGTCAGCGTGACGGTCAACGGGTTGTTCCCTTGGCCGGAAGCCGCGACGGTGAGCGCCGTGGTGAGCGTGTGCGAGCTCCCACTGGTAGCGGTGGAGTAGTTCCACGTCACGCCGCTCGGCGTGGCGGCGAGGCATCCGGTCTGGGTTGTGGTAAGCGCGCTCGTCGTGTAGCCCGTCGCGTAGGTCGTGTTCGTCGGCAGCTGCACCGCGGTGATCGTCACCGGGTAGGGGTTCGGGTTGGTAATCGTCAAGACGACGTCACCCGTGCCGCCGGGATAGAGCAGGTTGCTCGGCGAAGGCGTCGCCACCGCGCTGATGGTCACGTTCGAGACCGTCGCGGACTGGCCTTCCCCGCTCGATCCCGTACCGAGACCAACAACCCAGCTCGACGCGGCGTACGCTCCGCCGCCGGCCAACAGCGCACCGATCGCGGCGGAGGCGAGGATGGAACGGCGGGAGAAGAATTTGCTTCGCCGATGGAGCTCTTTCGGTTTCGCAACGACTCTCGAAGACACTCTCTGCACCTTTCTCGTTTACGACGACCTGTCGAGGTCGCCCTGTGCTGGGCACCTTCATTCCACTCTCGTTGCATTAGCAACAGCAGACACGGATCGCACTCTGAGAACTGTCAGCGCAACTACCGCACCTGTCACTATTAACGACGCTTGTGCAGCAGTTCTTTAGTGACCTGGTACCGCGTCTGGGACGGAAGGGTGGCATGGTCACTTTTCGTGATGAAGTCGCCACGAAGAGTGGAGCATCGACCGCGGTCCGGGCCGCGAGTCCACGATGAGCTCGCCGAGGGCTGATCGCCGTGCGGCCGGGACTCGCCGGGCGGTGAGGCGGTGCTAGAGGGCAGCGGTCGCCCGGCGGCGTCGCGCTTCCGATTCGCCACGGCCAGAGCCGAACCCCGGCCGGGGACGTGGCGCCGGCGTGTCAGGCAGCCGTTGGGCGGCGGCGGTTGATGCGGATGAGTAGCACCAAGCCGAGCACGAGCGCGGCGAGGGCGGTTCCAATTGCGGGGTCGAATGGCGTGTCGGCGCCGGTGAAGGGTATCTGCCAGATGACGCGGTCCCCGGCGCCGCTGTCGCTGTAGGCGGTGAGCGTCGCCGTATAGCGCCCGTTCTCGGAAAGCCCGGTCGCCGGGATCCTGAACGTGAGCCGCCACAGGCAGTCGGGGGCGCCGAAGACGCAGTCGGCCGGGTAGTCACCATGAACGGCCGCGTTCGGGCGCTGGCCCCCGTGCCCTGGGTTGTAGGCGACGAGCCCGCCCGGCGGGAGCACCATGATCGGAGTGGCCCGCACGAAGAGCGATTCGGCTACGCCGGAGCCGGTGACGACGAGGTCGAACGGAGCCCCGATCCCGTACTTGGCGAGGAAGTAGACGGTCGTTGTCGCGCCAATCGTCGGCGTCGTCGGCGTCGGGCCGGCGTAGCCGAGGAGCGCCGCGCAGCTGCTCGTGTGGGGGCAACCGGCGTCCGGCGACAGGAGGCCGGAAGACGTTGGTGAGCCGGTCGCCAGCGCGAAGGCGAAGGCCGCCGCGACGGCGAGGACCACGACCCCCCCGGCAATCCTCCGGTGTGCTCTCGTCATGGAAGCTCCCGGCTCTCAGCCCGCATGCGACCGCGCCCGGTCGGGCCGGGACGGCGCCGGCGACCGCGGCTCGTCAACGCTTCTCACGGTGAGATCTCGGCCGTGCTGCCGCGGACGCGACGACGGCGCTGCTGGTAGACGAGGAACCCACCGAGGATGAGGGCGATCGGGATGGCCCCGAGCGCACCGACCGGTGTCGGCGTGCCGCAGGATCCCGGTTGCGGGGTCGTGACGCAAACCTTCGGCGAATTGGCGCCCGAGCTGGTGCCGCCCTTGACAGCTATCACCTCGTACTCGTAGCGCGTGCCGAGCGCAGCGGTCGTGTCGAGGTAGCTCGTCGTCGTAAGGCCGCTCGCGATCGTTTTGAGCGTTGGGGCACCGGAGGCCACGCCGCGGGCGATCGTGTAGGTGACGCCGGGTGTCGCCGAAGCTGTCCAGGTCAGCCTCACTCCCGAGCACGAGGCAACCGCCTTGAGGTTCGTCACCCCCTGACAGGCGCCGACGGGAACCGCCGAGAGGGCGAGGAGGCCGAAGGCTCCGATCGCCGCGATCTTTCCGACCGTGTGTTTTCTTGGATTCATGATGAGACGTTCCTTCCATCGCCCGTCTGGAGGTGACACCGAAGGCCTGCAGTCCCGGTCACGTCGGCTGCTCGCCACCGGGGGGGTGAAGCAGGGATCGGTCCGTGACCGTCGTGTCGCGCCTGATCGCGTCGACATCTTCGGCGAGGCCGTTGAGCATGGCCGCGGGACGGCTCGCGCCTCGGACCTCGACCGGGTCCCACAGGAAGCGGTGCGACTCGAAGGCCTCCGCTTCGCGCACCCGAGCCGCAAAACCGCGATACCGAGCCTGGGACTCGGCTGCTTCGAGGTCGACGAGGCTCCCCAGGCGGAGGACCTGGGACATGTGGGTGCGCAGGAGATCGAGCTTCGCCTCTAGAAGACCGGCGATGTCGACATAGACCGTCGGGCTGAACCCGATCGAACTCGGGGACTCGAAACACAGCACCCGGGAGATACGACGAGCGGCAGCGAGCGCAGCCGCCGAGGTCGCCCGGTGGTCTTGATGCGTGTCCTGGGGAGCGTGGGTGTAGATGACGACGGGCGCGACGGCGCTGATGACGTGCTCGATGACGCCCACGGCGTCACCGTCGACGGGCACGGCGCCGTCGACGAAGCCGCCCCAGCACAGCGCGGCGCCGAGGACGCTTGCGGCTTGTTCCTGTTCCCGGATCCGCATCTCCGCGTCCGGGCCTCGCTCCCCCGTCGTCATCACGAGAAGGGTCACGGCGTCGCCGGCGAGACGATGACGGAGCAGCGTCCCCCCACATCCGAACTCGACGTCGTCGGGATGGGCGCCGATGGCGAGGACCCTCATTTCAGCGACAGCTCCTCGCCGTGTGCGCCGCGCCCGGCTGGCGCCGACCGCCGTCGGGGGTGACGCAGCCGAGGAGTCAATCCTCGGTACCGGCCATTTGCGCCGATGCGCACGGGGAGATCAAAGCAAATGAATCGCGTGATCGCTAGCTCACGCAGCGTAACAATCGGACCTCTGTCCCACCTGGTTCTCGTCGCCTGGCGCACGCAAGAGGCCGTTCTCATGGGTCCGAGCGCGGAAAGGCGTGGGCGGCCGTGGCAGGCAAGGTCGCGCGACCCACGGCCTGGCTGTAGAGGGTGAAACTCTCGCGACGGGCGGATGCGAAGGGAATCTCGTGGGTCGAAGCGCGTGCTCGGCTCAGCTTCGTCGTCGATGGCGTGCCTCGCCAACACGGCGGCAGGGAGATCCGCCGCCAGTCGGGCCGCCAGGGAGGTGCTCGGGCATCGCCCGGTGGCGGGTGGAAGACCGTTCGGCCACTCGAGCACGCGCCGCGGATCTGTTCCTTGCACTGCGTTGCACTCGTCGGACCTGATTGAGGTCGTTCGACCCTCGCCCATCTGGTCTTGGTCGGCAGAATCGCCGCATTCCGTTGGTGGAGCGCCTGGCAAAGATTCGGCAACGGGCAGCCTCGGACCGCGGCGCTGACGCGCCGGGGTCGCGTTCAACCGAGCGGATCGGGGCCGTGACGCCGGGGTAAGGCCTCGGGATTCCCGTGGTCGCTGCGGAGGCGGTAGGTTGACCGTCGGCATGACGAGGCGTTTGGACATCGAACTGACCTCGCTCCGGCACGACGGAACTTGGACGTGGCGGGCCGCCGGCGCGCGCGAGCCGCGCGGGGTGATCGCGGCGAAGCTGCTGGAGGACGGAGCGAAGGTCGGCAGCGTCTTGCGCGTCGAGGCGGAGTTCGAGCTCGAGGGGATCACCGTCGTGTCCGTCCTGCCGGCGCGCGAGCGTGTCGAGTCCCAGAGCCGGATTGAGCTCGTTCCGGCGAAGTCCGCCGGGTCCGGCCTCGTCACGACCTCCCTCGTCTCGCGCCAGGGACGTGGCCCGCGTGAACGTCCGCCCGACGGCGACGGCCGCGCCCGCAGCGGGGAGCGGACGCTCCCCTTCCGGCCTCGTGGTGCGAGCCGACCGCGGTCGGAAGAAGGTGAACGGCGCCGTCCGTCGCGCGAGCGTGAATCCGGCCCTCGCCCGGCGCAGCCCGGCGCTGCCCGGCGCGGCCACCCGGTGGCGCCGCGGGCGGCACCCCCGAAGGCTGCTGAGCCGACAGCGGCGCCGGAGGCGTCGGCGGAATCCCCGCCGCCTGGTCGCCGGCGTGTCCGGACGGAGCGGTTCGTGCCCGGGACACGCCACCGTGACGCGCACTTCGCCACCCTGCCACCCGAACAGCGCCCGATCGCTGAACAGGTCGCCGCGGGCGGCATGCCGGCGGTGCGACGGGCGCTCGCCGTTGAGCAGTCCGCGGCCGTTGCCGCCGGTCGCCCGGCGGTCGGCGGTGAGGCGATCATCGCGCTCGCCGAACAGCTCCTCCCTTCCGTTCGTCAGGCGGTCTGGCTCGACCGGGCCGAGGCGGTGGTCGCCCACCTCGACTCAATCTCGTTGCGGGAGCTGCGCGCGACGGTCCTCGGTGCGGCGCCGCGTGACGAGCACGGCCGCGAGCTTTTGGGGACGATCCGGGAGGCGCTGAAGATCCGACTGGCAAAGCTGCGCAGCGGTTGGGAGGGAGACATCACCCGAGCGCTCGCCGAGGGCCGTGTCCTCCACGCCCTGCGACTGTCGGCGCGCCCACCCGATCCCGGAGCCCGGATCCCAGTGTCGCTCGTCGCGCCGTTGGGTGAGGCGGCCGGTGCCGCGCTGGCAGCAACGAGCTCTGTCGAGCGCTGGCTCGGGCTCTTGGAAGCCGCCGCCGCATCTCCCGTGCGGCGCTCGATCAAGCCGGCAGGGCTGCCGGAGGACCCCACCGGGGCGGTACGTCGCGCCGCGACCCTGTACGCAGGGAGGGTCCCCGCGCTCGCGCCGTTGCTCGGCCTGCCGATGCCACCGCCGCCGCGACCGATCTCCCAGCGCCCGGCGACACGAGTCGCCAAGCCGAGGGCGCCGCGGGCGAGGACGCCGGGGCGCCGGGCGAGGCTGGACGGACCCGCCCGTGGCCCCGCCGTCGCCGACACGACACCGGCCGTGCCGCGGCGAGCACGATCCGGAAGCGGTGCCGTCGGCCGAAGCAAGAGCCCGGGCGACGCCGTCGAGGAGCAACCGGTCGCCGCGCCGCTCCCTGCTCAGGAGGACACCGCAGTCGACGATGCCGCGGGCGGCGAGGCGCCGCCTCGGGAGGGGGAAGCCGTGATATCCCACGGCGGATCGCCGGCCGTTGCTGTGAACGACGCGGCGGTCGGCGAGTCGGCGTCGGGTCAGCCCGTCGCCGACTCGGCAACTGTGGCCGAGGAAGCGGCGAAGTCAGCCGACGATGATCCCGTGGGCACCGAGCCAGCCCTCGAGGCCGTCGACGAGGTCTAGTTCGCGCACGGAGGCAAGCGGCACGAAGCGGGCGGAGTTGGCGTCGCTCCCGGCGCGCGGGATCTGCCGCGGATCGAGGCGGCGAGCGAGGAAGTCACAGATGACGAAGCGTTCGCCGACGCCCGCGATCTCGGTCGTGCCCAAAAGATCCCCGATCGCCAGCGCGAGCCCCGTCTCCTCCTTGGCCTCGCGCGCCGCCGCCTGGCGCAGCGTCTCACCGTCCTCGACGCGACCGCCAGGCAGGGACCAGCGGCCCGCCCCGGGGTCGTGGCGGCGCCGGACGAGGAGCAGCGCCCCCCGCTCGAGGTCGACGACACCGACACAGAGCGTCGTCGTCACGTCCACGGGTTCGGCCCCTTTGGAATCGGCCGGTGCATGACGAGCAACCGGGCCCGGAATCCCGCGCCCTCGAGGAACGACTTTGTCGAGCCGTCTCCCGGCAGGGCGGGCACGTCGAGCGCCGTGGCGCCGCGGTCGCTTGCGAGACGGACCAACTCGGCGAGGATCGCGCCGCCGATCCCGACCTCGCGCATCCCGGGCTCGACGTAGAGGACGTGCACGAGGGCGACGTGTCCCTCGGGCGTGCCGCCCGAGGACTTCTTCGGCGGATGCTCGACGAGCGCCAGGCCGGTGACGGTGCCGTCGTAGGTGCCGACGACCACGGCCCAACGGTCGGTTTCGGCGATGCAGCGGCGCAGGGACGCTCTCGTGAGGAGCGGCTCGAGGGACCGCGCCCGGGTCGCGCCGCCACGCGCCGCGCCGAGCTCTGCCGTAAGGGCGGCGCCGAGCTCGGCGAGGCGCCCGGTGTCCCTGGGGCGGGCGAGGCGGGCGCCCTCGGGGCCGACCGCCATCGCCGCTAGTCGTCCGCCGCGTCGAGGAGCTGGGCGATGCGGGTGAGCACGGTCCGGCGGGCGCGATGGGCGATCTCGAAGGCGCGCACCGCGGCGAGTTCTTGGGGGGTGAGGCCCGCGAGGCGCGCCACGACCTCGGCGGCCGAGAGAGTCTCGTAATTTGGGATCACGAGGTCAGCCGCGTCTGCCGGATCGGCTGTCGACCGGCTCGGCTGGGGGGTCTGACCGGGGCGTGCCTCACTCGTCGGACGGCGGACGAAGGCCTCGGCACGGCGTCTCGCCGAGTCGGCGGCGACGCGCCCGAGCATCCCGGCGAGCGCGAGGCGCGGCCCGAAGCGCTCGCGTCCGCGCCGCACGAGCTCGGGGAGCTCCTCGGCGACGGCGATAACCGCACCGAGGGGCGCGTAGATCGCGTAATCGATCAGTTCGTCGGCGAGCCGGCGTGCCTCGCTCGGGTGGTCGGTCGGGCTCCCGCTCACACGCAGTCCCGACAGAGCTTGCGTCGCCGGTCGGCGAGCTGGGTCTGGTTCTTCACGAGGAAGCAGGACTGGCACACGAACTCACCCGGCTGTTTGGGCAGGACACGCGTTGTCCCGTCGACCCGGTCCTCCGCATCGGCGGCCTCGCTGTTGTCCTCCTCGTCGGCCTCGTCGGCCACGACGAGCCGCTCTTTCAAGATGACGTCGAGGCTCGCCTCCACGTCGTCGTCGTCGAGGTCCTCCTCGTCCTCCTCGAGCTCGACGATGGCCTCCTCGCCTTCGGCGGCATCACCGTCGGCGCCGACGACGTCGACGAGCTCCTCGGCGTCGCCGAGGTCCTCGGCGACGAGCTCGTCGATGGCGAGCTCGTCCTCTTCGAGGAGTTCCTCGTCGGGTGGCTCCTCGATCTCGCCGTCCGTCAGGGGGTCCGGTTCGAGTTCGCCGTCAACTTCGCTCGCCATCAGGCTCCCCAATCTCTTTCTTGCGTGGTCCCTGCCGACCGCCTGCGGCGGTCCCGTCCGAATCGGGAGGTTCCTGGGCGCGGTCACTATAGGGCACCTCGGCGGGATTTCAATGCCGTTGGGCCGCGGGATTCCCCGCGCCGGGTTGGCAGTGGATCGGCCGGGATCTCCCCGAGCGAGGGACCGGTCCAGGGAGCCTTTGGCGCCGTCCTCCGCGCCCGCCCGAGCGCAGGTCGCCTCTAGGGGCGAATGACGTTCTCTACTCGGCTCCCTGGACCACGTCCTGGGCAACTGCCCCGCCGAGACGACCCGGAGCGACTGACGGAGGCTCCCGATGAGGTGCCTTGAGGGCGGGACTCACCTATTGATGCACCGCCTGGGCGAACAGTCAAGAGTTGCCGGAGGCATTCTCCCGTGGTCCGGCGGCGTCCCTTGCCGGTCGCTTTGTCTCTGAACGCCGTTCTGCAGCGAGCCTTCCGAGGCCGTCACCGCCGTAGTCGACGAACTGCATGGCCGCGGCGAGCGCGTGGTGGCCGGCGCCCTCGTCGATCAGACGGTGCATCTGCTGCGCGATGCGTCGGTAGACGGGATGGCCCTGGGGCGCACTGCGCAGCTCGATGAGGTGCATCGCCTCCCGGGCGTTGAGCTGCAGCGAGTAGCGGATCCGGAAAGCGAGCGCGACGGCGTAGACCGCCTGACAGGGGAAGGCGGCGAAGAGCGCGTCGTGGAGGGCGCGGGAGCGTTCGAGCGAGTCGGCGTAGGCCGCGCCGAGCCCGGCCTCGACGACGACGTCAGGGACCTCGTAGCCGAGGTCCGTCGCCAGCGGCTGCCACTCGACGGTCAGCATGCGGTGACGCTGCAGGTCGCGGAACGCCCCGTAGTCCGAGACGATGTCGAAGCGGTAGCCGGTACGTTCGAGGGCCCGTCCCGGCCGGTGGCGACGGTTCTTCCGCTCGCCGACGTAGGCGCGCACGATCGCCGCCCGCTCCGGGGCGCCGAGCTGCCGGACGCGGCCGGCGAGCTCGCTCTCGGCGAGCGACGAATGCGGATAGCACATCGCGACGAGCACCTTCTCCTCGCCATCGGGGTCGAAGTCGGTGAGGGTCACCGACGCCCCCGCCGAAACGGCGTCACCCTCGCCGCGGCCGGGCGGGAAGAGCCGGCCGACGAGGGCTTCCATCTCTTTCCGGCGGGCGGCGAGATAGCTCGCCCACTCCCCGCCGCGTTCGGGTCGGTCGATCCGGGAGAGGAAAGACGGGATCACCTTGCGGAGTTCTTCCAAGATGAGCTCGGCGTAGTCGCGCACCTCGGGGAGGGGGTGGCCGCGCATCCGCAGCAACAGGTGCTCGTAGGACTGCCCGGAGCCGTAGATGCCGACGTTCGAGAGGGCCGCCGCCGGCAGCAGACCCCGAAGGGCGTCGAGGGCGCGGGCCCGCACCGACTGGCGGTAGGCGAAGTCCGAGACACTGCCGTCGTTCGGTACCGCCCGCATGACGTGCGCCTGCAACAAAGGCAGGAGCTCGGTGTAGGTATCGAACATGCGGTCCATGTCGCCGACGTAGCGGGCGCCGATCGGCGATTCGAGAACCTCGGGGTCGCGCCAGTAGCGGTAGTGGCCCGTCGCCAGGCGCGTGTCGAACGGGATGTAGCGCGTCGACTGCTCGAGGTACGACATGAGCCGGCCCCACTCGAGGACCTTGGTGAGCACGTTGGACGCCTGTTCGCAGGCGAGATGGACGCCACCAAGCTGGGCGACGGAGTCATCGCCGAACTCGACGAAGACCCGCTGGTAGAGCTCCTCGGCCCGGCGCAGCCCCACGGTCGCGTCGACCGAGGTGTCGCCCGAGACGTCGAGGTCGCCGAGGAACTCGTCGAGGAACAACCGGCGCACGCTCTTGGGCGAGCGCGAGTAGCGGGCGAAGAGCGCGCCGCAGACGACCGCTGGCAGGTTGACGAGCGCGAACACCGGGCCGTCGAGGTTCGTCACGTAGTGGCGCAGGACCTCGCGCTCCTCGGCGGAGAAGTCCTCGTTCGCGTAGAGCGTCATCGGCGACGAGACTAGGAGACCGCGCCGGGATGGTCGTGGATCACCGCGGCGGACGAAGTGCCTCGTCGCCTGGTTCGCCCTTCGCGAGCTCGGCCGGCGTCGAGGCGGCGACGATCCCGCGGGAAAGCTCGTCCGCGGCGTGCGCCGCGACGCCACCGAGACGCGAGCCCGCCTCGGTGACGGCGAGCTGGCGCAAGAGGTCGACGAGCTGTTTCGTATTGCGGACGAAGTCCCCGCCGGATATCGCGTCAGGCCCGCGCCGCCTTCTTTGCCCGGCGGCTGGCGCGATGAGCTGGCGCAGTTCGGCGCCGCGGGCCCACTCGTAGGCGATGCGGGCGAAGCCGGCGTCGAGGTTGCGGGTCCGCGGGATCCGCCGCGACCGCTCGTCGTCGCGCAGATCCGTCGCCAGCTCGTCGAGCTCGGCGGCGCGGCGCGCCAGCCGGGCGTTCGGCAGCTCCCCTGCCAGCCCCGCCCGGCGCGATTCGAAGGTGAAAAGCGACACCATCGCCGCGAGGTTCGCTGCGTCGAGCCCGCCGAGGAGCCCGGCGCCGACCGCCTCGGCGACGAGGAGGTCGCAGTCGTGGTAGATGCCGGTGAGGCGCTCGCCCGTCTCGGTCACCCGCCAGCCGGCGAGGTAGCCGCGCGCCCCGAGCAATCCGACGATGGCGTCGAGCTGGCGCTCGAGCGGCACGTCGGAGAGGTACTGGGCGAACGACGAGCGCACGAGGCGGTGGGCGTCATCGGGCGCGTAGCGCCGGACCAGGTTGACCGCCATGTTGTAGGTCGGGCGGAACGAGCTGCGCAGCGCCCGGCTGCGGGCTGAAGCGAGCGTCGAGACCTCGGAGAAGCGGTAAAAGGGCGACCAGAGCACCGCGGCGTGTCCGACCTCGTCGATCCCCCGCCGGCCGGCGCGCCCAGTGAGCTGGGTGTAGCCGCCGGCGGTGAGGTCCTCGTGACCGCTGCCGGAGAACTTCGACAGCGACTCGATGATGACCGAACGCGCCGGCATGTTGATCCCCAGGGCCAACGTCTCCGTGGCGAAGACGACCTTGACCGCTGCCGCGCCGAACAGTTCCTCGACGGCCTCCCGGAACGGCGGCACGAGGCCGGCGTGGTGCGCGGCGAAGCCGGCCTCGAGCCCGTCGACGAAGCGGGAGTAGCCGAGCACCCGCAGATCTGCGTCGGAGAGCTTGTCGACGTGGTCGTCGGCGACGGCGCGGATCACCCGCCGCTCCGTCGGCGTCGTGAGGCGCAGGCCGGCCTCGACGCACTGGCGCACAGCGTCGTCGCAGCCCGCCCGGGAAAAGACGAAGCAGATCGCCGGCAGGAGGTTTTCTTGCGCGAAGCGCTCGACGACCTCGGCACGCCGCGGTCGGAAGACCGGCGAGCGGCCGGGGCGCCCCCCCGCCTTCCCGGCGCCAGCCCAGGGTCGGGACCGGGCGTCGAGGGCGAGGGCTTCGGGGTTGGGGACGCCGTCGACGAAGGTGGGGAGGATCTCGAGACGGTGCGTCGCCCGGATCCCGACGACGTAGAGGTGCTCAAGGGCGATCGGCCGGCGCTCCTCGATGACGTGGGCGGTCGAGCCGCGCACGTGCTCGATCCAGCCGGCGAGTTCCTCGGCGTTCGAGACCGTCGCCGAGAGGCAGACGAGAACGATCTCGGACGGTGCCGACAGGATGATCTCCTCCCAGACCGAACCGCGGTAGCGGTCCTCGAGATAGTGGACCTCGTCGAGGACGACGCAGCGGAGGTCGGCGAGGCGCGCCGCGTCGGCGTAGATCATGTTGCGGAGCACCTCGGTCGTCATGACGACGATCTCGGCGTCGCCGTTGCGGGAGACGTCACCGGTGAGGAGCCCGACGTGCGCCGTGCCGTATTCCGCGGCGAAGTCGGCGTACTTCTGGTTCGACAGCGCCTTCAGCGGTGTCGTGTAGATGGCGCGCCCCCCCGCGTCGAGCGCTCGGGCGACGGCGTACTCGGCGATGAGCGTCTTGCCGGATCCGGTCGGCGCGGCGACGAGGACGGAGCTGCCCTTATCGAGCAGGTCGAAGGCCTCCGCCTGGAACGGGTCGAGCGCGAACCCGCGGCGCGCGAGGAAAGCCTGCCGGGTCGCGCCGGGCGCGTCTCGCCGCGTGCCGCCGCCACCCGCAGCTGCGAGCCTCATCGGCCCGGTCGCCGCGCCAGACGCGGCCGGGCGCGGTGGGTAGGTCGTCTCTGCGCGGTCAGGTCTTTGCCGCGCGTCCACGATTGCGCGTCGCCAACTTCCCGATGTGGATCGACGCTTCGTAGAAAAGGAGCATCGGCACTGCCATGGCGAGCATGGAGAACGGGTCGGAGCTCGGCGTGACGACGCCGGCGAAGATGACGATGAGCACGATCGCCGGTCGTCGCCAGTGGGCGAGCTGCTGCGGCTTCAGGACCCCGGCGAGTTCGAGGCCGACGAGGACCACCGGGAACTCGAAGGTCGCGCCGAAGATCACCATCAGGGCGATGATGAGCCCGAGGTACTTCGACGGTGTGAACAGGTCATTGATGTTTGACCCCCCCACGGCGTGGAGGAAGCCGAGCGCGTGCGGGAAGGTGAGCCAGGCGACGAAGGCCCCGAGGAAGAACAGCGCCATCGTCGAGAGGGCGAACGGGATGGCGTAGCGCTTCTCGTTGGCCTTCAGTCCCGGCGTCACGAAGCGCCACAGCTCGAAGACGATGACCGGCGAGGCGAGGAAGAGCCCGCCGTAGCCCGTGACGTTGAGCCGGACCATGAAGGCGTCGAGCGGGCCGAACACGGTGAGCGCGCAGTGGTTGCCCTTGAGATGCGCCTGGATGCAGTACGGGTGGAGAAAGAACCGGAGGATCTCGTTGTAGAAGATGTACGCCACGACGGCGGCGAGGACGAAGGCGATGAAGGCAACGATCAAGCGTTGGCGGAGCTCGCCGAGGTGCCCGCCGAGCGTCATCGCCGCGCCCTCGGCGTCGGTTCCGTCGCGGGGGCGGGTCAGGGTTGCCATTTCTCGGGTTCGACGATCCCCGCCGGGTTAGTTCATGCTCGGGTCGTCAGCCTGCGGGGTGAACTCACCGAGCGCGGCAAGCGGTGCCGATGGCACGGCGGCGCCGGCGGCGGCCGTGCCGGCGTCATCCTCGGGCGGCGTTGCTTCATCACCCGTCGACGCCGCCCCGGGGGCGCTCGGCTCGGCGAGCAGACCGGTGAGCGTGCCGCGCACCGACGGGATGCGCGGGATGGAGGTCAGGTCGAGTTCGGGCATCACAGCCCGCACCTCGTCGGTCACCTCCTGGCGGATCCGCACGACCTCGTGCCAGGCGGCACCGAGCTGGCGGGCGACCTTGGGCAGACGGTCCGGACCGAGCACGATGAGAATGACGACGAAGATCATGACGATCTTCGCCGGGTCGAGACTACCCACGACGGATGAGTCTACAAGGCCCTTAGCCGACCGACGAGGGCGCTGGCGGCTACCGCCCCGGACTCAGAAGATGATGAGTTCAGGGTGCCAGCCGCGCCAGACGACCGCGACGACTCGGCCGACGATGTCGGAGCCCGGCACGGCCCCCCAGATACGGCTGTCACAGGAGACGATTCGGTTGTCACCGAGGACGTAGAAGTCGTTCGCTGGCACCTTGTACGGCGACGAGATGGACTGGCCGAGCGGTGACCCGCGGCCGTCTTCTGGCAGGTAGCTCTCCGCCAGCCGATGTGGCCCGCCCTTCTTCGCCTTGATCCAGAGCGCGTTGCCCTGGGACCAGATCGTCTCTCCCCCAGTCGCGACGACGCGCTTCACGAGGTCGCCGTCCTCGGTGGCGCAGTCCTTCTTCGCCTCTGCGGGCGTGCGGAAGACGATGATGTCGCCGGCGTGGATCGAGTGGTAGCTGAAGTCGAACTTGTCGACGAGGATGCGGTCGCCGACCTGCAGGGTCGGCTCCATGGAACTCGAGGGGACGAAGTACGCCTGGAAGACGTAGGTCCGGATGCCGAGGGCGATGGTGATGGCGATCATGAGGCCGATGGCGGTCTCGATGACCGTGCGGCGACGGGAGTGCGGCGCGCTCCGTCGGTGGCGGCGGCGCGAGCCCGGCTCCGGGTCGTCGGCCGGCTCGTCGCCACCCGCGCTCGGCGCAGGGCGTCGGTTCTCCTCGTCGCTTGCCACGGATCCTCGGTTTCTACATCGACTCGATGAGACGCTCGACTCGCTCGTCGTGGGCGCGGAACGGGTCCTTTAGTAGCACGGTCCGCTGCGTCTGGTCGTTCAACTTGAGATGTACCCAGTCGACGGTGAAGTCGCGTCGGCGTTCCTTGGCCCGACGGATGAACTCCCCGCGCAGGCGCGCCCGCGTGGTCGCCGGTGGTGCTTCCGTCGCCTCGCTGATCGCGCCGTCAGTGACGACACGTTCGAGGAGCCCGCGGCGCTGTAGACGGTAGAAGATGCTGCGTCGCTGGCTGACGTCATGGTACTGGAGATCGAGCAGCGCAATGCGGGCGTTGCCGAGCGGCAGGGCGTGCCGTTCGCGGTAGCGCTCTATGAGGTTGTACTTGATCATCCAGTCGCACTCCCGGACGAGCAGGTAGGGATCGCGCTCGATCGTCTCGACGCAGTGCTGCCACATCCGAAGGGCGCGCGTCTCCGCCGGCGACAGCCCGTGCTGGGCGGCGTAGCGCAGCGCCCGCCCGAGGTACTCGGACTGGATGTCGAGGGCGCTCACCTCGCGACCGTTCGCGAGGCGGACCAACCGGCGGCACGTGGTGTCGTGGCTGATCTCGCGGATCGCCCGGATTGGGTCCTCGAGAGTCATGTCGCGCAGCACGACCTTCGGATCTTCGAGCATCCGCAACATGATGCTCGTCGCGCCGACCTTGAGGAACGTCGCGTACTCGCTCATGTTGGAGTCGCCGACGATGACGTGGAGGCGCCGGTAGCGCTCGGCGTCGGCGTGGGGTTCGTCGCGGGTGTTGATGATCGGGCGCGACCGCGTCGTCGCCGAGGAGACGCCCTCCCAGATGTGCTCGGCACGCTGCGACAAGCAGTAGACCGCGCCCCGGGCGGTCTGCAGGACCTTGCCCGCGCCGGCGTAGATCTGGCGCGTGACGAGGAACGGGATGAGTACCTGGGCGTAGCGGACGAGGTCATCCCGTCGCGCTGTGAGGTAGTTCTCGTGGCAACCGTAGGAGTTCCCGGCCGAGTCGGTGTTGTTCTTGAACAAGTAGACGACGCCGCGGATGCCCTCCTCGCGCAGGCGCGCCTCGGCCGACTCGACGAGCCCCTCGAGGATCCGCTCCCCCGCCTTGTCGTGGGCGACGAGGTCTTCGATCGAGTCACACTCCGGGGTGGCGTACTCGGGATGGCTGCCGACGTCGAGGTACAGACGCGCCCCGTTCTCCAAAAAGACGTTGGAGGATCGGCCCCAGCTCACGACGCGGCGGAAAAGGTAGCGCGCGACCTCATCAGGGCTGAGCCTTCGCTGCCCGCGCAGCGTGCACGTGACGCCGTACTCGTTCTCGAGCCCGAAGATACGCCGGTCCACGACGAGCCAAGCTAGCGACACGCGCCGTAGGGCGAACCGGCGCGCCCACCGGGTAGCCTCGGCCGATGGGTTCCGGGGATCCGCTCGTCCATCTGACAACGGTCGTGGGCTCGGTCGCCGGCCGTCTCGTCGTCGGGCGGCTGCGCGCCGAGGGCATTGCGGCGACGATGTCCGGGCCCATCGACGGTCCCTACCCGTTCCCCGCCGAGATCGACGTGCTCGTCCCGGCTGGCGAACTCACAGCTGCCCGGGAGATCCTCCTGGCCCAGGCCGTCGACGCAACCTTTGGCGACACCCGGCGAGTGTCGCCCGCCCGTCTCCGGCGACAGCGCCGGCACCGGGCGAAGGGCTCAGGTCCCGAGTAGGGCGCTGAGCTCGCTCCGCTCGATGCGGCGGAAGGCCCGCCGTCCCGCGGACTTCTCGAGGACGCCGACCTCCAGGTCCTCGACACCGAGCGTCCGGTCCGGGCCGGCGAGGCAGGCGACGCAGGCTTTTAGCGCCACGCCAAGGGTCCAGGCGGCATCGAAGGCCTGTTCGAGCCGGGAGGCGATCGCCTCGGCCTCGCCGCCGAGCACGGTCCAGTTCTCCTCGTCGACGACCGTCCCGTCATAGGCGATGTGGTAGAAGCGGTGATCGCCGGTCGGCGAGAGCTCGGCGACGAGGATCTCGACCTCGAGGGGCTTCATCTCATGGGTGAAGACCTGGCCGAGGTATTGGGCGTAGAGGTTGGCGAGCGAGCGAGCGTCGACGTCCTCGCGGGAGTAGGCGTAGCCCTTCGTGTCGGCGTGGCGGATGCCCGCCACCCGCAACTGGTCGAACTCGTTGTACTTCCCGACCCCGGCGAAGGCGACCCGGTCGTAGATCTCACTCACCTTGTGGAGCGTGCGCGAGGGGTTCTCGGCGACGATGAGGATGCCGTCGGCATAGGCGACCGCGACGAGCGCCCGACCCCGGGCGATCCCCTTCTGCGCGTACTCGGCCCGGTCCTTCATCACCTGCTCGGGCGCGACGTAGTACGGCATCGTCATTGGTTCCCACCACCATTCGCGCCCAGTCCGCGCCGTGAGAGGATCGCCGCGAAGCGCTCGGCGACCTCGTCGTCTTCGAGGCGGGAGAATCCCGTCTCGTCGACGGTGGCGATGATCGGGTAGATGCCGCGCACCGGGTCCGGCCCGCCGGTCGCCGAATCCTCGTCGGCTGCCTCGTAGAGCGACTCCACGGCGAGCTCGATCGCCTCAGTCCTGGTGAGGTCCTCGCGGAAACCAAGCTTGATCGTCGTCTTGGCATCCCGGTCGCCGGAGCCTGTGGCGTGGAAGTCGGTCTCCTCGTAGCGCCCGCCGGTGAGGTCGTAGGTGAAGATCCGTCCCGTCTGGCGCATCGTGTCCCAGCCGGCGAAGAGTGGCACGACGCCGAGGCCCTGCATCGCCATCGGCAGGTGGTCCCGGACGAGCTGGGCAAGCTGGTTAGCCTTGCCCTCGAGGGTGAGCGCCGCGCCCTCAACCTTCTCGTAGTGCTCAAGCTGGACCTGGAACAATCGCACCATCTCGAGCGCCGGGCCGGCCGCGCCGGCGATCGCGACCGCGGAATAGCGGTCGGCGGGGAAGACCTTCTCGATGCTGCGGTGGGCGATCGAGACGCCCTCGGTCGCACGGCGGTCCCCGGCCACGACGACGCCGCCGGAATAGCGCAGCGCGGCGATGGTCGTCGCCTGGCGGACTTGGGCGAGCGGTGTCGGGTTCCCGGGGAGAGCGACGCCCGGATGGGCGCGGCGCAGCAGCTCGACGAAGTCCGGCCCGGGGTCGTCAGCGGGTGCGAACAGGTACAGAGCCATCAGGGACGAACCCTAGTTGCCGGCGGCGACCGGCCACCTACTGCCCCCCCTTTTGTACGTAGTTGCGCACGAACTCCTCGGCGTTGTCCTCGAGGACGCCGTCGATCTCGTCAAGCAGGTCGTCGATCTCGGCCTTCAGTCGCTCGCCGGTCTCGGAGCCCTGGGGGACCTCCTCCTCGGTCGGCTCTGGGGCCCGGCGCCGCGGCACCGTCCGCCGCTTGAGCTCCCGTTCAGCCATTGCGATCCTCCCCACCCGCGAGCCGCCCGACGAGCTCGGCGGCGCTGTTGCACTCATCAAGCAGCGTAGCGACGTGCGCGGCGCTGCCTCGCAGCGGCTCGGGCATCGGTACGCGTCGCAACGGGTCCTCCCCCAGGTCGAGGACGACCGAGTCCCAGTTGGCGGCCACGACCGATCCGGGGTAGCGCCTCAGGCACTCGCCGCGGAAGTACGCCCGCGTCGTGCGCGGTGGGTCGGTGACAGCGCGGGTGACCGTCGCGTCGTCGACGATTCGCTCCATGCCGAGGCGCCGGTAAAGCGAGCGCCCCGGGCGCACGTCGTGGTACTGCAGATCGAGGGCCTGGACACGGTGATCGTCGAGGCCGCAGTCATGCCTGGCGCAGTAGGCGTCGATGAGATCCAGTTTCGCGATCCAGTCGAGGGTGCGATGCAGCGTCGAGGCGTTCGACTCCAGTGCTGCGAGCACGGACTCCCACCGGTCGAGGACGAGCTCGCCAGCGTCGTCTGCGCCGAGCAGGGCGAGCCCGTGCACCTCGTTGTACTTGCGTGCCAGGTCGAGCAGGCGCCACTGCACCTCGATCGCCGTCATGTGCTCGCCGGAGGCGAGTTCGAGCGGGGTACGCAAGGAAAGGTCGTGCGAGACGGCGTGCATCGCCTCGACGGGACGGGCGAGCACGAGCTCGGCACCGAAGGCGTCGTCTTCGATGAGGGCCAGCACGATCGCCGTCACGCCGACCTTGAGGAACGTTGCAACCTCAGCGAGGTTGGCGTCGCCGGTGATCACGTGGAGCCGGCGGTAGCGCTCGGCGTTGGCGTGCGGCTCGTCGCGGGTGTTGATGATCGGCCGTTTGATCGTCGTCTCGAGGCCGACCTCCTCCTCGAAGAAGTCGGCTCGCTGGCCGATCTCGAAATCGGCCGAGTGGCGCCCGATCTCCTCACAGCCGACCTTGCCCGCGCCCGTGTAGACCTGGCGGGTGACGAGGTGCGCGGTGAGGTCGCGGACGATCCGGGAAAAGGGCACAGCGCGGTCGACGAGGTAGTTCTCGTGGCAACCGTAGGAGTTGCCCTTGCCGTCGGAATTGTTCTTGTAGACGGCGATCTCCCCGGCCGCGGGCAGCAGGTGCCTGGCCGCGGCGGCCGAGGCGGCGAGGACGAGCTCGCCGGCCTTGTCCTGGGCGATGAGTTCAAGCGGCGTCGAGCATTCCGGCGTCGAGTACTCCGGGTGGGCGTGGTCGACGTAGTAGCGGGCCCCGTTCGTCAAGACGGTGTTCACGAGGTTCATCTCAACGTCAGGCGCTGCCGCCCCCTCGCGGACGAAGCCGCGGGCGTCTCTGCCCGGGGACTCGTCGCCGAAGTCCCAGCCGACCCGGGCCGCCGCCTCGGCGGCGTAGGCGTTGACGAGCAGCGAGGAGGTCGCCGTCGGGTCGGCATCCGCTTCGCCGGTGACGCGCACCCCATATTCGGTCTCGACGCCGAGAACCTTCGGGATCGCCATGTGGCCGACCCTAGTGGAGTTGCTGCGCCGCCGATCGTCGCTATCGGCGTCCGCCCGCGGCCGCCAGACCGACCTAGAGGTACTGGCCGGTGCCGACCCGCTCGATCGCCCGGCCGCCCCGCTCGTCGCCGTGATCGACGACGGTGCGGACGTAGACGATGCGCTCGCCCTTCTTGCCTGAGATCCTCGCCCAGTCATCGGGGTTCGTCGTGTTCGGCAGGTCCTCGTTCTCTTTGTACTCCTGCTTGATCGACTCCGTGAGGTCGGCGAGGCAGATCCCGCGTACCTCGCCGCCAAGGGCGCGTTTGATCGCGAGCTTCTTCGCCCGGCGCACGATGTTCTCGATCATCGCCCCCGAGGCGAAGTCCCGGAAGTACAGGACCTCCTTGTCGCCGTTCTGGTAGGTGACCTCCAAGAAGCGGTTCTCGTCATCCGCCCGGTACATCTCGGCGACGGTCCGCTCGATCATCACCCGGACGGCCTTGGCGGGGTCGCCGCCGCCGAGCTCGGCGACGTCGGCGTGCTTGAGCGGCAGGTCCGTTGTCAGGTACCGGGCAAAGATCTGCTGGGCGGCCGTCTCGTCCGGACGCTCGATCTTGATCTTCACGTCCAGCCGGCCGGGCCGCAGGATCGCCGGGTCAATCAGGTCCTCGCGGTTCGACGCGCCGATGACGATGACGTTCCGCAGCGCCTCGACGCCGTCGATCTCGGCAAGGAGCTGCGGCACGATCGTCGATTCCATGTCGGAGCTGATGCCGCTGCCGCGCATCCGGAACAGCGAATCCATCTCATCGAAGAACACGATGACCGGCACGCCCTCGTCGGCCTTCTCCCGCGCCCTTTGGAACACGAGCCGGATCTGGCGTTCGGTCTCTCCGACGTACTTGTTGAGCAGTTCTGGCCCTTTGATGTTGAGGAAGTAGCTGCGGACGTTCTCGTTGCCCTTGAGCTCGCCGACCTTTCTCGCGAGGGAGTTCGCCACCGCCTTGGCGATCAGCGTCTTGCCACAGCCCGGCGGTCCGTACAGGAGAATTCCCTTCGGCGCCGGCAGCTGGTGCTCGGCGAAAAGCTCTGGGTGGAGGTACGGGAGTTCGACCGCGTCGGTGAGCGCCTCGATCTGCTCGTCGAGGCCGCCGATATCGGCGTAGGTGATGTCCGGCACCTCCTCGAGGACCACCTCTTCGATCTCCGGACGCGGCAGTTTCTCGAGCAGGAGCAGCGACCGTGGGTCCAAAAGGACGCTGTCGCCGGCGCGCAGGCGCGTCCCGGCGAGCGCCTCGGATAGCTCGGCGACACGCTCTTCGTCACCGCGGCCGACGACGACGGCACGTCGGCCGTCCTCGAGGATCTCCTGGATCGTCACGACCTCGCCGGATCGTTCGAAGGCGCGGGCGAGCACGACGTTCAGCGATTCGTTGAGGACGACCTCGTGGCCGCGGCGCAGGCTGTCGGTCTCGATCGCCGGGTGGAGTGCGACCCGCATCTTGCGCCCGCTCGCGAAGACGTCAACCGTGCCATCGTCGTTGTGCTGCAGGAACGTCCCGTAGGCGTTCGGGGTCTGGGTGAGCTTGTCGACCTCGTCGCGCAGTTCGGCGATGTTCTCCTTGGCCTGGGAAAGCGTGTAGGTGAGCTTCTCGTTGTGCGAAAGGGCCTGGGCGAGCTGACCTTTCACCTCGAGGAGGCGCTCTTCGAGGACGCGGACCCGTTGCGGCGCCTCGTGGAGCCGGTGGCGCAGCTCGGCGACCTCTTCCTCAGCGGCCAGAAGGCGTGCCCGCAGTTCGGCGGTCGTTTCTTCGTCCATTCCCGGAGGCCTCCTCACTGCAACCGCGATGTTTCGGACGCTACACCGGGTGGGGCGGGATCCGATCGCGCCGACGCTTCCTTGACACCTCCTGGCCCGCTCGGTACGGTCGACCCCGCTTGGCGAAAGACCAGGCCGGTTCCAATTCTTCTCTCTGCGGCATTCGTCGCTTGCGGCGCCGTTAGGCTGGTGGTGCCGAAGGATCCCGAGGAGGGGCGCGCAAACGCGATGAAGGTCTGGATCGATCAGGATCTGTGTACGGGTGACGGCCTCTGCGAGGAGATCTGCCCTGCGGTGTTCACGTTGCAAGACGACGGTCTCGCCTACGTGAAGGACGGCGCAACGGTGATGACCGACCCCGGCGGCGTGAAGGGCATGGTCGTCGTCGCGGACGGGCTGGAGGACGCCGTCACGGAGGCCGCCGAGGAGTGCCCAGGGGAGTGCATCTTCATTGAGCAGTCCTAGGGGGAACCGGCAGTCCCGCGAGTCACTTCCTCGTTGATTCCGGTTGCATCACCGCGCCGCAATGCGGCGTGCCGCGGTGATGAAGCCCGTGTGCGCCACCATCCGGTGGTCGGGTCGGACCGACCTCCCCTCGATGTGCCACGTGCGCCGGAGGACCTCGAAACTCTCGGCGAGGGCGAACGCCCGGTGGGCGAGGCAGTCGCGCAGTTCGGCGGTCTGGGTGACCGAAGGTACATAGGCGACGAGAATGCCGCCGGGGGTGAGCGCCCGCTCGGCGTGTACGACGACCCGCCAGGGTTCGGGCAGATCGAGGAGCACCCGGTCGAGCTCTGTCTCGTCGATCCCCTCGTAGACGTCGCGCTCTTGGACGACGAAGGGCGCGTCCTCGCCGAGCAGTTCGGCGACGTTCGTCCGGGCTCGCTGGGCGAAGTCCGGCCGCAACTCGTAACCGGTCACGTGGCAACCGGCGCGCAGGGCGGTCATCGACAGCGCCCCTGAGCCGACACCGGCTTCCAGAACCCTCGCCCCGGGGAAGAGGTCAGCAGCGAAAAGGATCTCGCCCAGGTCCTTCGGGTAGATCACCTGGGCGCCTCGGGGCATCTTTACGATCACGTCGGCGAGCGTCGGCCGGAAAGCAAGGAAGCGCCGGGCAGGCCCTGACCCGCCGTCGCGGCGCCAAGCGACGACCTCAGATCCCGCCGGCTGTCCGATCAGCGCGTCATGCTCGACGATGCCGGCGTGCGTCGAGAACGACGCCCCCTTGGCGAGGCGGATGAGGTAGCGCCGGTCGTGGTGATCGACTAAGAGGACCCGTTCGCCCGCGACGAGCGGCCCGCGGAGCGGAGCGGTGTCCGGCCCGCGGTCCGTCACGAAGCGCCCGGGTGCTCCACGGCCCCGGCGGCGCGGCGGCCGTGGCGCCGGCAGGCGGTGTCGGGCGGACCCACGTGCGTGACGAGGAGGGATTCACCCAGGCGGAGGTCCTTTTTGGCGACGAGCGGCGCCTCGGGTCGGGTGACAAAGTGCACAACCCAGGCCGCGGCGCCGATCACGATCCAGGCGACGCTCCCCTCGAGGAGGCCCCGGCGCAGCCCGCGCCGGGCGAGCTTGCCCGCGACGACGCGCACGAGGGAGGCCACGGCTCAGACGCGGCGGATCTCGAGCACGCTGACGCGCCGCCGACCCTTGCGCCGACCGAGCAGGTAGACCGCGGCGAAGCCGAGTGCCAAGGCGCCGACGCCGGCCGCGACGGCGGCGATCTTCGCCTCGCCGCCGTTCGCTCCGAGCAGCGCACGGAGCTGGCTCTCGACCTCAGCGAGCGAGACGTCGGCGTCGTCGCGACCGCGTTTTGCCTCGGGTGAGCCGGTCATCGCTCGTGCCTGCGCGTTGCGGCTCGCGGGCGCGTGGTCCCACGAGCGAGGACTCCGCGAAAGCCGAAGGCGATGAAGCCGACGAGGGCGGCGACGGCGGCGGCCGCGGTGAGGAGGAAGGGCGCGAACGACCAGCTGCCGGCGAAGGTGCGCCCGGTCTCGGTCTCGAGGGCGCGCAGCATCCCGACGAGCGCGATGAGGGCACCCAGGGCGATCAAGCAGGCACCGGCAACCCCGAAGACGAGACGCCGTCCGAGCTGGCGCAGGGGCGCGACGGTCTCCTGGATCACGTATCGGCGGACGACGGAGGCCGCTTCGCCGATCGCGGCGTGGCTCCGGCGTCGGTCGCTCTCGGCCGCTTCCGCCACGGTTGCTCCTTTCTCGTCGGTGTTGCGACGAAGGTCCGCCGCGAACTGTCGCAGGCTACCGCGCGCCCGTTGCCGAGGCTCGCCTCCCGCTGTCTCGTCCGGGCGCCGGTCAACGCGCGGGCAGGATTGCCGTCCACCGGCGCCGGGTCGGCTTGCCGTAGTCTCGTCGTGTTCATGACGTAGCTACGCCGTCCGCGACGGCTGGAGGCGCCCAAGGTGAGCAAGCTCAAGGACCTCTTCTCCCAGCAGCACCAGAGCCCCTGGATCGACGACTTGAGGCGGAGTTACGTGCGTGAAGGCGGCCTCAAGGAGCTCGTCGGGCTCGGGATCCGCGGCGTCACCTCGAATCCGACGATCATGACGCGGGCGATCGCCGGTGGCACGGCCTACGACAGCCAGTTTGGCGAGCTCGTCCGGGCGAGCGTGGCCGTCGAGGACGCCTACTGGGAACTCGTCCTTGCCGATGTCGTCGGTGCACTCGATATCCTGCGCCCGCTCTACGAGGAGTCCGACGGCGGTGACGGCTTCGTCTCGGTCGAGGTCGCGCCTGCGCTCGCCCACGACACGGCGGGCACGGTCGCCGCGGCTCGGGCCCTTTGCGAGCGTGTCGAGCGGCCGAATGTGCTCGTGAAGATCCCGGCGACGCCGGAGGGCCTCCCGGCGATCAGTGAGGCGATCGCCGCCGGCGAGAAGATCAACGTCACGTTGATCTTCTCCCTCGAGCGCTACGAGGCGGTGATCGACGCCTATTTCGACGGTCTCGAACGGCTTGCTGCCACGGGAGGCTCCCTCGCCACGTCGGCTTCGGTTGCCTCGTTCTTCGTAAGCCGGGTCGACACCGAAGTCGACCGCCGGCTTGAGGCGATCGCGGCGAGCGCCGATGAGACCGCGACGGCCCGCCGCGCCCTTGAGCTGCGCGGCAAGGCCGCCCTCGCCCAGGCGCGGCTCGCCTACGAGGTCTTCCGCGAACGTTTCTCGTCGCCCCGGTTCGCCGCGCTCGCTGCAAAGGGCGCCCGGCCGCAGCGTCCGCTGTGGGCTTCGACGTCGACAAAGAACCCGGCCTACGCCGACCTTTTGTACGTGGATGGCCTGATCGGGCCGGACACGGTGAACACGATGCCGCCGGAGACCGCCGAGGCGTTCAACGACCACGGCACGGTGGCCCGGACCGTTGATGCCGGGGTCGCGAGCTCGCGAGAGGTCCTCGCCGGCCTCGCCGAGGTCGGCGTGCACCTCGAGGACGTGACCGAGCAGCTCGAGGCCGAAGGTGTCGCTGCCTTCGCGAAGTCCTTTGACGAGCTTCTGGCGCGACTTACCGAGAAAGCTGCGACGATCCGTTCGACAAGCTGAGCGGCGCGGAAGGAGGGTGTCGTGGATACGGGCGAAGTGTCGGCGAACGGACCCGGGACCGCAGTCGCCGGCATGGACGTCGCCGAAGCTGCCGGCGAGAGCACGCGCCAGGCGGACCCGCTCGCTCTCGTGATCTTCGGGGCGTCGGGCGATCTCACGCATCGCAAGATCCTGCCGGCGCTCAGCCGTCTCGCCAAGCGAGGGGCGCTCCCCCGCGAGTTCACGGTGATTGGCGTCGCCCGCACCCCGTTGAGCGACGAGGAGTTCCAAGACCGCGCTCTGCAGGCTGGAGGATCCGACAGCTCCCCGGAGTGGCGGGAGCGGGTTCGGCACTTCTCGTACATCTCGGGCGACGGCTCCGATCCGGCGACGTTCGAACGCCTGGCACAGCGGCTCGCGTCCGCCGACAAGACGGTGGGGACGGCGGGGAGCCGGCTTTATTACCTCGCGACCGTCCCGGCGCAGTTCGCCGCCGTCGTGCGTGGTCTCGGCCAGGTCGGCCTCAACGTCGCCGGCCGGGAAGGCGGTTTCACGCGTCTCGTCGTCGAGAAGCCGTTCGGCACCGATCTCGAAAGCGCCCGTCAGCTCTCGGCCGACATCCACGCCCATTTCGGGGAGCAACAGGTTTTCCGTATCGACCACTACATGGGCAAGGAGACGGTGCAGAACATCCTCGCCCTGAGGTTCGCGAACTCGGTCTTCGAGCCGGTGTGGAACCGGCGGCACGTCGACCACGTTCAGGTGATGGTCGCCGAGAGCATCGGCGTCGAAGGCCGCGGCGCCTTCTACGAGCAAGCCGGCGCCCTGCGGGACATCGTCCAGAACCACCTGATGGAGGTGCTCGCGCTGACCCTCATGGAACCGCCGGCGGCGGCCGAGGGCGACGTCATCCGGGACGAAAAGGAGAAGCTCCTGCGCTCGGTCGTCGTCTTCGACGACAAAGAAGCCGTCTCCCAGGTCGTACGGGGCCAGTACGGCGCCGGCTCGATCGACGGAGAGACGGTGCCGGGCTACCGCGAGGAACCGGGTGTCGACCCGCACTCCGAGGTGGAGACGTACGTCGCGATGCGGGTCGAAGTCGATAACTGGCGCTGGGCCGGGGTGCCGATCTTCGTCCGCACCGGCAAGCGCCTCCGCCGCCGCCTGACCGAGGTGCGGATGGTCTTCCAGCGCCCGCCGCACCTCCCCTTCGCCGGCAAGCTGGCGCGTGACCTGCGGCGGGACTCGCTGACGCTGCGGATCCAGCCCGACGACGGGGTCAGCCTGGCATTCGGCGCCAAGGTCCCGGGCCCGACGTTCACCGTGGGCAACGTCTCGATGGACTTCTCCTACAGTGAGCGATTCCCGGGCCAGACCGTCGACGCCTACGACCGGTTGCTGCTCGACGCGATGCTCGGCGATCCGATGCTTTTCATCCGCGACGACGAGGTCCAGCGTGCCTGGACGATCGTGCGGCCCCTGCAGCAGGTCTTCGCCGCCGGGGCCCTGCCGCTCGAGCACTACCCCGCCGGGAGCTGGGGACCGCAGGGGGCGGACCGGCTGATCGGCTCCGTCGAGCGGCACTGGCGGATCTCCGAGTAGACACGGCGCAAGATGATTGGCGAGATGCGCGCCGTCGACG
>Ga0187857_10001049_pt1 | contig 30419 bp, 22 predicted proteins | sample June2016WEW_8_10_FD_132984 | JGI IMG/M metagenome (GOLD analysis project Ga0187857, IMG submission 132984) | Peatland microbial communities from SPRUCE experiment site at the Marcell Experimental Forest, Minnesota, USA - June2016WEW_8_100 | ecosystem: Environmental > Terrestrial > Soil >... | reverse complement strand
TCTTTGGTTCCGGTGACCACCGTAGCCGAGCCAGCGCCGCGTCCGCCCGGGCCACCGCGACCGCCGCCAGGACCGCCAAGCCCGCCTCCGGGAACACCCGGACCGCCACGGGGACCACCAGCCGGACCAGCGGGACTGCCACCGCTGCCGGCGGGCATCTCGCTCTTCCAGATCGTCTTCCCAGTCACCTTGTCGAGGGCCACCAGCATGGCGTCCTGAGAGCCAGGGGTGACGATGACCTTATCGCCATCCACGAGCGGCGATTCCCGGTAACTCCACATGGGCACGCGCCCGCCAAAATCGCGCGTCAGGCTGTGTTGCCAAACGACCTTGCCGTCTTTGGCCTGCAAACAAGCCACGTCGCCGCCCAGACCCTCCACATAGAGCATTTCGCCATCCACCGTCGGCGTGCAGGCCGGCCCCTCTTTTCCCTGCGGCACCTGCTGTTGGACGGCTGGCCCCAGGCGTGTCGCCCAAAGCTCCTTGCCATCCTCCTCGGACAGGGCCCAAACCACCTCGTCCTCGCCGCGATTGCTCATGCCGAAGATCCGGCCGACGGCAATGGAGGGAGTGCTGTAGCCGCCGCCCAGTCCCTTGACCTTCCAGGCGAGCGGTGGACCCTCTTTCGGCCATTCTTTAAGCAACCCGCCTTCCTTGGAGATGGCATTCCGATCCGGGCCCTGCCATTGCGGCCAATCGTCAGCGCGCGCGCAAGACAGCAGGATGGTCCAACTGAGGGCGCTGATGAACGTCCTCGTAAGCTGCATAGGCTCTTTCTTTCTCATATTGTGTTTCGCGTTTTTTGCCCATTGACCGTTTTTCAACATTCAGCCCACGTGACATGCGGAGAATCAAAACAGAGTCCGCCAACTTTTTCGGACGTGCTCCCGCGCCGCGATGTCATTGGGCCACCTTCACGCACTTTAATTGTCTCTGATCCCGCACGAGGAGCTTTCCATCGGCAAGCGCCATCGGCGCCCAGTTCTGAGTTTGACCTCCAACTCGTGAAGCCAACGGATCATTTTCTGATCCTGTTCCTCCTTCTCCAAGCAACTTTGCCGATGCAAGCTGCTTAAAGCCGGATGGATCAGGCTCTATAAGGTATAACGTCTGCGCACCATCGGTGGCCAGAATCAGCCCATCGACCAGAATCATACTCCCTTTATTAAAATCGGGTGAACGCTTGGTCTGCCACATGATCTTGCCGTCCATGCCCATACACACCATGCCGTCTCGCCGCTCATTGGTGCCGTATTCACCATAAAAGTAGCCTTTGTAGAATATCGGCGGTTTCGTCTGGTCGCCAAATTGCCTGGTGGTAAACAGTTCGGTTGTGCCGTAGCTGCCATCCGCCTTTTTTTCGACCTTGATCATCGTTGCACCGAGCTCATATCCCCCGACAACCAGCACTTTGTTGTCACCGGCATCAACCGCACTGGGCACGGAAATGTGGCAATGCCACTTCGCATATTTCCACAGGATTTCGCCCGTAAGCGGCTCTATGCCGATGATGTTCCCCATTTCATTTTCATCCGCTCTCGCCCGTTGGAAAGGATTGGTGGATGGGGTTACCATAACAACCTGGTCTTTCCCGTCCACCTTTACGATTGCCGGGCTGACGTATCCGACATAGCCCAGGGAAGGCGTGCTCCATTTAGCTTTCCCCGTGAGCTTCTCATACGCCACCACGCCAGCCTTGGGCGCTTGGGAGGCCACAATCAGCAGGTCATCGTAAATCAGCGGGTTCTGGGTGATGGCCCACGTTGGAAATCGGCCTTCGGGTCCCGCTCCAAACGCCGATCCACCGCCTGCCAGACCACCGAAGTCCGTCCAAATGTTTTTATTCCAAACGGGTTTGTGGGTGTTGATGTCTATGCAATAGAGGTCGCCGTTGTGACCGCACGAATAAATTCTATCGCCGTCCACAGTCGGCACGCTTCGCGAGCCGGGGAACATGACCGTTCCAGGAGCGTCATAAGCAAAGCTCCAAAGCTCCTTGCCCGTGGAGAGCTCAAAACAACGAAGCTTATCGCCGACCTTATCGTCTCTATCGAGCAAGTAAACCTTTCCCGCTTTGACAACCGGTCCGCCAAAACCTCTGCCAACCGGCGCAGTCCATAACACCTCCGGTCCATTCTCTGGCCAGGAGCGTGAAATGCCCTTCAGTGGCGATGTGCTGTTCCTGTTTGGTCCAAGGTATTGCGGCCAGTCATCCGCGAGTGCCGAGGTTACTGCCATAGCCCAGAAGAGGGCGCTTACTAAAGTTTTGGCGTTCATGAGCTAGTCTGTGTTGATCGTTTTACCGTGATCCATCCAGCAACCGGAGGCCTTTTGTGGTTTTGGCTGCGAGCCAGTTGCCGTCCGGCGAGAAAAGAATCTCTCTGATGGGTTCAGCCAGCCGGCGAATGGAGAGGAGTTCCTGCTGAGTGCGAACGTTCCAAAAGCGAAGGGTGCTGTCGTCACTGACGGTCGCGAGGGTCTCGCCACCGGGAGAGAAAGCAAGCCACCTGACGCCCTGAGTGTGTCCTTTGCAGACGCCAAAGAGCTTTCCGTCCCTCGTGTCCCATAAGCGAATGGCGTTTTCGGTCTCCGTTACCGGGTCGGATCCCACGGCTAAGGTATTGCCGTCATCGGACAGTGCCAGGGGAGCCAGGAACCCCAAGCCCGTCTCTACAGGCAGCTCGGCTTTGAGTGACCGGGTTTTGGGAATCCACGCTTTGATCGAACGGTCGTGAAGCGTGACCAGGACATTGCCATTTCGAGAGAAAAGCGCGCCTTTGCCTTCGAAACGCACCGGCGCCTCCGAGGGGTCCTGGAGATTCCACGACAGCATGGAGTTGTTTCCTCCTCCAGTCAGGAGCGTTGCTCCGTCCGGAGAGATTGCCGTCCAGGATTTGTGGATTCCATGGCTCTTTATGTCCGTCGAGGAGTTTGTAGTCCCGGACCTGGACATCTCCTGGCTTCTTATGTCCACCGACTTCCGGGATTGCAGATCCCAAACTCGGATACCTCCGTCGGGCAAGGGATCAACCAGGGCGCGCAGGTCGTCGCTGACTGCGCCAGCCCAGAAGTTGAATGGAATTTTGCTCAATTGGAGGCTGTCCTCGGGCTCTCCAGTCCTGAGGTTCAACAGCACGAACCTGGACTGGTTATCGATGACCGCGAGCACCCGCCCGTCTTTGGAGAACTTGATGGGCGTCCAATTGCCGTTGTATGGTCTTTCCCTCGAGGCGCTGTTTGTGGGCCATAACCGAACCGTTCCGTCTTTGGCGCCGCTGAGAACACCTCGGCCATCCGCCGAAAAAGCCACGGCCCAGACCTCCGAAGGATTCCCGTACGACCGTTCGATGCACTGCCGGCTCCCGAGTTCCCACAACCGGACGGAGTGGTCGTGGCTCCCGGACGCGAGGAGTTGCCCACTGGGAGCAAAAACAACGCCTGAGACGATGCCGGCATGTTCAACCGCGTCGCGACTAACGGGCAGATTTGCCACTTTTTCGCCGGTCGCGGCGGACCATACATCGAGAACGAAGATGCTGCCTTCCCGCAGGACATTCCGAGCGGCGACCACTGAGTTTCCATCCAGAGAGAATGCCAGGGCATTCATGTACCGCATCCTGGGGTCCGTGAAGATTCCCTCTGAATGATCGAGCAGGCGCAAAGATCTGCCTGTTTCCACATCCCTCAGGGCGATCCCCTTGCGGGTACCTACCGCGATCACATCGCCGCGCGGACAAAAAGCAAATGGTGGCATGCTGTCCGGGATTTCAGCCACGGGCCTCCCGTCAGAAGCACTATGAACGCGCACCCGTTCGGGCGAAGTCGCCGCCAGCCGTTGGCCATCGGGCGAGAAGGCTACCGGGGCCGCATGCTCCGGAAGGGAATAAGCCTCGGTCCAATCAGACGTTCGCCAGACCCGGACTGCGGTCTTGCTCGCCGTCGCAAGCAGGCCCGCGGGGGACAGGGCCACCGAAAAACCCGACTTGGGCAGGGTCTTAATCAGGCCGCCGGTTTTCGCATCGTAGATGCGGACGGAGTCCTGTAAGCCGACCACCGTCCATTCGGATGAGGTCGCCAGGGATTGAACGCTGGAGGCTTCCCGCGCGACCACCTGGTGATCATTCCCCTGCGCCGCATGCCATAAATAGCTCCATTCAAAGCGCTGGGAACCTGTGCTGCGGTGTTTGGCCAAAAGCTCGGTTGCTCGGGCCAGGTTTCCGGCAAGGATAGACTGGTGGGCGAGATTGATGTCGGCAATGTATTCGTTTAACTCGGCTCTGGCCTGGCTCTCCAAGGCGCGTTCTCGCTCCCGTTCCGCGTTGCGGTGAAGCACCTCTTCGTTTTTTCGGCGCTGTTCCGAAACGCGCTCGGCGCTCGTGGCGCGCACCGCCTGCCAAACGCTGACGGTGCTGCCGGCGACGGCCGCGATGAGAATTGCAGCAGCCGCAGCAAAAGCGGCGCGATGCCGCCGAAGTGCTTTGTGCAGGCGATAAGCGGTGCTCTGGGGCCGAGCCAAAACCGGTTCCTGGCCCAGGTAACGCTGGAGGTCGGCCGCAAGTTCCCGCGCGGTGTCGTAGCGGCGGGTGCGATCCTTCTCCAAGCATTTCATTACGATCCAGTCCAGATCCCGTTCCAACGAGAGGATCGGCGAGGTCGTCGAACTGCCGGTGACCGCCCGGTGCAACCGTGTTGAAGGGGTGGGCGGCTCGACTTCCTTGATCATTCGCCGCATCCCCTCCAGGCCGGATTGGGTCAGTTCCTTCGCGTCGAAGGGCGTCACCCCGGTGAGCAGTTCATAGAGTAAAACGCCCAGCGAGTAGATGTCGCTCCTCGTGTCCACGTCCGCTCCGGTCATCTCCGCCTGTTCGGGGCTGGTGTAGGCCGGTGTCCCGATAAACGCATGAAAATTGGTCAAGACGGTTTTCTCGGTGAGCGGTTCTTCAATCGCTTTAGCGACACCAAAATCGATGACTTTGGGGACTGGTTTTCCATCCTGAACCGTGACGAGAACGTTGGAGGGTTTTAAGTCACGGTGGATAACCCCCTTCTGATGAGCGTGCTGGATGGCGTGGCAGAGCTGAATGAAAAGGGTCAGGCGTTCCGGAAGCGAGAGCTGATTCGCCTGGCAGTAATCCGTAACCCGGACTCCCCGAACCAATTCCATTACGAAAAACGGACGACCCGTTGCGGTCGCCCCGCCGTCGAACACGCGCGCGATGCTCGGATGATCCATGAGCGCGAGCGCCTGACGTTCGGCTTCGAAGCGGGCCACGATGCTCTTGGTATCCATGCCCAGCTTGATCACCTTGACCGCAACCTGGCGCCGAACGGGTTCGCGTTGCTCAGCCCGATAAACGACGCCGAAGCCCCCTTCGCCGATTTTCTCCAGGAGTTTGTAACGGCCGATGAACTCACCAATCTGCTCCTCTTGGAGCGTCAGCTTGCCCGCGACTTCCAGGGATTCCCGGAGACGCTCCACAGCGCCATGTTGGAGAACGGTCTCCGCTTCATCGCTCTCCAGCAACGCCTTCACGGCTTCCCTCAGCTCCGAATCGCCGGCCGTCGCGCGTTCAACAAAAGCCGCACGGGCCTCCTTTGAAGGCTGCTCCAGAGCTTCAAGAAAAATCTCTCGTTCCCGGTTCATTTGACTTCTTTCCAGCATTTAGCTGACGTGACATGCGGACAATCCAGGAGAAACCCGCCAACTTCTCATTTTCGCCCAGGGCCCGAAAGGTGTTTCCCAATTTGCCGCCTCAACCAGGCTCGTGCATAGGTCCAGGTGCGCTCCGCGTTTCGAAGGGACATGCCCATGGTCGTCGCCGCCTCCTCCATGGTCATCCCGACGAAATACCGCAACTTGACCAGATTCGCCCCGACGGGGTCCTCCTTGGCCAGCAAGTCGAGCGCTTCGTCAACCGCCAGCAGTTCATCGGGAACCACGTTCTGGACCAAATGATCCTCCTGGAGTTCCTCACGCGCTGCACCACCGCCGCGCCGTATCGCCCTTTTCCGGCGCGCCGAGTCAACGAGAATGCGGCGCATCGCCTCCGCCGCCGCTGAAAAAAAGTGAGCCCGGTTTTCGAAGACGGCATCGCCGTCGCCCACCAGCCTCATCCAGGCTTCATGGACTAAGGCCGTCGGTTGCAGCGTGTTTCCAGGCGCTTCACCGGCCATTTTCTGGGCCGCAATCCGCTTCAGCTCAGTATAAACGAGGGAAAGCAACTGCTCGACACCTCGCTGGTTGCCGCCCCTGATCTCGCTCAGGATTTGTGTAATTTCCGACATACTTTCTTGGCCACAGGCGGCCGTCGACGAGATGCGCTTTCTCGCCGACTCCTTCTCAGGTGCGCAGATCGTGCCCCGGAAGGACGCTCTCCAAGAATATCAGTTGTGTCGGCAGGATTCTATTTCGAGTTTGTCTGGTTGGCTCCCCGCCTTTTGGGGCTTCGCTCGTCAAACGGCTTCGCCGGACTCAAGCTCGTGGAGCATGCGCCAAATGCGATCGATCTCACCGCGCTCGATGACTTGTAGCGGGGTGGAGCCGTCGAAGGCCGGGTTAAGCTCTTTGAGCCGAGGACCAATGGCCTCCCGGGAGACCAGTTTCTCGAGGGCTGCGAAGATACGTTTGACTTCGGTCAGGCGACGGGCCGTGGAAGAACTGGGTCTGGCGCCCTGTGACCATTTGGCGAGGGCGCGGAGCGAGAAGCCGGTAATGCGAGTGGGGGTCTCGCGGGAAACCCCGAACCGATTCATAGCCCGCGTTGTTGACCTTCCGCCAATCCTCAGCCAGCAACCTGTCAAGTCCCAGCCAGGTCTTGGACCTAATACCCCTGGGGGCAACCAGGTTGAGGATCTTGAAGAGGCGGACGCGAACCGCCACGAGGACTCGAGGCCGGACGTCGCTCAGGGCGAAGTTGTAGTAGGTGAAGCTCGCGCTGCTCTCGGAGACGGCAGTTTCCAGGGCAGTGGACAAATTGTTGGCCGGAAACCTGCCGGCGGCGGACTAGCGGCCACCGTGGTGGAAGCTGCCCTTTCCATCCAGGAGTTTGGCGGCGTGCGCGTATTCCAGCGGGGAGGCACGGAAGAGGAGGCCCTTCCATCTGACGAAGGGGTGTCTCAGCTTCCTGAGCTCAACCAGGAACGTCTCGTAGCGCGGGTTTGCCGCCGGTTTCATCTGAGACGTGGCCACACTCAAGACGGCGCGGAAAGCGACAGGAACCAGGGCGTAAGGTTCAGGCCATCCCAACCGTCCGGGTGGTGGTTCGCGAGGAAGATTCTCCGGAGCGTGGCGTCGCAGGGCACGAGCGCGGTCCAGAGCGCACCGGGGGTGTTTCTCCAGCGCCGGTCGGGCGCGCCGGCCGTCAATCCGCTGGGACGTGGCCCTGGAGACCTGCTGGTTCCGCATGAAATCGCGGTTGGTGGCAATGAGACGCTCGACGTCCCCTTCGGGTGCCCGCGTGGGAGAAGGTCAAGCCCATCGCGGCCGATCCCCAAGCAGTTCGGCCCGGTAAACCGAGTTGAGTGTCGTGAATTCATTCCCATCCTGGGATACGAGAGAGGACTTGGAGCCGCGGGATTCACTTGCGCCCGGTCCCTTTCAGGTGTTAATGTGCCTGGGTGCCGACGATTCTGCGAATCGGGTCGTTCAGGTTCCACTTCTACTCGGATGAGCACCATAACCGATGAGCCACAGCTCGCCGTGGAACCCGCCGCGGTGCGGGCATGGGCCGAAGGGAGAACCATATACGTTGAGCTTCACGACGGACGGATTGTCGGCTTCCCCGCCGACCGCTTCCGAATCTTGGCGGGAGCTACCGAGGCGCAACTGGCACGGGTCCAGGTAGAGGTCAACGGGTATGCCCTGCGCTGGGAGGAGTTGGACGAGGACATCACCGTTCCTGGGATCGTAGCGGGCCGCTTCCAATTGCCGCCGAAATAGGCCCCGGTTTGGGCCCCGTCTTCCCCGGTTCTTGGCGCTTGGTATCACCGGGCAGTTGCTAGAGGCCAAAATAGGCTGGGGCCATGAAGCTCGCCGTTACGGGGCGGCGGTCGCTCAGGGGACGCGGGAGATGCTCAGATTGTCGAAAAAGGCCCGGTTCCAGCCGGCGCCCAAGCCCACCACTCCGGTTTGGCAGGAGGCATCCTTTACTTTGGCCAAGGCTCGCTGATCGAATAGAGCTGTGATTTCAGTGCCTCTGAGCGCGAGACCCAAGCTGTGCCAGTTGTGGCCCAAAGGAGCGACTTGGCCCGAGGCCAAGACTTGGGCTCCCGCCTTCAAGGTCCACCGGCCGTCGTCTTTAACCTCGAATTGGTCCGCGGCAAAAGGCGCCCGATCTTCCCAGCCGAAGCGGTTCATCCGGCCCCAGAGCATGAGGGAACCCTGTTCCGGGAGCATCGCCTCGACCGACACCTGATAACCAGGCTGTAGTCATCGGTCGTGGGCGACTTGAGCGCGTTCAATGACCAGCCCGCGCCCAGGCCGCCTTCGGAGTTGAAGAACCGGCAACTCCGGTCGAGATACTTCCAACCCGGCTCCGCGAACTGAGTCGTATGCGCCATCATCCAAAGCGGCGGCTGCACTTCATAATGGCCGGACCAGGGGGTATTGGCCTTCATGGGACCGCTGGCGGGGGCGACCAGGAAATCGGCGTAGGCGGTAATCAGGCTCCAGTTGATGATCTTGGTGATTTGCCCCAGCGGATAGGCCCGGTTGTAGCGGGCGTAGTCGGCGGCGGCATACCAGTCGCCCCCGTACGCGTGCGCCTCGCCATCCCACAGCGGTTTGTTCAAGCGCCGGGCCTCGGGGGGCGTATGGAAGTTCACCATTTCCGGGACATGCGCGTTGAGGACAGCCACGGCCTGGTTCAACCCGGCGTCCTTGGCCATGTCCTGGGCAATGACCCACTGAAGATGTCAACCTCGCCGGCCGGGAGGTTCACGCCCCCGCTCAGTGCCACCAGCAGGAATAACGACCAGGGTCGTGCGTTCATCATCGCCGACCTTAACAATGCAAGGTCCGGAACGGAACGGCAAAATGGTGACTGTTCCAGGTTGTTCTTCTCTCACTCTGCGAGCTCGTCACGGTGAAGGGCGGCCTCCGCATCGGTGGCCAAGCCAGGCCGGTGTTCCTCGCCACCGCAGGCCCCAATGGAGTCCGAGGTTATCAATGTGGCGGGGAGGGTACTCGCAGGGGCTGACCTCCGCACCGATGAAGGTGACGCCCAGGCTGCGCTGCCATTCTGGCACGGGATCAGGCCGCAAGACTCTTTCCGGCTCCGAATGGATCCTTGTGCCACTCATACCGGCCCGCCAACCCAACGATTTCGGCAAACTCGTCGGCCACGTCAAACTCGTCTCCAGGTGCCAACGTGGGTGAGCGGTCCTGATAGTGCTGCCAGAGCTGCCGTGAGAGGTCGAACCCATCCAGGTCGCGGTAGTGGGCGGCAAAATCGGTCACGCCGTCGAACAGGCGGTCCAGGAACAGCGACGTCAGCCCGTGCAATCCGTTGACGGCGCGCGCCAGCGGTGGAGGCATCAGGTGAAGCCGCTCGGGGTTTTGGCGGTCATCCAAATTCGCCGTCACCATGACGGAGAGGGAGAGAAGCGGCGCCCGCATCATCGCACGTGTCGGCGCGTTGCTCCGCCCGGCGGACCAATTCGGCTGCTTGCGCCTTAGCGCTCTCAGGTTCGTCAGGATAGCTGATGAGGACGTCATCGCCCTGAATGTCGAAAAGCACAGGCATTGGCAGGAAGTGGAACCACGGCCCCACGCGGAAGGCCAAATCAGCAGGGTTTCCGCTCTGTGGCAGTGGCTCGCCTTGCAGGTCCAGCAGGCTGCGGATAGAGTGCCTCAGGGTGCAAAAGGTGATCTCCATTTTACGCTCGCTACTGTTGTTCTTCATAGAGTGACTCGGGGTGATTGAACTGACGGTTTGCGTGAATGATGGCTGTTCTTTTGTTTCTTGGCTTTCTCCTCGTGCGTCGGTGCCAGGCATGAACGCCTTGCCGACGGCGTGGGCCTAATTCCAGGCCAAGCCCCAGGGATCGACCAGGCTGGAAGGGCAACTGTGGGCTGGGCCCGGGCTCTGAAGGGTGTAGAGGCCCTCGAGGCCCAGCAATGTGGCAAACCCGTCCACCGGGGTGTAGTGATTGCCGGGCTGGAGCTGGGCCGCACTAGCCTCCCACTGTCGCAGGAGCTTGAGGGAGAGCTCGAAGGTGGGTTGCGTTCGCCAGCGAGCCGCGAAGTCCGTGGCCCCGCCCAGGAGCTCATCACAGAAGATTCGAAAGGCGCCGCCCATCGCCACGGCTGCCCGCCACAGCGGCCGGGGAAGAAACCGGCGCCGGGCGAAATTCCCGTCGAATCCTTTGTCGCCAATGCGGTCACTACCGTCAAAGCTCTGCTCCCAGGCATCAATCTGGAGCGCCGGCAGTTGGTCGACCCGGGTGATGAGCTTGAGTGAAAGCGCACATGCCCCGAAAGACTCCTCCGGCTTGCCTTTGAGCGTGAGCGGGACATTGAGAGAAAGAAGGGATCGGCTGTTTCATGTATTGCGTGATTCTCGGCTGGTCGCTCGCCTTTGTCCGGGCTGGTCGAATGTGATGAACAGGGTCTCAAAAACGGCAGTTGTGGTCGAGGACAACCTTCCTCGAAGCTCTCAATCACGGTGTAAAAGGGATTTCACGAGGAATCCGCTGCTGCTGTCGCAGGCGGCTTGCCGCCTCCCCCACCAGCCGCAGATACCAATCCGAAGGCAACCCCTCCAAGCCGACAAAATGCCCCTGTGCCGGGGGCGAACTCGTCACCTTGAAGAGGGCCGTGCCTTGGTTCACTTCATCGAACAGTAACTGTTCAGGTGTGGGGCAGACCTCCGGTCTGCCAGTTCGCGGAGCCTCCGGCTCCGTGAACCTGGTGCGGTCGGAACACCGGGCCAGAGGCCCGGCTAACCGGCAGACCAGAGGTCTGCCCCACCCTCCCACCTGAACAGTTACATCGAACATAGCGACATAGACGCAGGTCCAGCAACAGCGCACGTTACTCGAACAACACTACGTCATTCCCCCCAAGCTCGACTGCGCACCGGACTACGCTGCCGTAGCCCTCGGCGGCAACGTTCGACGGCGCTGAGGACCGCGTCATCCTGGTTCCATTCAAAAAGGTGAGCTTCCCGCCGGATAACCGGGGAACCTCTGAGCTCACCGACGCGGAAGGGCGGACGCATCGCGTGCCTTTTCATCGCGTGCGCGAGATCTATAGGGACTCGCAACGCATCTGGCACCGGGCTGCGCAGCCGGCACCGGGGCGAGGGGTGTAAGCCTCTCGGCCGCAGTATGTCTGTCACTCAATCCCCGCTCGCGCTTGCTTCGAGAATCAACGCGATTCCAGGATGAGTATCCAATCATTCGCGCTGGTGCCGTTATCGCCGGGGGTCTCGAGGGTTTGTTGCTCGCGATTGGGAAGCGCTGCGCCGTACGGGAGCAGCGAGGCATCCTTGGCAGGATTGAACCACCGGGCTGTCACCGGACCGGCAAAGCTCGCGAGGTTCAGCTTGAGCTCGCGCGGACCCTCGCCGTCTGCAGGGATGTAGAGCACCGCGAGGCTGCCATCCAAGGCGCGGGCGGCGGTGATGCGTGCGGCGGCGTCGCCCGCGCCGGCGGCGACAAGTTTGCCTTCGGTGTCGGGTACGAGCTGTTGCCACGGGAGCGCCGTGAAGAACTTCCCCAGCCGGGCGATGTTCTCCTCGTTCAACTGCGCGACCAGGGACCACGCCGCATCGCCGATCACCAGAAACGGTCTGCCGTCGGCATCCACCAGATGCCGCCCGTTTTCGCTCACCCGCAGAGGGAATGCTGCCGGCGCCACCGCGGGGAGAGGAGTCACTTGTGCGGGCGCGCTCAAGGAGACGCCAACGAGCACAAGCAAGCAGATGAACAAGCCGAGCAGCTTCATGGCTCGACTTTAATGCCGGGGACTTCCCAGCCGATGAAAATGCCCAACGGAAGTAACAGGCGTGGGTTCAAGGTTGACTTCAAGGCGGCACAGAACTCAGTCCTCGGGCCGTTCCCCGGCAGGCGCCATCTTCACGAGCTTGGGATCAAACTGGCCGAGGATGGTGACGAGGCCGCTCTGGGCGGCCATGACCTGATGAATGTTCTTGTACACCATGGGCACTTCATCCAGGCCGGCGGAAATCAGCGTCACCCCCTGCTGACGCAGGAAACGGTTGGCGTCCTTCCAGTTGAACTTTTCGTTCGCGGCCTTGCGGCTCATGACGCGGCCCGCCCCATGGGCAGCGGAGTTCAGGGATTCGGCGTTGCCTTTGCCGGCCACGACGAAGCCCGGCGACGCCATCGAACCGGGAATGATCCCCAACACCCCCTGGCCGGCCGGAGTGGCGCCCTTGCGATGCACAATCACCTCGCGTTCGACCCCGTTGATCACATGCCGCTCTTTCCAGGCGAAGTTGTGATGGTTCTCGAGGTCCAGCAGCACCTCGGCGCCAAGGTTGGCCGCCATGCATCGGTGGATTAGGGCGTGGTTGGCGGCGGCGTAACGGCCCATCAGTTCCATTGCCGCCCAGTATTCCTGGCCTTCCTGCGAATCCAGCGACAACCAGGCCAGCCGTTTCAGCTCTCTCGGCAAGTCCGCGAACTGGCTGAAGGCGATTTTGCTGTAGTGATCGCACACGGCCGCCCCTGTCCCGCGGCTGCCGCTATGCGAGAGCAGAGCAACATAGGTCCCCGGCTCCAGGTCGCGAATGGCTCCATGAGCCGTGAAGAGGCCGAATTCCACAAAGTGGTTCCCGCTGCCGCTGGTGCCGAGCTGCGCCCAGGCCCGATCCTTGTTCTGTTTGGTGACGGGACTCACGTTCCAATCCGCATCCATCACCTCATGCTGACGGCGGTCCTTGAAGTTGGCACCGACGCCAAAGCGGGTCTCGGCTTCAATCGCCCGGGTGAGCCGCTCCTGGTGCCGTTCCAAGTCATGCGCCGGGAGGTCCAGCACCGTCATCTTCATCCGGCAGGCGATATCAACGCCCACCGCATACGGAATAACGGTGTTCTCCGTGGCCAGCACGCCCCCAATGGGCAGGCCGTAACCGACGTGGGCGTCCGGCATGAGGGCGCCCGCCACCGCGACCGGCAGCAGGCAAGCCCGTTCCATTTGCATCACCGCCTCGTGTTCGAGCCCCTCGCCCCACTGGCGGTATTTGACCGGCTCGCTGCGCGGCGCTGGCGGAGCGTTCAGCAAGGCCTTCGCAAATTCCCCCCGCAGGCTGTCGTTGGCAAAGGCCGATGGATTCGCGAGGACCGCTTTCACTTCCTCTTCCAAGCGGGTCTTGTCCCCGCCGCCAAGGATGAATTTGCTGATGAAATCGGTCGCCCGCCGGGTGGCCACACCCAGCGGCACGCCGAGACGGATAAGATCTTTGGTGTTCATAGGCTCTGGCGCGACGGGGCGCTCTCTTCTCGGTCCATCATGATGAAATATGACAAGGACAGCCTGATTGCGCGAGCCGCATTTGGCGCTGAGGCGGTAGGGCCGCCATCGCTGGCGGCCCTACCGCTCTTTCAGTCCTCGGCGAGCAGCTTCCAGTCCTCAATACCGTGGGCACCGCCTCGTCCTGGTCGCGAATCGATAGGGTGATCCATTCCTCCCAGGTCACTGGGCTGCCCTTGCCCGGGTGCAGGTCCGGGAAACCGATCGCCAGGCGCGTGCCTTCAAGTCTCGCCGCCGCATAGAGCTGGCGAGGCGCCTCACCTTCGATCCAGCTTTTGGCCGAGGCAAAGAGGCGCACAGACGCCGCGGACGGATCGATGGATTGGTGGATAAATGGATTGATGGTTTTCATAGCGCGACAGGTTTGGCGGCCAGCGGCGCTGGGTCTCCGTGTTCATCAGGACACGGTGCCGGAACGGCAGCATTTCCACCTGCGGCCCCCCGGTCCCAGGGTGCTGGTAATGCTCCAAACCAGAAAGGAGACGTAGTATGTTGACGATGTCATCCTGACCCGTCATACTCCGCACGAGCGCTAACATTCAATACTTGAGCTTTTTTATGAAAGGCAAAGACTCACCGCCGAGGAACCCAAACCCAACCAGCAACCCATCCCATGCGCGCGGCCTTTCACGGCGCCAGTTCATGCTGACTGGCGGCGCGGCGGCTGGCGCCTTTGCCATCGTGCCGCGTCACGTGCTGGGCGGGCCGGGATTTGTCGCGCCCAGCGAGAAGATTACCCTGGCTTGCATCGGCTTCGGGACCCAGGCGATCCGGGAAATCGGCGGTATCCTCGCCAGTCCGGACGTCCAAATCGTCGCCGTATGCGACGTCGAAAAGGACGGGGTCAATTACCTGGAATGGAGCAAAGGCGAGATCCGAAACGAAATCAGGCGGCTCATCCAGAACCCGGCCTGGAGGGAAGGCTTCAACCACGCGCCCGGCGGCCGCGATGTCGGCAAGGAGATCGTGGAAACCTGCTACGCGAAGCAGCGCGGCACGGGGCAATTCAAGGGATGCGCCACGTACGCGGACTTCCGCGAGTTGCTGGAAAAGGAGAAGGATGTGACCGCAGTAAAAGTGATGACGCCGGATCACACCCACGCGACCATAGCTATCGCGGCCCTGAAAAAGGGAATGAACGTGATCGTCCATAAACCCCTGGCGAATCGTCTGCTGGAGGCCAGGGCCGTGATCGAGACTGCCCGCGCGAAGAAGCTCGCCACCCACTTCCTGCCGGCCAGTGAAGGCGCCAGCCAGAAACAGGCCCTGGACATGGTCAAGAACGGCGCCATCGGAACGCTTCGGGAGATCCATAACTGGTCGATGCGGCCGATGTGGCCCCAGTTCCCGACCCTCCCGACCGACACGCCTCCTGTCCCCGCGGGTTTCGACTGGGCCCTCTGGCTGGGCCCCTCGCTGGATCGCCCGTATCACCCCAACTACACTCACACCAACTTCCGCGGTTGGTACGAGTTCGGCGGCGGGTCCATCGCCGACATGGGCCATTACAGCCTCTGGCCGATTTTTCAGCGCCTCGACCTGGAGTCTCCGGTAAGCGTCGAATCGACCCCCAGCCACGTCTGCGCGGTTTCGGACCAGGTCTGCCTGCGGATCAAGAACGACTACTCCTTCCCTGCCGCCTGCACGATTCGGATGAGATTCGCGGCCAAGGGGGAGAGGGCGGCCTTGGACATCTTCTGGTATGACGGCGGCGTTAAACCGGCCGTGCCCGAGGAACTCATGGCGGAAAACAAGGAACTGGCTGAAGAAGGCATGATGTTGGTTGGCGACAAGGGAAAGATCCTGGGCGGCTTCCACTGCGAAAACCCGCAGTTGGTTCCCGAGGCCAGAATGCGCTCCTATCGAGCGGCAAACCCGTTGCCCGAGGCGGCCCCACGCCAGCCCGGCGCCGGCCGCCGGCGGGGTGGCGGCCCGTCAGCGCGCGAGGAGGCCTGGATCACGGCCTTCAAAGGAGGCCCCGCCAGCTACGGCGATTTCCTGCTGGCCGGCCCGATCTGCGATGCGGTGAACCTGGCCTCCATCTCACTGAGGCTCGGCGGCCGGAGGCTGCTCTGGGATTCCGCCGGCGCGAAGATCACGAACCTGCCCGAGGCGAACAAGTGCCTCACGCGTGAATACCGCCCGGGCTGGGAGATTTAAGAAAGTAACAATGCTTATGACTACGATGTCCAGACGGGAATTCATGGAGAGAGCGGCGATCGGTTCCGGCGCGGCCGGCTTGCTGGTTGCGAGTGCGGCGAGGCTTGCGGCCAATCCGCTGGGCCTGCACAACGAGGGCTTCGAACTCTCGATGACGGATGGCAAGCGGACCTACGACCGGTTGTTCGACCTGCTCGACCCGAAGCTGGTCAAATTCCAATTCCAGATGTCGACCATCACGGCCGGCTTCGTCGCCGCCGAATACTTCCTGAAGTACCCCGGTCGCTTCTTCTCGATGCATCTGCAGGACGTGGACATGAACACCCCGGCTCCGTCGCAAGCGGGCGCGCCTGCGCGGCGGCGCGGTGGGCAACACCCGCAGGTTGCGCTTGGCCAAGGCAGCATCGATTGGGTGAAGACTTTCACCGCGGCGAAGGTGGGCGGGGTCAAGAACTACTTCGTCGAGCAAACCTGGGACCTGACACAGCAGAGTGTCGCGTATCTCAAGACCCTGAACGTTTGAGCGATGGCAGGGGTGTAACGGGTGAGTTCCCCGAATGGGGCAAGGTGAATCGCGATGACTGTGAATCGCGATGGCCTGAATTTTCTTTTCAATCTCGCCCAAAGGAGTATGAAGGCACGTGGGGAGAGGGAAGTTGGGCTCTCTGCAACCTTCGGAATTATGAGACATGATGCTGGGTGCGTTGAGAATTCGTGCGTCTGGCGGTACGGTCTGCCGCAAAAGTCAACCGTGTGCTGCTGGACCCTGGCGCTTATTGCGGGGATGAATCTCTTGGGCGGCACGGCAGCGCGGGCTGGCGGCACGGTCACGGCTTGCACTGAGGCTGCGTTGCGCGCCGCTATGGCGGGAGGAGGGACGGTGGCGTTTGCCTGCGACGGCACGATTACGCTCGCCGCCACCATCACCAACACGGCCGACGCGGTCCTGGACGGCAGCGGCCACCAGGTCACCATCAGCGGCGGCGATGCCGTTCGGGTTTTCTGCGTGACAACCAATGTCAGCTTCCAGGTGACCAATCTGACGATTGCGCATGGTTTGGGCCGCAACGGTGGTGGGATCCTCAACCTCGGCGGCAACGTCCTCCTCGATGGAGTGCTGATGCAGGCCAACAGCGCGAGTTGTGACGCCGAGCCCCAGGTCGCGGGCGACCCGGCGGGCGGAGGCATTTTCAACCAGGGGGGAAGTGTCGTGGGCGCCAACTGCGTCTTTTCAGGCAATACGGCCGACCACGGGAGCCTCCCCCCATCGTCCAGCTCCTCGCGCACACGAGGCGGCGCCCTTTGCAACGAAAGCGGCGAAATCCGCCTCCAGAGCTGTTCCTTTTACAGCAATTCCGTCACTGGCGCTCCACGTCCGTACGTCGACACTGCGCACAACGCGAGTGGTGGCGCTATCGCGAATTCCGGCACACTTGCAGCGAATCTCTGCACCTTCTCTGCCAATTCGGCAGCCGGCGGGGTGGGGGGCGGCGATGGCGGCGGGGGCGGCGCCGGCAGTGGTGGCGCCGTCTGCAATCTGGGCATCCTGGAGTTGAGCGATAGCACGTTTCTGAGCAACGTTGTGTCGGGAGGGGTCGGCGGCGAAGGGGCGGCCAGCATGCTAGCCGCCTATTTTGGCGGGCCGGGTGGTCTGGGAGGTCCGGGAAACGGTGGCGGGCTCTTCAACGCCGGCGTGGCTACTGTGGCGGGTTGCTTTTTCACAGGCAACATCGGCAGGGGCGGTGATGGCGGCCGTGGAGGTTTTGGGGCCATGGGCACCGACTTTGGCGTCCCGGGGCCCGGGGGCAATGGCGGCGATGGCGGCTCGGCATCCGGAGCTGTTTGCGACCTTAACGCCCTGTGTCTCTTGACCAATTGCACTGTGTCCGCCAACTCCGGGATACGGGGTGCCGGCGGACCGGGCGGGTTCGGCGGGGCCGGCACCAGGTATGACGGGTATCGTAACGGCGCTGACGGGCAAGCCGGCCACGACGGCCAGGCAGTTGGCGGCCTTCGGAGTGTCGGCGCCATCGTGATGAACACGGTATTAACCGCCAATGCTCCGGGCGGCGATTGCTCCGGCACGTTCACCGATGCGGGACAGAACGCCTGTTCGGATGGCAGTTGCGGTTTTACGAACCAAATGCCGCCAACGCGCGGCCCATCCACGTTGCCTCCCTTTTATCTGCTCCACAATTTCACCGGCCAGGAAGCTTATCTGCTCAACCCTTTGAACGGCGACGAAGCGGACTATGTGGATGCACACCCTTTCGGAGCACTGGTCACCTCTTTCGACGGCAGGTTTTACGGCGTGACAACCGGCGGGGGGTTGGATACGACCGGGGCTGGGGCCGGCGCGGTATTCATGGTCAACAGCAATGGGACTGACAGCAGTTTCACCGTGCTCCAGGGCTTCACCGCGCCCGGGGGCTTTTCCGTCCCAGGCGCTGGACCGTCTGGCACTTTGGCTCTGTCGGGCGATGTGCTATATGGAACCACTGTTTGGGGCGGCCAATCCGACCAAGGTTCCGTCTTCAGGATTAACACGGATGGTTCCGGTTATGAGATTGTCTATAGCTTTGTTGGTCCGGTTACACCTTCTGGCGGCCTCGTCGCGTCCGGCTCAACGCTCTTCGGCACGACCTCCTTCGGCGGCAGCTCGGGTTCCGGCTCGATATTCCAAATCCAGACCGACGGCTCGGGCTATCGCTCCATGCACGATTTCCTCGGCGGAGCCAACGGAGCCGGCCCGGCTGGGGAACTCCTGCTTTCGGGATCAACCCTCTATGGAACAACCTTGGGCGGGGGTTATCCCAACGCCGGCACGGTCTTTAAGATCAACACCAACGGAAGCGGGTTTACGGTCCTCAAATGGTTCGATGCGGCCAGTGGTGGAGCCCTTCCTTCGGCAGGGCTCGCCATCTCCGGCTCGACTTTGTTCGGGACAACGGCATCCACCTGTTACAACGGTTCTCCAGGGTGCGGCGCAGTCTTCACAATCAACACCAACGGCAGCGGCTTCAGCATTCTCCAGGAGTTCCCTGGCAGCGATGGCCCAGGGCAGCACGCGGGACTTATCTTTTCCGCCGGAAAACTCTATGGCACCACCGGCGGCGACGGCAGCCTGACCAACGGCGGGTCCGTGTTCATGATTAACGCGGATGGGAGTGGTTACACGGTGCTTAAACGGTTCAATGGCATGGACGGGGCTGGTCCAAACGGAGACCTTTTGTTGGTGGGCCACACGCTTTATGGGACGACCGAGAACGGGGGACTTTACGGGGCCGGGGTCGCGTTCGCTCTTTCTCTTTCACCCGCGGTCATCCCAAGTCCCCTGGTGAGCATTCAGCGGACCCCGACTGGCATCACGATTACGTTCTCGGGCACGCTTCAGTCAGCCGATGGGCCGACCGGCCCCTGGACCGATCTCCAAGGCCCAAGTCCGCAAACCATAACGCCCGCTGGGGCCATGAAGTTCTACCGCGCAAGGTCCTGATCGACGAGGTCATCAGGGAGAACCGGCGGCTGGAACTCAACCTGATAGGGTTGAAGGCCTGAGGTCGGACGCTTTTGCGCTTGCCGGCGCATCCATGGGTGGCGAAGATCCTCCTGTGCAAACGAAACCCTTCTACATTTCCCGCCGGTCGTTCCTGAAGTCATGCTCGCTGGCCACTGCTGCCACGGGCTTGCCGGTATGGTTCCGTGACCGGGAGCTGGGCGCAGCCCCGACCGCGAAAAAGCTCGGACCCAATGACCGTCCAGGGATTGCGCTCGTCGGGTGCGGGGGCATGGGCAAGGGCGACGCCGGCAACGCCAGCCGCTTTGGGGACATAATCGCCGTTTGCGACGTGGACGCCAGCCATGTGGACCAGGCGGCCAAGCAGTTTACGAAGGCTGGCAAAGTTCCCGCCAAGTATAGCGATTTCCGCAAGGTCATGGAACGCGACGACCTTCATGCCGTGATCAATGGCACACCCGACCACTGGCATACGTTGATCAATCTCGCCGCCACCCTCGCCGGGAAAGATGTCTATGGCGAAAAACCTCTGACGCTGACCATCGATGAAGGCAAACGCCTCATTCAGGCGGTTCGCGAACACAAAACCATATTGCAAACCGGCACGCAGCAGCGCAGCGACGCCAGGTTCCGTCTGGCGGTTGAACTGGTTCGCAACGGGAGGATTGGCAAACTCAAGGAGGTCACCGTTTGGCTGCCGGCGGGACTGCGCGATGGTCCCTTCAAGACCGCGCCCGTTCCGGCGGGCTTGGATTGGGATTACTGGCTTGGCCAGGCTCCCAAGGTCGAATACGTGCCGCAACGGTGCCACCTTTTCTTCCGTTACTGGTACGACTACTCGGGCGGAACCATGACGGATTGGGGCGCGCACCACAACGATATCGCCCTGTGGGCCATTGGGCTTCCCGGTCCCGTCCAAGTCGAGGCCAAACCTCTTGCCGAACCCATTCCCGGAGGCTACACGGCTTACAGCGAATATGACGTCAAGTTCACCTATGCGAATGGTGTGATCGAAAACGTTCGCACGACCAAGGCGGACAACATTTTCGGGGGCATCGAAGATCCGCAGGGCCAGAGAAATGGCATCCGCTTCGATGGTGCCAACGGCTGGATCTGGGTCAACCGGGGAAATCTGAAAGCGAACGACCTTGAACTCATCAAGACCCCACTCCCGGAGAATGCGGAGAGGGTCTATGCGAGCGATGACCACATGGGGAACTTCTTTGGCTGTATTCGCTCAAGGAAGCTGCCTATCTGCGACGTTGAGGTGGGCCACCGTTCCGCCTGCATCTCCCACCTGGGTGCGATCGCTTTGCGCGTTGGACGAAAGCTGGACTGGGACCCCGCCGAGGAAAGGTTCGTGGGCGAAAATGCCAAGGAAGGCAATGCCCGCGTCGCGAGGGAAATGAGGAAGCCTTACGATTACAGTTTTGTGGGAATGTGACCACGATGAAAAGAAGTTTTAGCCTCCTGCTCGCTTGTCTGGCTGCCCACTGGTCGGCGTCCATCGCGGTCTCCGCGGCCGACGCCCAACTCTCCGTGGACCTCGCCCGGCCCGGTCCGCCCATTTCGCCTTACATTTACAGCCAGTTCATCGAGCATCTGGGGCGGTGCATTCATGATGGCATTTGGGCTGAAAAATTGCGCGACCGCAAATTCCTGCTCGACCTTGCCAATAAGTCGCCGTGGGAAATCGTGCGGCCCGCCGGCGCGCGTTTCGATGCGCTGCCCGACACCGCCGGCGCTTACTGCGGGGACCGCTGCCTGGCCCTGTGGTTGCGCGAAGCCGGGGGTGCGAAGTGCGGTCTGCGCCAAAATAATCTCGGCCTCATTGCCGGCAAGGAATACGTCGGCTACGCGATTCTGGCCCAGGTGGGCGCCTCCAAGCCGCCGGTCGAGATTCGCCTCGCCTGGGGCGACCGCCCGGACGAAGGCCAGAGCATCATCCTCGACGTGGGCCGCCCGTATCGCAAGCTTCCCTTCCGCTTCCGCGCCGGGGCCACCACCGACTCCGCGTCGCTATCCGTGTTGCTGTCGCAGCCGGCGTATCTTTGGATCGCGAATCTCTCGCTCATGCCCGCCGACAACGTGCGGGGCATGCGCGCCGACACCCTGGCGCTGGTTCACGAGCTTAACGCCCCGCTCTATCGCTGGCCCGGCGGGAACTTCGTTTCCGGGTACAACTGGAAGGACGGCATCGGCGACCGCGACCGCCGGCCGCCGCGCTGGGAACGCGCCTGGAATGATGTCGAGGATAACGATTTTGGCGCGGATGAGTTCCTGGCCTTCTGCGCCGAAGTCGGCGCCGAGCCGTACGTCGCCGTGAACACGGGCCTTGGGAGCGTGGAGGCGGCGGCGGACGAAGTGGAGTATTTTACCGGTTCGACGAAAACCCGATGGGGCGCGGAGCGTGCCCGGAACGGCCACCCCAAGCCTTACGCGGTAACCTGGTGGGGCGTGGGCAACGAGATGTTCGGCGAGTGGCAGCTTGGCAACGTGTCGGTGGAACGCTACGCGCTTCGGCACAACACGTTTGTCGCGGCCATGAAGGCGCGGAATCCGCACATCAAGATTATCGCCGTCGGCTCGCCAGGGAAATGGAACGACGTGATGCTGCCGCATTGCGCCGCGAACATGGACCTCCTGAGCGGCCATCACTACACCGAACGAAAGCTGCGCGTGCCCTTCAGCGCCGAGGATGCGAAAACGTACCAACAAAACTTTCCCGGCTATTCCGGCGAAGTGGCGGCTGGCGTACGCCGCATTGTGAACGATTTCCGCAACCGCCTCGACAACGGGGACGCCGGCCTCAAACGGGTGCGCCTGGCGATCGATGAATGGGGCATCGTGCGCGACTGGAACCCGACGCCGGACGCGGGCGGCATTGGCCCGTTCGAGCACTACTACACGCTTGGGGACATGATTTCGGCGGGCCGCGCCATGAACGAGTTGTTGCGCTCCGCCGACCTCGTGCAGATGGCCAACTGGGCGCAGACGGTCAACGTCATCGCCGCCATCAAGACCAGCCGGAACTACGCCGTGATGGACCCGGTCGGTCACTTGCTGGCCCTCTACCGCGCCGAGCTCCGCGGAAAACTAGTGCCGGTGCAACTGCACGGCAATTTGCCGGTGGATGCCGTCGCCGCTTGGGACCACCAGACAGGCCGTCTAGGTCTCGCGTTGATCAATTATTCCGCCGACCAGGAGGCAGTGCTGCCGATCCGCCTGGACGGTGCCTCGTCCCCACCCACGGTGAGCGCGTGGCGCATCAATGGGCCCAGCCTCGCTGCGATCAACCAGCCCGGCCAGCCGGAAAGTGTGACCACCATCCCTTTGTCCGGCGGTGTTTCGCTGGATCGTCCCGTTGAGCTTCCGCCTCATTCCATCCTGGTGTTGCGGGTGGAGAACGTTCGTCGAAAATGAGAGCCACAGGAGTTGAGGCACAACCGCCCCGGCCCGCGAGCGACGCGGCCGGCCGCACGGGGCTCCACACCGAGAGGCTGATTTCGCTCGACGCTCTGCGCGGGTTCGACATGTTTTGGATTACGGGCGGGGCCGGGATTCTGGCCGGCTTGGGCAAGGTCATCCAGCGCCCCCTGTTCGACAGGTTTCTCGAGCAGTTCAACCATGTGCCGTGGCAGGGATTGCATTGCGAGGACCTCATCTGGCCGCTGTTCATGTTCATTATGGGAGCGGCGATACCGCTTTCGGTGGCCAAGCGGCGGGCCCAGGGCGCAACGGATCGCAGCCTGCTGCTGCATGCCGTCCGGCGGGCGGCGATCATGTTCTGCCTGGGAACGATCACCCAGGGGAATCTCCTGTTGTTCGACTTGTCGAAATTCCGCCCCTGCTACAGCGTACTGCACGGACTGGCCGCCGGCTACCTCATCGCCACGGTCGTCGTATTGAAGGTGAAGGCGAAGTGGCACCCCGCTGCCATCGGAGCGTTCCTCCTGGCGTATTGGGCGATGATCATGCTCATCCCGGTGCCTGGCGTCGGCGCGGGCGTACTGACCCCGCAAGGGAACGTGGCGACCTATGTGGACAAGCTGGTTCTCGGCCGGTTTCATTACGGGGAGAACACCTGGTTTTTGAGCTACCTGGGCTTTGGCGCCTCCGTGCTGCTGGGCGTGCTGGCGGGGCAGATGCTGATGGCCGACGGCACCGCGAGAAAGAAGGTCCTGCGCCTCGTGGGCGCGGGTGCGGCAAGCCTGGCTGTCGGACTCCTCTGGAGCCTCTGGTTTCCCGTGATTAAGCTGCTCTGGACCAGCTCCTTCGTCCTGGTTGGAGGCGGCGCAAGCTTCCTCGCCCTGGCGTTGTTCTACTGGGTCATCGATGTGCGGGGATACAGGAAATGGGCCTTCGGTTTTATGGTCATCGGCATGAATTCGATCGCCGTGTACTGCGCGACCGAGGTGTTCGATTTCAGGCAGGTCGGCAATGTGTTTGTGGGACACCTGCTGCCACACCTGGGCCGGTGGGACAGCCTGGTGGAGGCCTCTGCGGCCTTCTCCGTCGTCTGGCTAATCTTGCATTGGATGTATCGCAAGCGTGAATTCATCAGAATCTGATTGCAGGCAAACGACGCGCTCAAGGTATTTGGTCATGCGTTTCATGAACTGCGCCAGGTCCAATCGTCCACCGTCGTGAGTTCGACGTTGTCCGCCAGCGCGGTGATGCGGCGGGCGACTTGCCGCGGATTGAGTTGTATGCTCCGCGGGCGCTGGTCAGATCGCCGACGACATGCGGGGTGACCTAGAGATGTTTGAAGCCAGGTGACTGCAGGTCGGGTTGGATGCCCGCCAGAATGAAGACTCTGACCGGACCTCTTGCATCGGCCGCGACGCTTTCGGCGTCAGCAAACGGATCCCCGACCAGCATTTCCTGAAACTCGCGCAACCGCGATGAATTGCCTTGAACGTCCCGATCCTGTTGCTGTAGGCGCAGGAAATGAGCCCGGCCCAGGTAGCCCCCGGCATAGAGGTGCCGCAGCAGCGGCGTGACCTGCTCATCGGTGACACGGTCGTGTGCCGAGCCCATGGCCGCCACAAACCCGGATTGCCCATAGACCAGGCTCACGAGCACGTTCCGGTCAGGCATCACCCTCGTGTCCACCGCCCTGCCCGATCCCGGCTGGGCGAAGCCGCCCACCGAACAGCCGTTCAGGAGTGCGATCAGCCCGCCGTTGCGCAAGTCCCGCGCCTGTTCCCACGACACCAGCGACAGCTCAGGGTTGGAATGAACGTTCCACCACACGACTCTTCGGCGGGATTCGCCCATGTGCCGGAGGAAAATCTCGCTGGACTGCCAGCCCTCATCCATCCAGGGCAGAGTCCGCGCGTACGCCAGAAAGGTTTCCAAGGACCTGTATTTCTCCAGGTTCGCCCGCTGATAGCCGGCCGGGTTGTTCTTGAAAGCGCCGGGTCCGGTTGTTTTCATCGTTCAACCAGCTTAGGCTTGAATCGCAAGAGAGGAAATGAAAAGCTTTTCCCGCCTTGCGATTCCCTCCACAAGGTGGTGCTCTGCATCGTGTGGCTCGGCGAGGAGCAGGGCCATGAAACCTGGGCGCTGGACGCCGCCAAACTGCGGTGGGCGAAGCTGAATCAGGTCTATCGCGCCGAGGCGGAGCGACCGTGGCCGGCGGATTTTGTGAAGGTTGGCACGACCGCCGGCACCTCCTTTGAGGACCGCCGCCTCGCATCAGGCAAGACCTGTTTCTACACCGTCAAGGCCGTGGCCGGCGACGGCGCGGAAAGCGAGCCGAGCTTCCGTGCCCGCACCCAACCGCGCGTCCTGCCGCCACCGGTGGTTTCCGAACCTCTGAACGTACTTTGCCGCGAACAGGGTGAGAGCGCCGAAGTGAGGTGGGACCCCAACCCCGAAGCCGGCATCCGGGGCTATCGCCTCTACGAATTGAAAGGCAAGGCGCGACCGCCGTAGCGACGCCAACCAAGCACCTCGCGCGGACTACGAGCCAAACTGTTACTGAAAAGTTATAGTCTGAACCCTCTCCCTCTTTCCCTCTGACGCGCCTGGCTCTGCCCCTGCGGCCAGCGTTGGGGGCAGCCCTGGGTCTAGGTTGCCATCAATCCCTCGATTTCGTCGGCTTCAATCGGGATGTCGGCCATGAGGTCGATGTTGCCGGCGTCCTGGACGAGGATGTCGTTTTCGAGGCGGACGGCGAAGGCCTCGGCGGGGATGTAGATGGCGGGTTCGACGGTGAGCACCCAGCCAGGCTGGATCGGTTCGGTGGTGAGACCGAGGTCGTGGACGTCCAACCCGAGCGGGTGGCCCACCCCATGCATGAAGTATTTTTTGAGGGCGGGTTTTTCGGGGTCTTGCTTGCGGATAGCCGACAGTTTGAGCAGGCCCAGGCCCAGCAGTTCCTCCTGCATGAGGGCCTCGGCCTCTTTTTGCCATTGTTTGGGCAGCTTGCCGGGAGTGGCGGCCTTGGAGGCGGCGCGCAAGACGCGGAGCACGGCGTCATAGACCTGGCGTTGACGGCGCGTGAAGCGGCCGGTGAGAGGGAGGGTCCGGGTCAGATCGGAGTTGTAGTTCGCATAGCTGGCGGCCACGTCGAGCAGGAGCAGGTGGCCCTTTCGGCAGGGTTGGTCGTTGGCCAGGTAGTGGAGCACGCAGGCATTCTTGCCGCTGGCAATGATTGGGGGATAGGCGAAAGCGCCGCCGCGCCGGATGAATTCGTGGGCGAATTCGGCTTCGACCTCGGTCTCGGTTACGCCCGGTTTGACAAAGCGGGCAACTCGCAGGAAGCCCTCCCTGGTGATGGCACAGGCCCGGCGGATCAACTGGACCTCCGCCTCGGACTTGACGGCGCGCAAGCGGTGCAGGAGCCGGGCCAGGCGCTGGTAATCGTGCAAGGGATACCGCCCCTGGGTGTCTTTAACGAACCGGGCCTCGCGGGTCTGGACCTCGATGACGGCGCGCTTGTGTTCGTTGCTGTTCAGATAGACGTGGTCGCACTCGCACATCAGCCGATGGAAGAGCGGGCGAAATTCACCAAGCCACTCGACCCGCTTGATGCCGGAAACGTCGCGGGCTTCATCCTTGGAAAGCTTGTGACCTTCCCAGGTGGCGATGAGATCGTTGGTCTCGCGGAGGAACAGGATTTCCCGCATGTTCTCCTCGTGCGCACCCGGATAGAGGAGCAGGATGGTTTCTTCCTGCTCGACGCCCGTCAGGTAAAAGAGGTCGGAGCTCGGCCGCAGCGGGAGGGCGCCGTCCGCGTTGGCCGGGAGAATGTCATTGGCGTTCACCACCGCCAGCGAGTTGGGCAGCATCAGGTTTTCGAGGTTCCCGCGATGGGTGATGAACATCTGTGGATCAAGGTTTCGGTAACGCATGGGACGAACGCTTATTGGGTTTGGGGCCTGAGGCCGAAGGTCGACTTCGGATTTCGGATTTCGGATTTCGGATTTTTAAAAGGTGTGGTGTTCGGTGCGGGCGATGATTTCGTTTTGGAGTTCGGTTGGGAGGTCGCAGAAGTAGTCGCTATAGCCGGCCACGCGCACGATAAGATCGCGGTGCTGTTCCGGGTTGGCCTGGGCCTCCAGGAGGGTGTCTGCGGTGACAATATTGAACTGGACATGGTGTCCGTCCATTCTGAAGTAACTGCGAACGAGGTGGGCCCATTTGTCCAGGCCATCTTCGCCGGCCACCAGGCCAGGGGCGAATTTCATGTTCAGCAAGGTGCCGCCGGTCTTGACCTGATCCATTTTGGCGGCGCTGCGGAAGACGGCGGTGGGGCCGTGGCGGTCGGCGCCCTGCACCGGGCTGATGCCTTCGGAGACAGGCAGGCCGGCTTTCCGGCCGTCGGGCATGGCGCCGACGACGCTGCCGAAATAGACGTGCGAGGTGGTGGGGAGCATTTCAATGCGGTAGCGCCCGCCGCGGGCGTCGGGCCGGCCATCCACCTCATCGAAACAGGCCGCGAAGACTCTCCGCATGAGGCCGTCGGCGTAATCGTCGTCATTGCCGTACTTTGGGCTGCGGTTGACCAGGCGTTGGCGGAGCACCTCATGGCCCGCGAAGTTCCCGTCGAGGATGGAGACCAGTTCGGCCAACCGAAGCTGTGGAGTGTTATCAAAGCAGACCCCTTGGATGGCGCTCAGGGAATCGGTGATGCTGCCCAGGCCGACCATTTGGATGAAGGTGTTGTTGTAGCGGGCGCCCCCGGCGTTATAGTCGCGCCCCTTGGCGATGCAATCATCGATGAGCACACTCAGGAATGGGGCGGGCATCTGGCCGGCATACATGCGCTCGATGAGGCGGTTGCCGCGGATTTTGATTTGGATGAAGTGGCGGAGTTGGCGGCGAAAGGCACTGAAAACGCTCTCGAAATTCCGGAACGAATCGGGTGGCCCGGTTTGAAGGCCCAGTTGGCGCCCGCTACGCGGGTCGGTTCCGTCATGCAAGGCCAGTTCGAGGATTTTGAGGAGGTTGAAGTAGCCGGTGAGGATGTAGGCCTCTTTGCCGAAGGCGCCGACCTCGACGCAGCCGCTGCAGCCCCCGGCGCGGGCGTCTTCGAGGGACTTGCCCTGGCGCAGTTGTTCCGCCACCACGGCGTCGGCATTGAAGAGGGAGGGGAAGCCGTAGCCGCGGCTGACGACGCGCAAGGCGTGTTTGAGGAAGGCGTCGGGGCTTTTGCGGGAGAGTTGGATGTTGCTGCTGGGCTGGAGGAGGTGCATCTCATCCACGATGTCCAGGAGGAGATCCGAGACCTCGTTCGCGCCATCAGAGCCGTCGCGGAGCATCCCGCCCAGGTTGAGGTTGGCGAAGTCGGTGTAGGTGCCGCTTTCGGCGGCGGTGACCCCGACCTTGGGCGGGGCGGGATGGTTGTTGAACTTGACGAAAAAGCATTCGAGCAACTCGCGGGCCGATTCGCGGGTAAGGGTGCCGGCAGCCAGACCCTTTTCGTAGAAAGGCAGCAAGTGCTGATCGAGGTGGCCGGGGTTGAAGGAATCCCATCCGTTCAACTCGGTGATGACGGCCAGGTGGCAGAACCAGTAGTATTGGAGGGCCTCGTGGAAATCGCGAGGAGCATGGGCCGGGACGTGACGACAGACCTCGGCGATTTTGAGCAGTTCTGCCCGGCGTTGGGGACGCTCCTCCCGCCCGGCCAGCTCGGCGGCCAGGGCGGCGTGGCGTTCTGCAAAGAGGATGAGGGCGTCGCATGAGACCTCAAAAGACTTGAGCGTCTCGCGTTTCTCGCAGGCCTCCGGGTCGAGGAGGAAATCGAGTTTGGCCATCGACTCGGTGATCTCCTTTTTGAAGTCGAGCAGGCCCTTGGAATAGATCTTGTCGTCCAGGACGGTGTGGCCCGGGGCGCGCTGCTCCATGAACTCGGTGAAGACCCCGGCATCGTAGGCCTCCTTCCATTCCGGGGGCAGTTGGGCGAACAGCCGGTCGCGCATCGAGCGGCCGCGCCAGTATGGGATGACCGTTTCTTCGTAGAGCTTGAGGGTCTGGGCGTCGACCTTGTACCAGGTCTTGGGGCGGGAGTCGAGGATGCGGAGGTCCTCGAGGCTGTGGCAGGTCAGCTCGGGAAACGTCGGCGTCGCTTTTGGGCGCGGTCCGCGCTCGCCGACGATGAGTTCGTCTTCGCCCAGGTAAATGGTTTTGTGGCGGCAGAGGTGCAGGAAGGCCAGCGCTCGCAGCATGGGGGTGGAGTGGCGGCCCTCGTTGGCCTGGTAGAACTCGGTGATGAGCCGGGCGCGTTCGCCCGAAATGGAAGGCGGCGTTTCGAGGGTCTGGCGGCGAAGTCTGGCAGTGCGTTCGTTCATCCTGGGAAAAGCAGTTTAACCACAGAGAACGCAAAGATCGCAAAGAAACAATGGAGCCATGATCTGCCCGCGTCCTTTGACGGGTGAGGCCAATCTTGTCCGTAAGTGCCTATCTTTGTGTTCTTTGCGCTCTCTGCGGTTCATCAGTTCAGCTCAGTTCGGCTTTCGCGTCCGAGCAGTGTAATACAACTCGGCATGGCGCTGCCGCAACCAAAATCCCGTTGAAAGTGGTCTCTCGGAGCGCGCCGGCAGAGCCCGCTCCTTACATGGATCTTCGCACGGACCGGTGAAAGCTCCGGTAGGAGCGACATATTTATAGCACCGCGGAATACACGGAATACGCGGAAGGCCCATTCTTTTCCGCGTGTTCCGCGTATTCCGCGGTTCACAGAAAAACTCTTAGGCGAGGGTTTGGGTGGTTCCCGGGCTCTTGACAACCGGCCCCAACCCCGGCTAGGTTCCGTGTCGTATGTTGGCCGTCGAAAGCAAGCCCAGTGAGGCCGGGAATTCCCCCAGCCGGCCGTGGCCGCTGGAAAACGGAGAGTTCATGCACTCGAAGGAGTTCCTCCGGCACTATGAGCAGATGCCGGAGGTAAAGAAAGCCGAGTTGATCGAAGGGGTCGTCTATATGGGTTCACCCGTCAGCGTCCGCCACGCCAAGCCGGATGGTGTGATTCAAGCCTGGCTCGTCACTTACGCCAGCCGGCACCCGGAAACCGAGGCCCTCCCCAACGCCACCGTCATCCTCGATCCCGAGAACACCGTGCAACCCGATGCCCTCTTGCGCCGCCTGCCTGAGCACGGCGGACTCACCCGTGTGAACGAGGCTGGTTACCTCATCGGCCCGCCGGAACTGATCGTCGAAGTGGCAGCCAGTTCCGCCTCGATTGACCTGCGGGACAAACGGCGGGCGTATTGCCGCAACGGCGTGCACGAATACCTGGTCTGGCTGGTGGCTGAAGCGCGCCTCGAATGGTTCTGCTTGGAAGAAGACGAATACCGCCCGCAATTGCCCGACGCCCAAGGCCTGCTGCACAGCCGCGGCTTCCCCGGCCTCTGCCTGCCCGTCGCCCCACTGCTCGCCTGCGACACCGCCAAAGTCCTCAACGCGTTGACCGAGCACGAGCCGCAGAATGGGAAACCTCCCCAAACCAGTGTTAATAGTGGCGGCTGACCCTGCTTCAAGTTATTTCACGCCGTAACGTTTTTTGACCTCAGCGTGGGTGGGACGCTGCAACTTGCCGGTTGACACCCTCGTCCCCGCCTGGAAGTGCGCGGCCACGATGAGTGCGAGCGAAAACCAATTCGCTCTGGCCCACCCGGCGTCGGTGCCGGCGGCGCGGCAAAAAGCAAACTCCTGTGTGCAGCCTTCAACAGTTGACATGCTCGCAGGTGCAAGTCCTGCCTCGGCAATGGATGGTTGGGCCGAGTAGTGATAGCAGAC